>ENA-UOUE01000065-UOUE01000065.1-compost-metagenome-genome-assembly--contig:-NODE-65-length-75473-cov-10.682171_pt1 | contig 75473 bp, 39 predicted proteins | sample MGYA00238146_ERZ747223 | MGnify/ENA primary metagenome ERZ747223 (study PRJEB28781, sample SAMN06268865) | compost metagenome | isolation source: single cell | place: USA: California, Emeryville, Joint... | reverse complement strand
TCCGAGGGATCTCATGACAGTACCGAGTTCCTTGGTGGTAATGGTACCATCACCGTCCTTGTCGAAAAGAGCGAAGGCTTCCTTGAATTCAGCAATTTGTTCTTCGGTAAGTTGGTCTGCCATTCTGAGATTTTAGGTTCTTTAAGCTAATATTTTTATTTGTATTATATTTATTGATTTTTTTTTTTCAGTTGTATATAAAGGCAGATCGACCCTGCAATTTTACCCCGCAAGGTATTAACGTCAGAGGTTAATTATAGAGAGTTGTTAAAAAAAAAAAAGATCCAATTCCGAACGTTTCAAATTGCCAGGATTTTGAATCAAAACATCGTGCAAGGTGAAAAGAGAGTATAAACACCTTATGCTATGAGCATTCAACGTCAGTATTCGCTGAACATGTACAATGCCAAAATTATTTGGATTATTTTCGTATATTAATTCTTTATTGTAAGTATCAACGTGCTAGTTCACTGCAGATTTAGCTATGGATACAGGGAACTTTTGGGATTATTATTGAATATTGCCGTTGCGGGAATATGAAATTAAAAGGAAATGATCTGGAAAGAGATTTTGAAATACAAAGGACGAGTGCAAAGAACTAAGCAGGTTTCATTCTTTGCTATTGGAGAAAGATGAAAGTGAAAAAATAAAGGGAATTTCCAAGCAATGGTACGGCTCAATAATTTAACTCACTTATTTTAATAAGCGACTCAGAGAACAAACCTTGAGATTAAAACAGAGGTTGGCGGCAAAATGGTATTTTGTCTCAATTCTCTTTTGCTTTTCGAAGAGATGAGTGTTTATGCATGTATTTCATAGCATGAAGAGGAAATGAATGCTTTTGAAGCTTATCGAAGGAGAACACGGCAAGAAAGTTAAGATCGTGTCAGCCAGGGTTTCAGATTTTTTGCTGTCAATCAAATTTTACCCAAGAATTAGCAACATCTACCCAGAAAAGACAGTTTTCTACACAATTAGCAATCTTAAAACGTGCTATTCTCAACATATGAGGCATTTTCAAAGTGTTTGAACCCTTTAGAGTTTTTTTCTACCAACAAAAAAAAAGAAAAGAAAAAACCCAACAAAGGAATACAAAATGCTGAGTTTTTCATTCCTCTGAAGTGAAGAGAGAATACAATAAACCCACGGAGTGACAAAGAGACAATGAATACACAATATCTTTATTTAACAAATTTTGAAACAGTCTATCTATCTATTATGGTGTTTCGTTTGGTTTTTCTCATTTCGAGAATCTTTATACCAGTGATCTTAGGCAGCTGCCACTGTGAATCATATTCCAGAATTTTTTCAAATATATAGATATACCCAGGAATTGATGATGACTTATTTCTATTAGCTGTATAAATATTAAGGTGCAGCTTCTTTCATATTCTGTTCTAATAGGCAGGAACCAATCAATAAATAAGAGATTTATTATTGTTCTTAAGAAATGCAGAGTGCTTTGAAATTTCGTTTTGAAAAATTCTTCTTGAATTCCTATATGTCAAGGTGAGCAATGTTGATTAAATCATATGCAAGGGTTCCTAGAAGTTCTATTCTCATTGTTCAACAGAGTAACTCGCTCAAAGCCCACTTATTTCGGCGACGATTCTCACTAGCTCTAATTTTCAAAAAATGAAACCAAAAAACCCCATCTAATTAAACGGTATTTTATGAGGTTTTCCTCCAGAAAATTTTAAATGATTAAGTTCATATAACCACTCTGATACTCTAAGGTTTTTTTAGCAGCAACCCAATTAGTGATGGATTTAATTCAAATCAAATCTAAGCGAATTAGCAGACAAGACGTCTGATCCTAAAAGGATGATTTTTCGGTTGAAATCTCATGATGATAAAGTATGAATTCTGGTTATATAATTGGCAACAACGAAATTGCCAATTGTCCATTGATTTGGTGGGTGTTTTAAATACTCTGATGACCTATTGGTTTCTGAATATTTCTTTTTTGGTATCTTATAACCTTCTAATTTTTATTTTCTTAGAGCTGTTTTCAATTCAGCTTAAAATTAACAGTCTCCTCTGTTGTGGATATTAAATAGTACCTATACTGCATTGATTCAAGAAATTTCTAATCGAGAAACTTCTTCAAATTCTTGAGCAATCAGACCATAGCAATCCAGGACTATGGATGGGATTAAGATAAACTGGAAATTGGAAAGAGGTAATTCTTTTACAAAAAGAATGACAGAATAAACCAATATAGCAGATTAGATAAGGCATCAATTCTTAAAGAATTAGGATCTAGCTTCGTTACTAGTAAAACGAATTCTGAGGTGTCTCAAAAATAATATCCAATGATGAGAAATTTAACCACTTCTAATTATTACGGATCCTCCCAATGAATTTCCTGATGATGTTGTTTCGGAATCTTTAATCACTTGGGCAACTTTCAAGATAAATTCTCCCAACTTCAAAGCTTTATTGGAGTTTTGCTCTACCTCTTCGATGAGTTGTTGAAGTTCTTGAACCTTACTTTGACTTAAGACACTCTGACCAGGTTGAGTGGGATTGTTAACGGATGATGATACTATGGATTTAATGATATTCGCTGCTTTGTGAATTGTTTTCGCCAAATCAACACTTTGTGTAAGCATAGATCCAACTTTTATTTTAGGTTTTTGTCCTGTTGATTCAGCTGAGTTAGTTTGATGAACCGACGCCGTAACTGTTGCAGTAACAGTGGAAGTTGTTGTGACTGTAGCTGTAGTCAACATCGTGGCTGTAGTGGTAACAGCAGAAGTGGTTGCCATCGTGGAAGTAATCGTGACAATTCTGGTTTCAGGTGGCCGAGGTTGTGGTACTACTGTAGTAGTAATAGTGGTAGGTGTAGTTGTGAAAGATAAGACTGTGGTAAAGATTGTAATTGTTGTTGTGGCAGTGGCAGTGGGTGTCACTGACTGTGAAGCGGTTGGTTTTTTTTTGCCCGTTACTTTGCTGATAAGTTCTTTGATATTGAGAAATATTTGGGAGGCATCATCCAGCTGATTTAGATCATGGTCTGACACATCATCATTCGTAGCATTGCCAAGCGTAAATAATATGAAAAATGTGTATAGAATTATAAAAATTCTCATTAAGCCGGATCAACAAATTCAAATATTGATTATATTTGTTAATTCTCATTTGCGATCTGATTAAATACTCAAGAGAACAGCTCAAGAGGATTTTTCTTCTAATCTTCTAAATAAAAATAAGTTTGAGTTTTTCACTCAGCTTTGGCCATTAACACACTAATGGCAACGCTGAATTGATCTTCTACGAATACACAACATAATTATCGCTTAGTTCTGTTAGCTTCATCTTTTGATCGAGTAAATTTTAGTGCTGTTTCTAACAACCTTGATTTGAGCGAGAGCCTACTTAAGGAACTAAATGGAAAGTTAATTCTACGCCAGCTTCATTATAGACCAATTAGAGAAACTTGAACTTTGGCTCCGGAATCTGAGTTCAAGCATCAGAAAAAATTGTTACTTGAAAAGAGACTCAAGAGCACCCTACTTAATCGATGAGTTAATTTCTATATCCTAATTAGTAGTAATCGTTCGAAGGGCTTGATCAACTTTGAAGCAGCAGGAGGTTGTCTTGGCACAAACCCATTTCCGCTCATTTCGGTCTTTATATTTTGAGTTGATCAAATTAGAAATTTCAAACAAGGTTACAAAAAGAAAAGATAAAATCTTCAAACAACGAAACTAAAACCATCTTGTTATGCAATCATTATCAACTGATGAATATGCATCAGTAAATGTTGCTAAGGAAAACATTCGTAAGAGCAACTTAAAATCAGGAGAAATGATTAATTAAACTGGACATCTATTTTTTCGCCGGTGAATTTGTTCCTACATTGATTTGCTTCTGATATCTAGAGATCCAAATTTTATTTTATTAGAAATAGTTTCTCTTTAAGTTGTTGCGCTTAAATGTCTTCGATATAAATGTGAAAAGCATTTTATCTTGGACTGATTCACAGAAATTTACAATCCTTCGACTTCTCAATAAATCAGATCAATACTATTCAGGACGGCATAGTGAGTTTAATACAAATTGAAAGTTAAGCAGAGTTAATTATTTGCAAAACTAATGCGAATATCCAAAACATTAAACTAAATTCTAGAGCATCTTGAAAAGAATATTCAATTATGAGAAATTTAACCATTTCGAATCATTACAGATCCTCCCAATGAATTTCCTGATGATGCTGTTTCGGATCCTTCAATCACTTGGGCAACTTTCAAGATAAACTCTCCCAACTTCAAAGCTTTATTGGAGTTTTGCTCTACCTCTTCGACAAGTCGTTGAAGTTCCTGAATCTTACTTTGACTTAAAACACTCTGATCAGGTTGAGCGGGATTGCTAGCAGATGATGATACTATGGATTTAATGATATTCGCTGCTTTGTGAATTGTTTTAGCCAAATCAACACTTTGAGCAAGAGTAGATTCAATTTTTATTTGAGGTTTTGGTTCTGCTGATTCAGCCGAGTTCGTTTGATGAACTGATGCCGTAACGGTTGCAGTGACAGTGGCAGTGGCTGTAGCAGTAGCAGTAGTCAGAATCGTGGCTGTAGTGGTAACAGCAGAAATGGTTGTAGAAGTGGAAGTTATCGTGATAGGTGTGTGCATGGGTGGGTTAGAATAAACTGTGCTTGTAGAAATGGGGTAATTAATCGTGGATACTGTGTATCTAGTGTATACCACTGTAGTAGTCGCAGTCGTAGTGGTTTTGGTTTCCTTTGTTTTCTTGGCAGCTGTGCAAAGTGAAAGTAACATTGAAAAAGCGCACAAAATAATAAAGATTCTCATGGGTTGTTCCGAAAAATTCAATATTGATTATTTGTTAAATTCTAAGTTGCGTTCTGTATAAATATTCAAAAAATTAGCTCATGATGACTCTTCTTTTAATCAGCTAAATAATAAGCAAATTTGAGTTTTTTCACTCAAACTGTGGTCATAAGAAGTGTTATTGTCAACACTGCATTGGAAACCTAAGAATACACAACAGAATTTTGCCATCGATCTGTGAACTCCATCCTCGATTGAGTGAAGTTACTGCCATTTCTAACAAATCTGGAAGTAGCTTGAGCCTGCTGGATAAATAAAATGGTAATTTCATTGAACTCTGGCTTCATTTTCTGCTAGTCAGAGAACCTTGACTCACAAAACTTTGGCTCCAGATTCTAAGCTCAAGATTCAGATAAATATATTACTCGAAAAGAGACTCAAGAATACTTTACTTAATCGACGATCGATTCAATTTTTCAATTCCTTCTTAATTAGTAAATCTGCTCAAATAAGGTTCATTCTAAAAATTTGATCAATTTCGAACCAACAAAGGGAGGTTGTTTTGGCCCAATCCCACTTCGGTTCATTTCTATGTGTCTTTCGTTTGTTTCTATCTGAGTTGTTGATGCGATGCAGATATCTCATCAGCATTGTAGTTGTGCCGACTTTTCTTTAATTTTAAGCTGCTCCAAAACCTTAACTTTTGCGAAAGTTTCCTTAGCAAATTTCACTTCCACGCTGCAAAATTAAAAACTCTGAAAATTCAAAAGATTAATTAAGTACTTTATTTTTCCTCTCTTTATCTCAATTATAGAAACCTTTAAGCGTAGGATAAAGATATTACTTAAGGATTAACTATCAACACAACTCATTTCTACAATAATGGAATAACGAGCCCAGAAATTAGGATTATATAAGATAAGCAGATATGGTAGAGTCCAAGGTAAAACAAATGGATTATTCTTTTGAGATTTAGAAGAAACTAGCTACCTCCATCCAGAGTCTTTTCTGTATGTACTGTTTTTCTCGAGCTTATTTTGATTCGCTTATCTTTGCTGATTGATTTTCTGACGTCAAATTATGATAGTTCCTAATAAATTTTAAAGTTTTCCTTGAGGACGTTAGAATTCTCATATTTCGTTGTTATCCTACTTCTGTCGAAGAATTGAACATTATGGAAACTTTGAAACAAAAGGAATTGAGCCCCCTGCAAATCTCATTATTTCATCAAAGAGTAGAATTTCTAGAAATACAGACAGCCATTAGAAACGAGGGCTGTCTAAGCTATCGCAGGATCATGATAGAAAGCTATTAATGTTGTTGAAGTTATTTTCTGATTACTTGGGAAAACCATTTCCGTTCTAACTTCTTTTCATCACGTAATTTAATATTATTAACTCTTTGGATAGCTAAGCCATCGCGAATTATTTCGCGAAATTCTGATGACAGAAAGCGCCAGCAGCCGACTAAAACTCGATCCAATGGACAACAAATATATTTTTCTCAATCCAGCAGGCGTATTCGAGCCCACACTTGCAACTAAAATGGAAAAAGATGATGATTTGCTGCTCAAACAGCATGAAGAAGGAATTTTCTCTATTTTGAACGGTGGGAAGCAGATTATAAAGTATCTTGATAAGCTTACAAATAATCATGGCATATCTCTCGTTCTCTACTCTGACTGGAAGGAGCGTCGCCTTATTCATACATTAGAAGGGATTGTTAACGCTTGCAAAAGAGAAAGATTAGAGGGATTCCCAAGAATCACTGCTATGATTGTCAGAGACGGTGCTTATTTGCAGGTACGAACCCGTGATTCAAGAATTTCTGAAAGTCGCTCTAATGAGTTGCTGAAAGCTTCCCGTTTCCAGTCTCATAACGAACCTGAAATCCTTACTGCGTTCTCAAAAATATTTCAATTCTCAAAATTCGATTATGATAGCCATCTTGTGCTTGACAATCGCGACTCCTTCGTAAGTAAATTGAAGCAAGAAGGATGGAATGCCTGTGATGTGAGCAAAATATCACTACGAGGCATTCTACTCGATTTCTATAAAGGGGTTATTGACTCGCAGCCTAGTGATATGAAACAAAATTCGATGGTTTTAGAAAATGGTCCCATTGAGAAAGGTATAAACTCCCCACAAGCTACCAACTTGGAGCCATGTCTTATGGAAAATGAAGATCCTCAGGAAAATGTGTTCGTTTCAGATTATCAACACTGCGACCAATCTTCATGTCAATATGACGATGGTCAACGATATACTGAGGGTGAAGAATACGCGCCTTTAGCAATCACTATAAAGAGTCTTACTCAAAGTTCACCTCAAGTTGAAGAAGCACAAAGCCACTCGCTTCGGTCACTAGAAGCAAAAAAGATAAATGAAGTTCAAGACGAAAAAATGAGCAAGTCTAGAAAAGCAGAAGATTTTCTCCCATATGGTTCTTGGATATCAAACTTGAAGTTTGGAAAGTTAAAAAAGAAAGTGATACCATTCGGAAGTTCTGGACTAATAACTTGGCTCACTGATGAAGAAAACATGACCGAATGGATTGGAAAAGTATCAATGCAATCACTGCATAATAATGATAGTTTTCAAGAATATAAAGAGTATCTCGCAAGCATAATCTATAAATTCTTTGGGGTTACAGTTCCAAAAACTGTGTTAGCTGAGCAAGTTCTCGATGAAAGATATCAAAATCAGGATATGCGGCATATAACCCGGAATCTGGATAAGGCTTGGCTTCATGTTATTTCAAATGTTATTCCAGGGTTCGAATTAGTTGGGCCGAATTTTGTTAAGCAATATAAAAGAGCGGCAAGACAAAATAAAAATCGGCCCTTCTGTGTCAATGAAGGGACTACGCCATTGATAGGATTTGGAAAACTTATGGCTGTGGCAATTCTCATCGATGACTACGACTTCATTGGGAATGCAGGAAAAAATTTAGGATACATTCCAAAAGAAAATGGAAAATATTTTGAAATCGTTAAAATAGATCCTGGTGAGGCCCTGACACCAGAGGAAGATCTCATCCATGCTCCCTTAGTGCACAATCCCCTCGGGAAAAAAGGAGCTGTTTTAGGCACATTCGGAGATAGAATAGATTACGAAGAATTGAACGAGTTCGATCAAAAAGAATTTGTTCAAACTCTTTTTACGATCCTAAAAGTTACAGCTTCTACAATGGAGAAAATATTTGCATCTTTTTTTGAGACTGATAAAAGGTTTCGAAAGATTTTTTTTGAACTGCAAAATAGAAGGATTGCATTGCTGGCTGCCTTTGCTCAAGAACTTGAATACTTAATTTACAATTACCTCAGCGATCTTGATGAAATGCAAGCTCAAAAGTATATGACAAGTTGGGGGCAGCCGATAATATTACGAGATGAATGGCTCGATCAATTAGCTGAACATATTCGAGATAAGTCTCAACTTGAAGCCCTCGCCCTCGCAAAAACTGCTGTACCTGCTGGAGTAATTTTTCAAGCCTCGATGGAGAATGATAAGTTTGTAGGGAGAGATTCTGAATTGCAGCAAATCGAAAAATTATTAAAATTAAATACTGGGCTTTCTGTTTGTGTTATTGTCGGTGGGCCCGGCTTGGGAAAAACGCAATTAGCCACCGAATTCATTTGCAGAAATCACCAAGAAATGTATTCAAAAGTTTTTTGGATTGATGCAAGAAGTGGACTAATATTTGCCCAAATTCAGACTTATCTTGAAATTTGCTATGGTGTTACATTCAATACTCAAAAGACGACTCAGTTGGTTCGGAAGTTTTACCAAATGCTTGCTAAAGATGCCAGCAACCCAATCAGCGGTACCAAAAAACCTTGTGTCGTTTTCGACAGAGCTGAAAGTATGGCCGAGATCCTTGCTTATATCCCAAGAAAAAGGAGCTTTCCTCGTTTAAAGATTGATATTCTAATCACTTCTCGCTATACGAAATGGGGAAAACCTTTTCATTTAATCATAGAATTGAAAGCATTTGATATCGAAGATACAAAAAACTATATTAGAAAATGTTTCCCTAGGCTTAGTGCGGACTACATCGACAAACAGCTGAGTTGCGATGCCAAGAGGCTAACGAGCCTTTTTGGAGGACTTCCCTTGGCGATTTCTCGAGAAATTGCTTACATTCAGCAAAAAGGAGGCACAATCTCTCAATTTTGTAACCAAGCTGTTGAAGAATGTTCTGGAGGGCTTTTTCCACTCCAATTCGAGCAAGAGCCGAAGAAAGAACAAGAGCTTCAGCAAATCGAAGTCGCATTGAAGAGGAGCGCAAACCATATATCCACACTCTTGACCTTAGTTTTCGTCGAACTGAGAAGAAAAAATCCCATTATAGAGACAATTCTTGATGTATTGGCGTATCTTTCACCAAAAGATACGAACAAAAAGGTGTTGCGAGAGGCATGGAAATGGAGTCATGAAGGAATCAGACTCGAAGATTTTGAAGAGGCCTTTGAATATTTGGTTTCGTATTCAATAATCACATTCGAGCCTATTGATCTCATTCGCAACCAATTAAAAGAGAAAGAAGACCCTTCCAGAGTTTTTAATACAACTCGAATAAAACCACATCAATTCACCCAACAAGTAATTCGGTTGAATCATCTAAGGAGTGGCATGGGTAAAGGACGCTATTTGAATGCATTGAACTGGGTACTCAAGCAATTAGACTATGACGAAAGAGATATGAGTGATATCTTAAGAGCGAAGCTTATCGTCGAGCACGGAATTTACTTAGAGGGTCTTCGTAATTCAGTCGAGTTTATGATGGATGAACTTTTGAATAAAATTGGATCTTTTCAATTATATGCAATTGGAAATTACTCGAGTGCTAAATTACATTATCAAAAAGCTCTAATGATGCGAGATGATACGTACGGTGCGGATCACACTAAATACGGTGAAACACTTATAGATCTCGGGAACGCATATGGATCTTCAGGTAACTATATAAGACAGAAAGCCTTGCAATGCAAAGCTCTGAAGATTTATGAAAAACACTTTGGCTCAGAGGATCTTCAAATTGGATACGCTCTTCTTAATCTCAGTAACGCTTGCGCTGGTTTGGGCGAACATAAGGCACAAAAGGATTTTTTAACAAGAGCTCTGAAAATTTTTCAAATGCATTACGACAAAGAACATATTGAAATCGGAAAGGTGCTCAGTAATCTAGGGAATGCGTGGGGAGCCTTAGGCAACTATCAAGAGCAGAAAAAATTACTCTCCAGGGCGTTACAGATTAAAGAAAAGTATTACGGAAAAACCCATGTAAGTATTGCCCAGGCACTCACAAATCTCAGTAATGCATTGGAGAATCTAGAAGATTACGAAGGTCAGAAGAACGTGTTAAGCCAAGCGCGGAAAATATTTGTAAATTCTTATGGCGAAAGTCATCCGCAAGTTGGCATTACACTCATTCAGCTGGGAAATGCATGTGAAAATTTGAAGGATTCCCAGAGTCATAAAGATTTCTTAAGTCAAGCCCTCATATTATTCGAAAATCTCTTAGAGGGAGCTACCCATAATCAAGATGATATTGCACTTGGCAGTCTTTTGATGGCGATCCGAGCTTTGAACATGGGTGAAAAGATCAACAAAACAGCTTCTCTAAGTTCTGAGCTCCCTTTTAATAGTCCGCGAGAGGCTTTAAGCTGCCTGCGTGATTCGTTAGAGCAAAAATTAAAAACAATTCATACTCCAGAAATTAACAACATACCTCAAGGTAATCCTTATCCTTAAATTAAATTCATTTTAATTGGTCTAGGGAGCCAGAATAGCATGAAAAATGATGCTATTTTCGATCATTCATGCCCTACTTCTCCAGAAGATGTAAGCAACATTGAAGAATTGGTTTTGGTAGTTGAAGAAGGAATGGTTGCAGGAAACTGGTCTGGATGAAATTGTCGAATCTTTATCAACTTGCTGTCAATAAAGAAGGAGGCAATTTAAGTTGTTCTTCCTATAATTTGCTGTACTCTTATAGAGTTAATTCATATCTTCCTCTGTCAGACTAGAATTTTTATTTACAAATCACATTTTTAATGAATTTTTCAATATATATTATTTCTTATTATTGCTCTTAATACTGTTTGACCCAATTTTTTTTTGTTTTTGAGATTGACGAGTAATAGATAGTAAATATATCAGTATGAGATAACTTATTTATAACGTTTCTCCTGGAGCTGTGCTATCTTTTTTTTAGGGTATCATTTACGAATACCTAAACGAAGCACACGGAATAGATGCTCTCTAATTAGGCGTACCAGATTAATAGAATGAAAAGCTGAAATGTTACCTTTGACATGACTTGCTCCAGTGTAAATTATCTTTCCAGTCTTAAAGTCCAACAGATTTACAGCTTTCTCATCGGATGCAATCGCGAGAAGGTCACCACTTTTGCTCCATTTCACACAGTTAATGTTATCTGATGCAAAGAAAAATTTAGTTTTTCACAAAAAGTGACTGCTATTACATGGATAATTTTGTTCAAAGGTGTTGACAACTTTAGCCGCACGGCGATCAACAATCTTGATATTGCCATCAGTACCACCCGCAGCAAGGATATTCCCTTCACGGGAGCACACATCAATCCAGCGCGTTGTTGGAGCCTCGACGTAAGAAACTAATAAATGAGAAATTCAGCTTCTCGGCAACAAAACTTTTTTGTTAATTACTATCACTCAGTTCGAGGTCAATGGGACTCTTCAGTACGAGAGCTCTCTTTTCGGAGTCAAAAATATTGAGTAGGCAACAGTCATATTTGACAAACAATGTTGGATCGCCACCAAAAGGACTCCATCTGCAACGACTCCATAAATCTAAATAATAAGCGGAAAAGTTATTTGAAAAGGTTATAGGTTAATTGGTTACCGCTTGCACACCAAGAAGAGTTGTTCATTCTCATCTGCATATGATAACTTTCTGTATCAGTGCCTAAACTCGATATTAAGCATATTCCGTCATTGTCTATGGTTGCTGCAAACTCTCCGTTCGGATCGAAATCAGTACCACCAATCGTATTTTCTTAAAAAAGAATGAAATTAGTGTCGAAGCTATTTCTAAAGTACTTGGAAGAGTTCTGTTTTGAGTATGCCATTTAACTTTTTGTAGCAATTTCATGCAGTAGCTGCTGCTAATAGCATTATACTCCAATTTGTATAAATGATAAGCGATTTTTCCATTAAGTGCGATCGCAGCAAGCACATCCCTTCTCGCGTTATAGGCAACCTCTCCAATTCCGGTTTCTAAAAGATGAAGTTATTGTCTCACATTAAAGCAAAAATTTGTTACCTTCGCAGAGTCTCTCATGCGAGTAAATCTTCTTTGCTTTTCCGGACTGTGAAATATCGTATATCTCCAAATCAACCGATTGCCTCACGACGTAGTTGAGTGAAACAAGTAATCTTGTATTTGGGATTTCTTTCACGTGAGTCCATCTCTCAATGCTTGTATGACTGTGCAAATCTATCAAAGATTAGCATGATTAGCAATTTTTTCAAATTTTGGTTGCATACCATCTCGATATTCATATTGAACTCCATTAAAATTAGCGTATTTTTCTTTGGTCTTCAAATCGATGATATTGATGTTATTATTCTTATGTGACCAAGCGATAAGATTAGGAAGTTCGATTTCTATGCAAATAGTTATGATAAAGCACAATATGGTGGAAATTCAAAAGTTTGAAGTGGCGTTGAAGGGAAAAAAAGAGTTAGCAGTAGAGAAAGTGTATATATGTGGGAAAAGGGAAATTACCTGGACTTTTGATCATTTCGGGAGAGAGAGTATCAGTTTGCGCGCTTATCGAGCCTTGCTTTAATTCTTCAAAAGAGTTACCTGGGTTTTCCATTTCTTACTAATCCGTTTTCAGTATTCTAATAAATAAAATTTTAATCGACCAACGAATCGTATAAACTCGTCAAGCTATTTAAAAGCTTTAATGAAGTAGTTTAATTGGAACTATGGAAAGGAAAAACGGCTTCACAGCGATTTTTTAAAAAATTCGGGATCAATAGAAAATTTGAAATTCAAGACTTAGAACCGATGACGCACTATGAGCGTGTTTTAGTTGAAGAAGCTTAAGATATAAAATGCATTTTCACGAAAGATGGACGAGCCAGGATCGGAATTATAACCAATTACCACTGGCTTATTTCGGCTTGCCATCATCTGCGTTTTGAATCTAGGTATTTTGGAAGTCTTTCAAAAAACTTCAAAAATCCCTCCGTTTTGGAGCTATTTTTTTGTAAGTTCACCTTAAATGGAATTGATAAACTTCTAATCTGATTTCCACTGCTCCATATTCGGAGAGAATGCACTTTTCGGTCTCGCAAACAGCAAGTATTGCTGGGAGACAATAAAAATTCATTAGAATATTCCATAAACTTAATAATGAACTATCTCTGACTTTTTGAATAGGAATTCGAAGTTGAATAGTCCTTGCCTAACAACTGACTTAAAATTAACCCAACATATTTTTCCAAATTGTAAAATCATTCCAATGAGAAAAGCTTGCACTGAGACTTGGGAGAATATATTTAATTTTCAAAATTATTTAATTAAGCTTTCGCAGACAAAGCCGCTTTGTTCAGAATCTAAGATATAGTTGTTGAATTGCTAATGATAAACTTGTATATATACTTCCTTTTCATTATAATGAGTTGCTTTCAGGGTTTTCTGGAAGAATGAGTTTTCAAAGCTTCGACCGACTGTCTCTCTTTTTTTCTTTAGCTTTGCAGATTTTTCAGAAATGTTATTACATTAAAGATGTCATCTTGGAATTAGATTGCTAAGCAGAAAATGAATGTATTGAAGGCACACAGGTCTAGTTCAAAGTTCGTCTTCTAATTAATTGATTTTTTTAAGGACTACCTAGTAATTTCACAAATTAACCCCATGAAAATTGGTTATTTCTCAGAGGGAGCTTATCGATTCTATTCCTTTTGTTTCTTTTTGAGTATGGACTCAGGAAGTACAGATTCCATTTTTCCCATGTCTTTTCTCTTTTTCCGACCTTTATTAAATAATGAAAGCAAAGGTTTGGCTAATGATGCTCAAAACTTGAACTCAAGAGAAAACGTATCAGAATTTTAGTACTCTCTAATTTGGACATTGAATTTAAGTACAAAGAGGCAACTCTTCATATCAAATGTTTGCAGCCTATACGCGAGTCGAAAATAATATATAACCAAGCCAGAAAAGTAATTTTTATTTTCTTTTGCAAGAAGCCCTACTTTTTCGAAATTTTTTAGGACAAACTTTGATAATATGCTTTAAAAAACCTGATTTGTTGCTTCCAGATGTGCTACTTTCAGTTATTGAGAGCTGATATACAATGAATGAAAAAATGCTGTCAAAATAGTATTTATCTCTTTGATCTATTTTATCCAATGGGCTATTTAGATGAAAACGGAGTTTTCAGAAAACGAGTGAAAACAAGGCCTTCTTGGCTGTATCATGAAGCAAAATTTGATCAAAGGCGAAAAAAGTCTTTCATTCGGCAAAACATCATTCTTGATCAGCAGCCTATAAATTTGCGTTTCTAATTTCTTCATAGGAGATCTTATTGTGATAGAATTATCTTGGAGACAGACTAACTTGCTCAAGGAGGGCTTGCTACAATAGTAAAATCTTATTACAAGTCACTTTGCTTAGATTAAGGGCTGAAAATCTGTATTAATTCGATATTGCTAAGATTCATTAACTTTTATTGATCAACATAAATAAGTGTTTTATTGAATTTTACATTTCGAATGAATATATAGATCGTTAAACACAATAAGCAATGGAAAATAAGCTGGACCCTATCGACTCGAGGGATGAAATTGAGAAAACAGAAGTTCAAATTTTGATCTCAACAACTTCTGATGAGATGAAGCAAGTTGCAGGCAAATCACGCAGCGGCCAAGCTTCACTGAAAAATACAGCCAAAAAAGGTAAATCACTCTCTTCTAGCTGCTCAATACATCCATTTTCTATTGACAGAAGTCCAACTTCCGTGGTTGCATGCAGGGAGTTTAGCAGGCTACAACCAGATTAACGTAATCGATTTCAAAACAAAAGAAGAACATGTCAAATTTCAAGGAGCTCGCAATAGTAATCTAGCTTATACTTCCTTGTTTCAAAGAAATCGATTATTATCTGAATGCTGATTAGCTTTCAAAGACACAAATCCGGCTTATCTCAGAGAAATCTCAAACACAGGGCTGTTGGCTTCGCTCTACCTTCATGCTAGCAATAGTCGTTCTAACTTGGCGGTTTTGATGTGTCCCAGAAAGGAAGAGCCAGGAATATTTTTACATTTGAAGGAACTGTAGAAAGTAAGTCGCCAACAAAGTTGTTGTTGTTCTCCTTCGAATAAAAACTGTTTATACACTTCATTATTCAAATTTCTGAAACTCTTTGATTCTTTCAATCTAATAACGCACATCAGACGCGTTAGAAGGAAACTTATCTCATTTAATTGCGGAAGAAATCTACTTGGTGCAATATCTCTTGGGAAAAAAATCCCCTACTGTTTGTTCACTATCGAGTACACCAGTCACAAGAACGGATATAATGTGAAGCTCTTGCGAAAATCGAAGAAGCTTTATCACTCTCTAGGAGATGGTAACATAACAAGATAGCAAATTGTGGTTATATCTATTTAACTCAATTGTATTTTTGTGATTAATTGAAACATGATTTTCTTTATTTTTTTAAAGAATAAACTCATTTGTTTTTGCTCGAGCTAGTGATTGATTTAAATAGCATGCAAAGTGTCCGCCCTTGATTTTCATCCACTTGTAGCAACAATCGATGAAATGGATTTTGCCAAATTTCAGATGTCAACACTAGCAAATACCTATTCCATATAAACAAGGACGAAGCAGGTAATTAGCTAATCTCTCACAGAGTTCCTTACTGCCTCATTAATTGCATTTGTAGGTTATTTCTCTTAACTTGAGATTAACTTCATTGGTTCAAATAAAGATGGAAAGAGTCGCTGTAGGTGGAGCACCGAGCTCAGCGAATCCATATTATATATCAAGTATGGCCAAAACAAACTCGAGATCTTTGACGTTGAAAAACAAATTCTAACTTTGAAGAATCCCTTTGGACTTGATGTTCCCTCACGTAATTACATCTACTTAATCTGATTGACCTTCTACTTTAGAATATATCAGTGGGATCGATATCTGCCGAGCAATGGAAATCTGCTTTCAGCATGTGGAATAGGCATAAAAATTTATGATCGGCGAACATCTCAAATAGTCAAAAAATCCGACAAGATTCATCAAGCAGATAAGAATTCTTGTTTAAGTTATCTGCATGAAGATTTATATCTGGTCTCGATATATTTTATAGGGTGGATCTATTGCGTGCGATGGGATTCAGGTGGTAGCTTGCTGGCAACAGCCTCAAGTGATAAAACCTCCAAAATATTAGATTTTAAAACTGGAAAGATGATTTATGCTCCAGATACACCCTGTGAACGTAAAATGTAAAACTTTCATTCATTTGACTCTGACTTCTTTATTAGATAATGTCACTTTAGTATGTCTGATCTAACCCAAAATTTAATTCACCTCTAGTTTCCAGAGGAATCGTGATCCAATTTGTATTGTTAAGTTCATAATTCATATGTGAGTTCACTATTAAATCCTTTCGATTGCATGAGCAGTGGGAATGATAAAAACTGTCATGATTCATTGCTCTATAACAACGATAAACTTTCCGAAAATGGATGATTGTTTTGGATAAAAGATCAACGGCAATTACACTATTGTTGGGAACAACAATTTCAGATAACCTTAGTAATATGTGGGATTCGATTCAATTTTTGGCTTCTTGAGTTTTTTCAAAAATGATAATAACTAAATCAATCGAATTGAACGGAAGAAGTTCCTTTAGAAATTTCTGTTGATCTTTGGTCTGAAAATAAAAAAATACTTCAGCGATTTGAGTTGATATTCTGTGAAATACATTTTGCAGCTTAAAGGGAAACAGCAACTCTGCACCAGTCCTACGTACAAAGAACTTTCGAAACCACGCTGAACGACAATGCTATTGTATGAAAACTTCAGTCGGAATCGTAATATTTTCCTTGAAGATCAGACAACGGAAAAAGAAAGAACGAGTTCGACTTCGTTTAGTGTGCATAGTGGACCGAGTATTTCGTTCCGAAATTAAAAAGACAATGATCGCTTCATGAATACACTTTGAAAACCTCAGGATTGTCTGAAGACGGTGACGTCCCTCTTGATGAAAATTACACGATCAATTATTTTTGGCTATGGCGGCGAGCATATCTCCTACTTTTGCTCTAATCAGTCGTATTTCTAAAAGTCCGTGAAGTCAAACGAGCTGAATTTCATTTTAGAAAAGAGGAAATTTCTGTATTTTGATAAATGGGAAACCGCTGTGAACTGTTCCAATGGTTTACATAGAGGATTTTCAAATTGTGCTGAAGCATAGAAGAGTAAATATCCAACTCTTTAGCATCAGATATCTTTTCAGGCAACTAGTTTGGAGGAGACACAGTTTTTAGATTGCTCAAAGAGGTCTTATTTCCAAGATCCAAGTAGTTCACCTTCTTCTAGAGGGACATAAATCTAATCCAATGATTCAAAAAAAGATTGTAGTATGAGCTCGACGACTGCTCAAATTGCTCTCGTGAATCAAAAGTCATAAGGTAGCAAGTTATATGAAATCATTTTTTGTTTCATTTGAAAATTAGCATGCAGGATTACAGAAATTGCATTGGGCCGTGTCAATAAGAGGATACATCACTCTTTTTTCACTGATTCAAACATTTTCATTTTTACACCAATTCTGAGTAGTTGTAAAATATGAAATTAAATTGTATAGAAATGAGTAATGCATCCTTTTTTGGACAATGAAGCCCTTCTTAAATTTATATATACAAATTTGGCTGCAATTTTTGAATCATTTTCAATTTATCCTCGAGTAGTAGCCGAAGCTTAAATTATTCAATATTCTTAATAAATCCTCTGCATAATGGACACCGCGAATCTCCCAACATCCACTTTCTTAAGCAAGTAACATGATAGGAATGGTAGCATGAGTCCCTCGCAATGATGTTATCCTTACATTTGAATTCTTCCCAACAGATTGGGCAATTCCTTTCTTTAGCTTCCTCAAGTTTAATATGTCGTAAACTTTGATAGTCCGCTTCGACAATCGGGTTCTGAATGATTTCATTATTAGTGTTTTGTGATTGAGTATTTCTTCGGCGAGAGCGGGTGCAAGTTAGCTTAATGATGCAGATCACTACTTGGAAAATGGCTGGAGCTATCCCCCAAAACAGTATCCAGGAGGTAAATATAAGAAATCGGAGGTTAGATGGATTAGGAGTTTTCATTTCTTGTGCTATATGGATAACTCCATGATAGCACCAGTAAATACAGGCAGGAACGTATGCAATAGTGTACAATTCTTTCCAATTATTCGCAAGCCAAGTTCTGGCAGAGAATACGAAATAAAGCGATAAACTGAAGAGGAGAGTTAAAAGACTTGAAACTCTCACCCATATGAATGCTTCTTGGCTTAGATCTAGCGATTCATTTTTGTTGTGGAATATGAATTTCGAAGTCAGTACTAAAAAAGCACTCATTACAGGCACCGAGGTGGTATCTGCCTGGCCTTCAAGTTTCAGATGAAGCTGCATGAAGTATAAGAGAGTCCCAAAAAGCAATCCAAGAATGATCGTTGTCAAAATTTGATATGCAACGATCCAACTGATCTCTTCTGCCAGTAGAATTTGAGTTATCATCGAGGAAACTCCGTAGGTCATGAGTCCGAGGATGGCAGTTAGCAAGGCGCTCAGGTTTTTGAGGATTTGAAGGTTGATTTCAATTCTTCTGAGCAAAAAGCTGGTACATATTACAAAAATATCAATCAGCACAATCATAATCAGAGACCATGCTTTTAGAGAAATAATGCCTGGATTAGGACTTTGTGTTTCAGGAATAATCAACGCCGGAGGGCTGAAAAGAATGAGGCTGATAGCAGCGATTGTATCAAAGAAGTTCGTAATTTTGAATCTCATTCTGTTTATTTTATATGATTATTTGAAATTACCAAGTGAACTTAAGCCATGAATTGGACTCAATGAGCTCTCTATTATCGACTTTCGGAAAACTCTATGCGCATATGTTATATTGATCAACAAGGCTTGGCATGTGAGGTCGGACTATGGTTACTCTCAGAGGCAAGGTACAGTTTTTCTGAAACGTATGCAAAAGCTCGAAAAAGAACAAAAAAGGAATTCGGCGGGAATTCTAGAAAATTCTAAATAGGATTGCGATAACGCGAAAGGCACTCATAGTAGATGAGAATTTGGATCATCATGCGACGATCTTGATTATAACAACGAAAAATAATTTACTAGCTTCCTTTGGTGCTTTTCATAGAAATTGGCAAATGAAAATTGCATTTTTGAAACGAATTAAAATTTTGAAAATCGGAATAAGCGTTGGATTTTTACGCTATGAATAGCTCTCAAAATATTGAATTCTTGCTTCAGAAACCCAAGCACAGAGCATAGAAGATCTTTGGGATATTAGACAGTTTAAGAGGATATTGTATCAAACAATTTTCATTCTATTCAAATAGAATCCTTGACGTATAGTGAGATTTTGGATCCCAAATGAAAAAAAAAATGAGTTAACAACCACAAATGGCATCGAGTCAGCGGTATGAAGGAGAAGAAATAGTGATATGTGCTAAGATTTTGCGTTTTAAACCTCTTCTCCTTTGAGAATACCTTTAAGGAATTCTCCTTTAATGAGTTTGAAAGCGAAAAAGTATCCATTATGTGATTGAATGAGGCTTAGAGTTCCTTTTTTGTGAGTTTAATGAGATTTTACTAGCTTTCTCAAGCAATCTTTGGAATAGCGTCTATTTTAGGAGTTAAAGACATTATTTGGTAAAGTAGAAACTAATAAAAAGATGATTAGCCTAAATACCTTAAAGTCTTTTCATTTCAGGGCTTGAGATCTTAAGCAAAGCTGCCTCTGCACGACTTATGCAACAATCGCAAAATTTGCCATAAAAATTAAGTTGAAATTGTGTAGATGTTGGAAAAATTTGAAAGTTCAGTAAAATGGTACGTTATTTGCTAAATGGCGAGCAGATTAGAGGATCGCGCTAAGGATGCTTTAATTCTGTTCGTTGATCACTAAAAAAAAAAATCATATACAAATCACCATGATACATTTCCATATTGAATTTTTCAACATTCACTAAAGTCTGTACTATTAATTAAAAGTGGCTGAAAAGATGAGGAAAATTTTCAGGTGTTCTTAACTCATTACGACAAGAGACTAAACTTAGGTCACTATGAATTAAGCCTCTGCATAATGGACAGCGCGAATCTCTTTCAACCCACTGTTTTAAACAGATTTCATGATAACAGTGAAGGCATGAGGTTCTGGCCATGAGATTGTCACTGCTCTGAAATTCTTCCCAGCAAATAGAGCATGTTTTATTTTTAGCCTCCTTGAGATTAATTTGCTTTAAACTGAACAATCTATTGCGTCTTCTTTTAAAGCTGGAAATTAGTAGTTCTACAATGCGAAGTACTGATTGTATAACTGCTGGAACTATACCCCAAAAAAACAGCATCCAAGAACAAAAAATGAGGAAATGAAGATTGTCTGACTTGAATGCTGTTGCTGCCTGCATTATGTATGACATTCCTTGCAAACACCAGTAGATAGGAACTGGAACAAATGCAATAAGAATTTTTCTTGAGGAAATTAATTGAAAAGAAGAAGAAACTCCAATTGTTAACAGGATTGAAATTCTCACCCACTGCTTTTCTTTGCTGTTGAGATCCAAAAATTCGGTTTTGTAAAGCATATATACCAAAGCCAGAACTAACAAGACATCGGTGGGTGGTATTGATCGTGAGCTTGTTCTGCTTTCCAATGTTTGGCTGTGCTGTATAAAAAATAAAAGCTTTCCCAAGAGCAGCCACGTACAAATGGCAATAAATGCTTGATATGCAAAGATAGCATCTACTTCTTTTTCGAGAAAGATCTGGGTTAGCAGAGAAGAAATTCCGTACGCCATCACTCCAAGAATAAAAGTTAGCAAAATGGTGAGCTTCTTGAGGGTCTGAAAGTTGATTTCGGAGTCTCTGAGCAAGAAGCGAGCTGAGCTGACGAAGATGTTTATTAAAGCGATAATTATCAAACACCATGCTTTTAGGGTAGTTACTCTTTCGTTTCGAGCTGGGGCTTTGAATATAGACAGGATTGGGAAAGTGAAAAAGCAAAGAGCACCAATTGTAAGCATATCCAATAAGACGTTAAAAGCAATCAGCGATGTCGGAAATATCAACAACATTTTATTTGATTTAATAGTAATATTCCAAGGTTAACAATAAATTTATATCATATTTTTATTGGCTAATTCTTTTCGGGTTAGTTTTCAAGGCAAGTTTTTTTTTTTAAATAAATCTTATCAATGATAACTCATCAGAATTTGCCAGTCAGTAGTAGCGAAAATTTACTGCCAAATTTCAGTCAATAAAGCTATGAACAGATCGTGGAAGCCTTCGTTAATGAAACATCCAAGCAAGATCGGTTTCATGCAACAACCTTTCGCATGAAACTACATGGCCAAATGAACTTATCCGGTTGCTGTCACAATCAATTTGAGAAGTAACTAATATTAATTTAGTTGAAAATTATGGCTGGACTCTAAATCTGTGCCTCTCCCGAATATCCGGTAAAATGAATTGGAATATTTGCTACGAATGATTTGTGAAAATAGTCATCGTAAATTTCGAAGTTTCATCTGGGTTATTTGATGATTTTCTCAAATTGAAAAGAATCACGCAAATTGTGAAGTCTGAATCATTTTTCAAGGAAAATAATTAAATTTAATTGCTACAAATGCACCTCGCTCTGAGGTAGAGGCAATAATCAGTTTTCCTTTGAGATTTTACTAGCTAGAAATTCAATTTCAATTATACCATATTGTTTCAAAATTAAACCCTCAACCATAAGAGAGAGAGATTTATTAAGTTCGGCTCTCTATCCGAGCGTTGGATCTGAATTCAGTATCATGGTAATTGAATGAGTATGAATTCTAATTTTATCCATGAAAAAGATTCCGTGTGTATGATGAGAAAACCATCGGATTTATGACATATTAGTTCTCATAAAACAAAATTAATGCTAATAACCGCTGTTTGTTAGCAAAAAAGAATAAATTCTCCTGTTATGCAATTCCTTTACAATATCCTTTTCTTTTTAATTTACGCTCTGAACGATGAATCTCCGCTTTGATCCAAATTTTCCGAATCTCCTTCCTTGATCTCTTGAAAAATAACCTTAGGCCAAAAGTGCTTCAATCTAAACTTATGAAATGCTTGCTTCTCCGATAGATAATTCATTGCACACTTTAGCCCTTCCAGCATTTCAGAGTAGCACTGTTGCTGCAGCTTCTCTCCGCAACCTTTGATGAACAACTCAGTATCTATCTCATTTATAAACTTCGTAAACTCATGCTGAAATTGAGGTAACGTCTGCAGCATGTCTGTGATCTTTTGAATCGTAGCTCTGTCACGAATTTCTGTGTTTTCTCCTCTAAGGTGTTTATAGTATTCCTCGTCTTGACGTTTCTTCGAACCAGAAAGCTTAAATTCACTAAGATAGCAATCAATGAGCTTTTTCGGAAAATTTTTATAATAACGAGAGGCCTCCTTAGCAGTCTGAGGTAGCTTCTCAGGCTTCTTCAATTTGACTACCAATTTATCTCCATTTATTTCGACAACCTTCTCGCACGTGATTTCATTTTTTCTAGTAGCAATGGATTGGGTTATTCCGGGTTGGTTTGTTTCTGCGTCCATGCCCAAATATCTGTGCTTCTTTAGAAGTTCAACAAGCTCTCTTTCGAAACTCTTCACAGAAGAAAGTTCGTTGTTAGTAGATAGTGCTAATTTAATTTCGAACTTAAGAGAGTCTCTATTAGGAAGATGAATTGTCACCACGATGTGATCATTCTGCTGTTTTTGTGGGGTAAAGATGCCATCTTCCTTGGAATTTATTTGTATCCTTGACGAGGGATTGGTGCTAATGAGCTCACCTTCAATCAAATTTTCTAATGAATTCACTGGCTTTGAGCAATTTTGTTCATCAAGAACGAAGAAATGACTGCAGCCGTCCATGGATGATATGTTAAATCTGAGACTGAGCTGTTACTTTGAAATATTACGCTATTCTAATTTTAGTTTTGAAATCTCTGCTTGGTGCAACTGTAATTAATTAAAGTTTTCTATTGGGTTTTATCACAGTGGCTGTTCTGCACGATTTCTCGTCTTAACTCGTTATCATGTTCAGCATTTGCAACTAATACATGTGAGACGACCCATTGCTCTTGTTCAGAAATATAATTTGTCGGTGATGTGCTTGTGAGAGACCCAGCTTCACAAAATTCAATTTTTCTAGCCTCGAAAAGGAAGCAATTAAAACAGTTCAATCCTGATACCGTTTGCATACTACTAAGGCGAAGATTAAGTACATCAATTGCCAAAAGAAATTACAGAAATATACCAGAGAGAATTCGTCATCGTTTAACTGGTCCTCGTTGATATTTATTTCCAACTCTGCAGCTCCAAACAGTTTTATCTGATCTCTTAATACAAGAAGTTCAGGAAATAGCAGTGAAACTCTTGATGAAATGCCAGAGCTTCTTAATCATCATCTTCCTGACTCTGAGGCATTAAATTGCTTTTCTAATATCATGCAATTCCACCTCGCTATCTCAAGTAAAATTGTTCTCAGGCGAAAGTGAATCAGGAATATTTACACTAAATGTAAACTTTGAATAGCGCTATCATTATGTACATCTAGAAACAGAGTTTGCGGTTTCCTTTCTCGAGATAAAATTCCGATGATTGAAACAAATTCTTATTTGAAAGCAGTAAGTCCATGTATGCTGACTTTCCAAAAGATACATCTACGTTTTTACCAGATATATACATCACTACGCGGCATATTCAAATTTATTATTAATAGAAAGAATCTCGTTCGAGCGCTTCTAAGAGTCCAGAAGGAAATCTAAACAAGGATCACTGTAAATAAATCCTCTGCATAAAGGGCATCGTGAATCTCTAACAACCCATTTTTTTAGGCAAGATTTATGATAGCAATGACAGCACAAATCTCTTGCAATGATTTCGTCACTATCGTTAAATTCCTCCCAGCAGATTGGACAGTTTTTCTCTTTAACGTTCTCGAGTCTAACAGACTTTACACATTGAAAATCAGTGTCAAATTTTGCGTTCGTTTGGTTCTCAACGCGGCTTTCTAGTCCATTCTGTCCTGCTAGCGAAAAAAATGCCCAGGAGGACTCTGCAATCCAAATTGCCGATCGAACAACTATCGGAGCCACACTCCAGATTAATATCAATGAGCAAAGTATGAGAAAATGAAGATTGTCTGGTTTGAATACCATTGCTTGCTGCATAATGTACAGTATTCCTTGCAAACACCAAAAAATCGAGACTGGAGCAAATGCAATCATGCACACTTCTTCACAAATACTGCCAAAGAAGGCCTTATTTGAGGAAATGTAAAAAGATGCGGAACCGAATACAAATGTGAAAACACTTGAGACTCTAGTCCACCACATCATTTCGTCATTCAAATCCAATATTTCGGCTTTGCAGAGTATATATGCCGAAGCCAGTACAAAGTAGGTATATGCGATTGGAATTGACATTGTGTCTTCTTGCCTTAGCTCATGTTGTAGGAAATATAAAACAGTTCCAACGAGTATTCCGACTATAATAGTAGCAAAAGCTTGATATGCGAAGACTTCAGCGATTTCTTTTTCCAGAAAGATGTGAGTCAGCATGGAGGAAACTCCATACATCATCAGTCCGAGTGTAGCCGTTAAGAATACGCTCAGGTTTTTCAGTTGCTGAGTATTGATTTCAAAGTGTCGAAGAAATAGGCTTGCTAGCACAATTAAAAAGTCGATTAATGCGATCATGAACAAAGACCAACGTTTTAGAGAAAGCAGGTTTTCATTGAGTGCTGAGGTGCTAGCGATAATTAATGCTGGGAAACTGAAAAGGCAGAGGGCAGCGATAGTGATGGCATTGAAGAAGCAATCAATTTTGTGCCTCATGTGTTTGTTACTGGAGTATTGATAGTAGGCTGAAAAGAGTGATTTATTGAAATAATTTGCTATCCTCTTTAAATAGCTCAATCTGGCATGCCCGATTCAGGAATCAGTATCAAGGCGACCCGGGTGATTTAGTGGGTGTATTGACGTATAAAATCAACCCAATAAACGCTGACCTGGCTAGTATTATGAATTTTTTTTTATGAAGTCAGTAATAATTTTAAGAACAACCATAAAATTTATTTTTTTATTTTTTTTAAGGAAACTTCGACTCCTCTATGTCGAAGGTTGCTGATTAGTTTCTCTCATCAAACAACGACTTCAACTAGAGCATTGTAATTGAAATAATCACTTCAAGATGATATGAGATGAGGGCAACTTTTTTGTTTACAAAATGATAGATCTCAAAATTTCGAAAAATTCAAAAGACCTAAAATTTTCCATGCCAACGTCTCAGGTTAAATAAAATTCGGAGTTGGAAAATACCGTTAAGGACGTTTAACCACAAATATTTAAGCACATCTAACCCAAAACTTAAAAGACTTCCTGGTATATAATTTACTGATGTCGATAATGTATTTAATGTCTCTCAAGCCTTCATGATAGGAAAACTCAGAGAGTAGATGCCACTTTCAAAAGAAAGATGTAGTTTTTGTAGCAAAATAATATCGTTTTTTGAAAGCTACTTCCATCTTTGAGGAAAGAGTTCCATTATTTAAGAAAACATCATGTACGAAAAAAGCCAAATTTAGCAATTTTCTTGACCGATGAAATTTAAGATTTTCCTCAAGGTGAAGTAAAAATATGTTTCAGTCGGATATCAAAAGTGGAACTTCCTTGCCTGATAGATCAATCATTTTGCAATATTCTCTTTAAGAGCATATACCTCATCATATTGATGTAGAGTCCAGTTTGCCAGAGGAAACTGAAATGGACTTCAAAAGCATCATATCTATATCTTATTTAAAGTTATTTCCAAAGTGCATCATGACCATAGTTCTTTTATGGTTTGAGAGGATCTGCTTACGAAGCGCAATCAAAATAACAACAATTTTACCTCTGTAAAGCATTCTAAAAGATCTTTAGTTACTCACATTTGAAGCCATTATTTGCTAATCCTTGTAAACCAAGGAAGATTTTCTTTGTAAGAAATCTCACGAGAAATCAATCTGATTTTGGATATTTAAATTTTATTTAGACCAGCCTTCAGAATAAAGAAGTTCTGCAAACCGTAGAAGTAATGGAAGCCGAACAAACATCTTTCGCAGTGAAAGCTACAAACGAGAAAGCCAATGATAAAGTTTTGCTCAACTAAAAATGCGAAGTAAAGATGCGATGAATGATGATTCCCAGGTCTTTGCCTCATCTAGCAAGACAGCAATAATCGGTAATACTGACAATTACCAACTGACCTTCGTTTTTCTTTTTTTGTCCTTAGTTACTCAAGATATCTAATTTTTTTGATAGAAAGCAAAGTGTCAAAGCTGATTGCGTGGTGTTTGTATGGCAGCAACGAAATTTTCGTGGCTGACTTGGAATCGAAGGAAGAATTTGTCAGATTATATGGAGCTGGGAGTCATGTGAGGGATTGGTATCCCATAATCACAGATCGAAGACAATTATACAATTCCTAATAGCTTTCGGTAACACAAATTTGAAAGAGATTCCAAACACACGGATCCTGGTCTCGTTAAACGTCAACTCTTGGAGTACTACGAGTCACTTGATGATATTTGGCATCTCTCAAAAAGAAAAAGCAAGATCAGTTTATACATTTGAAGAAGTCGTCAAACGTAACTAATAATGAATTTATTGATTATAAACAAAATTCTATATCAAATTCTACATCTACCTCTTACAATCCTCAGAACTGTTAATCCTAAGTTGCAATTTTGTCATTATTGTTAGCCTCAACAGACGCAGACATTGCATATAATTCAAGAAGAAATGTACTTGGTGTCGCTTCTCTTGAAGGAAAAATAGAGTTTCATTTGTTTGCTTTCGATTATGACAGCCATAAGAATTATGAAGTTATTACGAAAACCGAGACAAATTCCTCAAAACCAGGACGAAGGTAACTGAGCTACATCGTTTCTATCGTTGAAGACTGATTTGAATGGCCTTGGTTTTGTTTCCTGAGAATATTTGGCTTACCTATTGACGTTGCCTAACTCCGACAAATTCGTTAATAGGCAGTGGGATCTCTGACCTCGATTTTGATCCTTCAGGCGAACTTGCTGCGACTATTAATATACATGGAACAAGCCCAATTTCTAATGTAAACACTAAGAATAATATTGCCCGTCATAGCATGGGTAGAGCGGGTAACTCTGTATATATATTTTGCAATATTGAGTTGAATTTGGATGGATACATCTTTAGATCTCAAGGGTCGCTGCAGGTGGAGTCGTAATCTCGGCGAACCTATTTTGGTTGTCGAGTATAACTACAACAAACGCAATATCCTCGACGTTGAGAAGAAAATTCTAACATTGAAAAACCCGATTTCGCTTGATGATAGCTCAGGTGATTATACATTTATTCATTTCTGGCAACTTGCACAGTGATTTCGATCAAGGGAATTGACATTTGCCAAAGCAACGGAAATTCGGTTGCATCAGAAGGGATTTGGAAAATCAAAATTTATGACAGGAGGGAATCAAAAATTGTGAAAACCTTCGACGGCATTCATTCAAGTAAGAATTCTCCTCTGCTCTATTGATACATTATTAATTATTCACTGTTGATGCATTTTTTTTATTGCATAGCAGGTTTGTAGCTCTTATTAATATACCTTGATACTTAGATTGGGTCAATTGTGTGAGATGAATTTGATTGAGAGTATGCTCGCGAGTGCATCCGAGGATAAGATGGTAAAATTGTTAGTACTAAAGACTGAAAAGACAATTTTTACTGAGTATTCATCAAATGAATGTAAACCACAAAACTTTCGATTTCTCAATTCTTATTTATTTATTAAGCGGCGTTTCTTCAGTGTGTCTTCTCGAGTGAGGCTTTGGCGAGAATACAGCCAATATCGAAGAAATATTTATAAAATAACCACATTGATATGCATACCTGATATTGACATTTTTGGGTTACTTTCGCTGGTCTATACATCCCAATATAAATCTTCGTGTAGTTCCAATTGGCGAGGGTTAAAACATTGCTAAGTGCAATCAGAATGTCAAGTTCGAATGAGGCCTTTATATTGTTCTCAACATTAATACCAGTAGATTAGATGAGTAGTTAAGGAGAGTTGCTACTTACTTCAACCTGATTTTTTGTTGTGTAGTACTCAATTTTTACTATAATTAAGCACATATCAACGGAGTTTAGTTTTCTTGATAACAATATGTATGCATGAGATCAGATGCTCCCTCTCATTAGAAAGTGGTTCGAATCAATTAATTCCAATAAATTCTAGGATTAATTGGCAGCTTTCATAATCAGCAATTTTGGTTCTGTAAATGGATTCTCACCAAAACCAAACAACCACTGATCGCACTCAACGGGCAGCCACAACAGTGAGAAGCACACCTAGCGATCCAGCTAGGTGTTTTCCACAAAAAATACAGGATTCTTTTCAAGACTTCAAATTTCAAAAAAAGACAAGCTATTATTCCATCTGGAGCGCAGCAAGACGAGGAGATACCCAAACCTATTTGCTAAGAGTATTCGATAAGGATTCTGCATGCTATAAGAATGATATGGATAGTACTATCACCTTATTCATTCAAGAAATGTTTTATCTTGGAAAGAAATTGAATACCTTCATCATTGAAGATATTTGCTATCAAAATGGACTGCTCACCTTTGTTACGAAGGATGATCACCTGCTTTTTCAGGGTGAACAAAGCCGCCAAGAAGCAGAAAAACCAAATATTAACAAATTACTTGAAAATGTATTAGAAGACCTTGAAATTCTTAAGCAAATCTGGCGGGCCCCACTTTCTAAAATAGAAAGCACTTTAATTTGCAGTAACAAAGATAATTATGTCATCGCTGACTGGCAAAGCTGTGTTCCACCTTTGGTCGATCCTCATGCAAAGAAGTTGAACTCACTGCAAAAAGAAGGGCTATTTAATAGCTGTAAAGATGTTTTCTTTGGGATTTTTCGCAATTATGGAGTTGAAGAAGAAGAATTGGAATTCTTAAAAAATGAAAATACGCAGACTCATGCTTACCACTTGGAAAAAATTTTGAATACCGAGAGGTTTAATTTATCTGAGGAAATAAAACAGAAGCTGAAATCTGGACTCAAAGCGAAGGGCAAAGAGGAGTCGGCGTTAGAAAGAACAAACAATCTTAAAGAAAATGATTTAGCTCATACAAATGGCGACCCAAGTGAATCCCGTGGAATAGAGGTAAACTTTCCAGAGGAGGAAAAGAAAACTGCAAACACTAACAGAAAGAAAAAACCGAAAGTTATAATTATTGAAGAGAATAACCCATCTCACAACGAAGATACTCACTCAACAAAGACCAGTCAGCAACAATCTTATTTAGTACAGTCGATGTTCATTTTTCAATCAGAGTTTCCCAATATCAACTCGTCTCTTGAGAGTAATAATTCGGTAAAACCTAAGACTGATTCGCAAGGAGAATTTTCTTCATTAATTTACCTAAATGAAAAGGGAGAAAATCTTACCCAACCTATGACACATATAAGAGCTGACGATAACCAGCAGAACCTAATGGATTCAGGAGTCATCGCTTGGGATGAGACTCACTCTGATTCTCCAATAAGTCAAGTGAACGAAACAGGAGAAAATCTTACCCAACCTATGAATGAAAACCCTGTTGCAATCATGACACAAATAAGATCTGACGATACTCAACAGAACTTGGTGGCTTCAGAAGTCATCACTTCGAATAAGACTCACTCTGAATCCCAAGCTGAAGAAAACACTATTAATCTCGAGAATACCAGGGAAAATGCTTATAATTTGATTTGGAGTACATATGGCAATGAAATTGGGGTTTATGACAGGATGAAAAAATCTACAAAGACTGTACAAGGAATAAAAATCAACAAGAATGAAGGTAATCGAAATTAGTTTTCAGGGAAAAATTGATATTTCTGTTAATGGAAGATTTGGATACAACTATCGAGAAACTTCCTAATACTGAGTATATTGTGTCTGGAGTGTTCAACAGCAGACAATCGCTGTTCAGAATTTATAAATACGAAGCAGGAAATTTAGAAGGACTCTACACATCTGACAAAGGTGTAGGATGTAAGGAAATTTAAAAAAAGTTGATTATATTAACTATTCCTTCTTTTCAACGAGAAGACATACCAGACATTGCTTGCAATCCACGGAGAAAGTTGGTAGCTCTCAATTCAGTCTATCGAGAATCAAGTTATGAGCTCTTGGACTGTAGTGTATTCCCTACTTCAAAAAGAAAAGCGAAATGGGAAAAATCTAACGAAAGTTTACCATCTTATTTCTCGATCAATTTTCAAAAAAATTTTGATATAGGTCACATTGAGAGCCTTAGTTTCGATAGCCAAGGAACAAAGATTGTCACAATCGATGGAAATGGTGTAGTGTTGATCACTAATGTTGACAAAGATGAAAATTATCTTCAAAAGATCCAAGTTGGGAAAGGATCGAGTAAGTTAAATGAATTTATACACATTTCCGATAACAAATTTACCATGAATAGCTTGGTTGAATCGTTGCAGATGGAATAATAATAAGCAAAATTCAATTGCAATAAAATACGGAGGGAACAAATTGAAAGTGTTTGATGTCGAGAAATCTATTGCAGTTAGCAAAATCAAGGTTCATGAAGAGAATTGTAAAACCTATAAAAAATTTCGGATCCTAATTGGTTACTTAACACTTTGAAGCGGCCACTTGGATAGAATGGGATCCGCAAGGAAATTTACTTGCAGCTAGTGGTCAGAGTTTTGTTTCAATCTATGATTCAAGAGAAAAAAAGGTTGTCAAAGAATTAGTTGAGCCATTCAAGGAAGGTGAGAAATTAAGAAAATTTCAGTTTTGCTCATATTTATCATGGACACTTATTAGGTATTGTATATTCAGTGAAATGGAGTCCCTGTGGAAAATACCTCGCAACAGCCTCTGAAGATGGTAAAGTTCGATTAACTGATTGGATGTCGGAAATAAGTGAAGCCCTGCACGATGAGTTTGATGGTAATTATTATAATATATATTTATCGACATAATTCCAACATCATAGCCCCAATATCTACCGTTTGCTTTTTTTGAAGGCTCTAACAAGGATGCACAAGACAAAAGCTCCTACTTGAGGCGGTCTTCAGTGAGGTAAAATGAATGTTAACGTCTCTAGTTATATCTAGTGGTGCAACCCAAAGGATCTACATTCATCGTACGTTAGAGCCAATTTACTTTTTAAACTTACATGAGTAAAGTGGATATTCAAAAAGAAGCCGAAAATCCCAAGTTTACACTTTGAAAATAGATGTGGATTAAAATGAAAATTCGCTAGAATATAATTTGAACAAAGTTGACACCAAACATGATTCTTCCGAATGACTGAGGCTCGATCTCTTCGTCAGTGGAAGAAAAGCTAACTATAGAACCAAAATCTGCAAACCTTCAGCATGAAGATTTATTAGTTGTTGTTTTATTTCAAGATGTTTAATTTGTGATCAATTCCCAATTCAGTAATTACCTGCGATTTTTGAGACGTGTTTTCAAATGATGGTCAGTAGATAGATAGTATTTAGCGCCGTCATTTCAATTCGATTAACAAAAGTTTCGTAAGTCTCAAAATCCGTTCTCACGTATAAACAAATATAGAACCACACTTCGAAATCAGGTGTGAAAAGAAGTTTGTCACATGCCGAGCGGGTCTTTTGAGAGCTCATATGGATATACAGATGTGGAAGTATACAAAAGTTGCGATTGCATGAATTTTCGAAATATCTTCAAATCGAATTATTATTCGAAGAAATGGTAAAAGGCCAGTTGAAAGAATCCCTTCGAGAAACTGATTATGAAAAACAATTCCTTATTTATGTGTACCTAGTTACATCGATAAATTATTCATAAAAACCAATTACAATAATAATATTTAGAAGCAAAATGGGACAAATGCTTTCTCATCCAGTCGATAGACACGTCGACCCATTTGATGTGGACCCCAATGAAGTATCTTTACAAAGCACAGACCTTGATGTCGTATCGGAGCTCCACCACTCCAAAGAGCATCAAGATTCATCTCATAAAACCGCAGCAGATGACCCCCTCCGCAGAAAAATTCAGGAACTAAATCAAAAGACTGAAGATACAAGTCTCAAAAACTATCCAATGATGCCACCTCCAGAAATAACCAAGTTTAAAAAATAAAAATCTACAATTAATGCATTTTCATTATTGTGCCTGTTTCTTCAGCAGTGTTAAGCAACACAAATTAATTAGAAGGAGTTATATGTGTATAATAGATTCTCTAGCATTCCAATGCATCTAATTTGTGGCTTCATATTGTGTGTATCCTTGATTAACAATTCATTTGAATCTCGTTTCATTTACTTAGAACGGTCTAAGGACTTCCAAATTAAGATAATAGATATTATTGCAAATAAGTAATTTTGTGAAGCGGCCACTTTGAATTCAATAAAACGAACAGTAATCCTAAAACATCCGAATTAATTTTTGAATTTCTTCTGAATTGCGATATGAAATTTCAGAATTGTTCGCGTGGTTGGATTTGTAATTGACATGATTGAAAGAAGGATGAGCAACTACTTAGATTTGAGAAGATAGATGGACCTAAAGAACTCTCTTTCTTATTGAAATGAAAGTCCTCAAGTTGCAATTGTATTGGAAACAATTGTCCATAAACTTCCATTGTGAATCCAGTATCTATATTTTGGACCCATATTAGTAAACAAACAAAAAAAGAGCGTATTTGTTGAGGAACTAATCGTAGTCTCATATCTTTTCATGTGCTCCAACAACAATTTCCAGGCCACATTCTACTTCTACAAACTCTCTAATCTCAAGCAAATGCTTATCGAGGCCACAGTATCCCTACATTTGAAATGTTTGCGTAAATTTATCGAGTAATTTCAACCGATACGATATTTCCGCTTAGGCCAAAGCGCAAGGAAATTTCTATGAGAAATCCATTCAATTGCCTTATGAATCAGGTTCATAATGAATCAGCAAGCTCGGAACAATGAAAAGTAGATTTTAATTTAGAAAGTTTTCTGCATTGAAAAAAGAATTGGAGCGCACATTATATGAATTCGGAAAGAATGGCTCTTGTTGGTGAGTTGTAAGCAATGGTTTTCTTTTCGCGTCTCATGGTTTTCTTGCATGAATAGGAGTATGGGAAAATAATGAAAATTTTCATCATCGGAACAACCGAAGAAAAAAAAAAAATCATTAGAGGACGAGTTCTAAGTTATCTACTTCGCAAACTCATAGGTTGAGGGATCTTGGGCTCTTGAACGCATCATGAGCTCTTGGCATCACTTTTAATTGTTTTAGGGATAAATTCCTTGAAAAAATGGATTCCAGTCTTCTTTTTACCATATTTTGAACTGTTGCTCTTCATTATGATGTCAAATTTGTTTATTTTCATCATGAATCGAACCAAGATCTACCATCCGTGGTTCCCAGCTCCATTGTCCAAGTTCTTTCAGTTTTTTTAATTCGAATTCGAACTTCTTATGATTGGTCATACTTCTCTTGAAAACCGACCATGGCATCCGAAGTGCTCCACTCTATCCTCTTGTGAGGGTCCGGCCTTAGCGAGCACCAGGTACAGAACTCAAACTTTCCAGAAGAGTCAAGCAAAAGAACCACCCTCTTTAATTTCAGACTGCTGGAATGAAATCCAGTTTAATCAAAGCATAAAATACTGGCAACCAGCACTCTATGGAAAAAGCGTTTGCTGCCAACATTCAAAAAAAAACTTTCTTTCAACTCTCTTTTCGCTAATTTCTTTGCCGCTATTAATCATCCTCTGATTCTTTGTGCTCAAGCACTAGTTTTTGATAAACTTATAATAGGATTCCGAACATCTTCATCAAATCATTTTTTTTTTCAGATATCAGTTTTTCCTTTCTCTTAACCATCCAATTGGCTCATGTACACTTCACATATCTATCTTCTACCTTTTCGTATGAGATTTGCTTCCGAAACCATAATATCGAATTCTTTAATTAGCTCGGATGGTATTCGGATAAGTTTTCCACAGAGACCTGCATGGGCCAGATTCTTTTCATCTGTCTAGGCTATGAATTCTCCTTTCTCTACTACTATAAAGTCAAATTGCTTAAAACCCTCAAGATCTCTAGCTTATTTTTAACCTCAATATACTAACAGCCAAATTTTTATAAATGTCTAATCCTATCCCTATCGTAAAATTACTAGCCCAAATTATCTTTTACCACGCCATGAGAACACGTTTTTCCTCAAATCATATCCTTTTAACACGATATGGAAGCCACACGCATAATTTTCTGAGACAGTAAGTGTTTCAGTTTGACACCGTTGAAAAATTTTGATACAGTAATACCTTTATTCAGCGTTACTGTAATCTTTTTTTAAGAATTCTGATGAATTCTGATCAGGATCAGACTCAAAATTGCTTTTAAATACGATGCAAAATTTATTCTTATAATAAGATTTCAAAAACTTAATCAATCACTTCCAAAACTACTACATTAAAATGCCAACTTTCACCGCAGTTACTGCTAACCCATACGAGTCCAACCTCTTGCTCGCCAAGAACGTCATGACCAATGTCAAGGAAAGCCACTCAAGAACTACCACTCGATCTAACACCCCAGATAACAAAGAACAACTCCAGAAACAAACCCAAGATGTTATCATCGATGTGAAACCTAAAAAGAAAAACTTCAAGACAGTTGAGGAAAGAAGAGAATTCGTAAAGTCCTACAAGATGAAGTTTAAAACTGAAATGTGCAAGAATTTCGAGCTGAAAGGCTGGTGCAAGTTCGGAGACACTTGTTCTTTTGCTCATGGCAAACATGAACTTCAAGAGAAGGTTCATTTACATGAGAAATATAAAACTAGACCATGCCAGCAGTTCCATCAAAATGGCTTTTGCAGCTATGGCATTCGATGCCAATACTTGCACAAAGAAGCATTTACTCCAAACATTTTCCATGTCTCGTCAACCCATTTTGCAAGAAACGCAGAGAGGAACAACTACAGCTATGAGCTTCTTGATGAGATCTGGAGAATGAGTAACTCTAACATCAAGGTGGAGAAAATCTTAAACAAGATACCAGAGAGAAAGAGACTGGCAATTTTCAATGAGATTGCTCCTCAGGCGATCTAATAAACTAATTTTATAATGGAATAAATATATTTGGTGGGCAAGCAGGAAAACCCCATCGATATATCTATTGTTAATTATTCGATTAGTTAGAGTGACTGTGTAACAAAACTAACAAATCTTCTCGCATTTATCGTTAAAACTGTTTTATATTTCTTTGTAATAATGAATGAATATGGACTTATAGCGTTTTAATTGATCAAAATTTGTAAACCCAAATCACGGACTTCGTATGGCAGCAAATATTTGATTAAGACACTCGTAAATTATGGCTGATTTCGTCTATAAGGTTGGCAATTTATATTCTATAAGAGATATTTTTCCATGTAAAACTTCAAATTTGATTTCATTTGAACGAGTTCCCGGATAAAACCAATCTTCGTTTCTTCAATAGTTCTCTAGGCTTTATACTTAAAATATCATCTCAATATGTGCACATATATTCTTAATAAGTGCATATATATTAGATGTGTCCTATTCCTCTTTTAGTACTGTGATGAGAATCATCTTTGGAGAGCAGCTTAAAAGCAATTGAAGTCTTATTGGGAAGAACTATTTGTTAAGACCATGCTCTTGATTCTTGGCGTTATCCAAATCTAATTATGACTTAAATCATCATGCAAGTGAATACACAGGTACATGCTTCCAAAAAAATTTTCTCTTATCAGAGATGTGCTAGCAAAGTCAGATTTTATTTGCCTATCACAAGGCGTGGTGACTCTATATTTTAGATTAGAGAAGAAGATACACTTGGAATACAAAAAATGATGCGAGTAACTGCAACAATCACCTGGATCGATCGTAGTTGGATTAAAGCTAAAGAATCTGTACTAACAGTGCTGTGGTGTTTCTATCATCGAATGATCTGAAACTCGTTAAATTGTGAAAGAGTTAGTTATGAAAAACAATCAAAAATTTTTTCGGATCAGATCTAAGTTAAACTCCCAAAATTTATTTAAGAAAAAGATATACGTGTCACAGCACCCTCAATCGAGATAACTTTTTGAAGCCTGTTCAGGGTGTGAAGCTCTCTATAATTTTATTTCGCGTTCAACTCCAATCGGAAAAGATAATTTCTTCTTCTTTCATTGCTATCCTGTCAAACTTTTTTCCTCATATTCAATTACTTATCGCACTCTCTTCAAGCATTCGATCTAGGAATTGTTAGAGAGTAAATATTGGAGAAAATTTCAGTTAATATTTCTCAATACGTATTCTAATCATCGTCCAAAAACCAATCCAAATCATCGGCAAGCCAAATCTCAAGTGCAAACAATTGAAGATATCGCTTTAAAATGACACCTTCGCATCTACTCTGGTATATATTCCTCTAAATCACTCATGAATTATCTCTATCTTGAATAACAATAAAATTCAAAATAATTTTTATATAAAATGAGAACAATCGAGCTTTCAAATAGTTCATGAAGATTTTTTCTAACTTAGGTCGAGTTATTATCTCGAATGCTTAGAAAACTATATTCTAAAATCGCAATTGTCAAATTTTAAATTTTGATCATTGAAAACGGAATAACTCTAATAAAATAAATTTTATTACTCTGACGCAAATAGAATTTTTCCTTGACCTCAACTTTGGAAAATAATATAACGAGGAAAGCTGGAGTCATAAATAGGAAAATCGCAAAACCATTCGAAGAAATTAATCAATCTTAAAAGACAGAGTTCACTGGCATAATCATGCCCTAGTAATAAGGAAAGTAGTGCTGTAATGCGACTACTTTCTTAAAAACTAGATTTCAAGCTATCTAAATCTTGGAGTCCCTCCCAAAATGGACTGGCTTTAGCATGAATCGGTATATTAAATATATTTCGTTTGAATCTAACCAACTGATTTTTTATTAAGAAATAAATTAAATAGTTATTGTCATTGGATCGGATCGGTTCGATTCTTTGTTCGTAAAACGCTTAATACGATTTTTATTTGCTACCAAAATCGATAATCAAAAAACAGCAAATAATTGAGATTACTTTGAACAAAAAAAATCACTCGGCACTACTACTATCTCTGAATGACTTCAAACCTTCAAATACCATCCCAAGGTCAGTCCATGATAAAACTATTTGACAGCCTGTTTCAAAAAGAGCCTCTTAATAGCTCCGTAAATTTGCAATGCTCTTTTGAAAGAATTGTTCCTCAGCGACCATCAGAAATTACACCAAAGTGCAGCATAAATAAACGTCACCGCAACCTCTCGGCGAGCATGATCAAGATGCCAGAAAACCGAGAGGAAACCACCCTTTCCGAGACCAAAGTTTCCCAGACTCCAGACTTGAAGAAATCTGTCCTCTTGAATAAGAGTTCTTCCAAAGAATTCCTGATCAAACCACTCGGCAGCAGACCCGGGCCTATACGCCCTGTTGTGAATGTACGACAGAGAGGAAATTCCCAACAAAAGCCCAGAAATGCTAATATTTTCGAATCAAATGGATTTAATGCAAATCCAGACACAAAATCAAGCAAAATCATCCTTTTTCCAAAGAATTCCTCGTTTACAATGGAAAAGCCTGCAGATCAGCGCAAAGATCAGTCAGACTCTTCTGGATTCAGCAAATTTTTGGAAGAAGCATTTCAAAAAGATCTTAAGCGGTTAGAGCAGAAATCATTTGTTTCAAAAGGTTTTTCATCTCTCAATACTTCAATTGAGCGAGATACTGAGGAGAATGACGGCATTAGAACCAATTTTATCATTACAACAGAAAATTCTCAGAAACCAAACTTGAAGAAGAAGAGATATTATAAGATTGCTGATACAATGGATTCGAAGCAATTTGATAATGTTAAGCAGATCTCTCATCTGCAGCAGAGCGCCTCAAAAAACAATGTGGTAGCTTCACTACAATTAGGAAATATAAAGAAGGGATCAATGTCTGAGCAAGCGTCTCCTAGAAATGACGAGGATGACGGCAATTTTCTCGATTTAATTAAACGCATTAACCAAGATGTACGCCCGATTGTCGACTACAAATCCATGTTTGTCGCAGAGAAGGCCAAAATAACTGATGCTGAGAGAATAGGAACGGGAGCTGAAAAAGGAGCGAACGAAAAGGAAAATTTACGCAAGTCGCGAAGAGAAGGATTGAAAAATATGATTAATCCAACCCTGGAGAAAAAGAGGCTCGTTTACATGAAATCCATTGTTCCCATCGAAGAAGAGGATGAAAGCACTAGACGAAGCTTGATACCGAGCACTGGTACCAAAGATAGCGGAAATTGGAAGAATGCGCTCATGAGAGAAAAAACCGATGAATTTCATGACGTTCTTGAAAAACTACTGGATTCTGCTCGCAAATCCATGGATGAAATCTGATTGCCTTCTTATGTCAACATTTCTTGTTCTAATTTTAAAATATTGCATTTTACGATTTTGATTTGAAGAGAAATACTTTTCGAGTCAAAGAGTTTTTGATTAAGTATTGCAGATAATTATTTTTATGAGTAGTCTCTTTTTGAAATTAAGTGTTAAAGTTATTATCAAATTGCTTTATTCAAGATTGTATTGTATTCTTCTTAACTCATTCATATCAATATGCTTGAAAAATTAGCTGCAGTAGAAAAGAAGCAATAAAATTTATTCTCTTTCTAATTAAATTATCATCCTCTGTGACGAGATATGTAAAATGCTACTGGAATTGATTTAGAACTTCATATTTAATAATATTAAAAGAAGGAGTATACTTCAAAGCGATACTTATATCTATTCAACCTTACTACTGCGGAAGATTTGGCAGTTTAATTTTCAGTTGGGTATCTAAGATTCAATTTCAAACTACATGCTGCTCTGTATGAAAAGATAATTTGAATTAATCTTGCTGTGGGGTTTTCATTCCGGAATTATCGGGAGAAATCAAATTTAGTCGTAGTTGTTTTTCTGAAAAATTATGATAACATGTTTTTGGAAGTTATGAGATAGAACGATTTCGAATTATGAAATGGATATGTGAATTTCTGCATTACAAAAAATTTACTAGTTATTTATGAAATAATCAAACTAAAGAGATTCTTCTTGAGTTTGGATCGCCAGGTGACAGATCATCGCTATTTACAATCACATACACCACAGGATCTTTTAAAGTTACGACTGATCGACGTTGACAACAATTTCGATACAGTGTCGAGAATAAACCATAAGCGCAGGCATTGAACAACCCTTGAGCATTTATTAAAATGGCTACCACGATAAGATAGGAGCTCCCTGGTACCTTCGAAAGAAGAGATAGGATGTCGAAGATGCTGATTGGCAAATAACACACTATCAAAATAAGAGGATAAAAGAAGAGGAGGAATCTTCCTGCGCCTCCAAAACCTTGTTCCATCACAATTGAACCGTAGCAATACATGCAGTATAAGCAGCAGCAAATTGGAATTACTAAAATAAATAAAAGGACAACAACGTCTCTTGCACCACCATCTTGATGGAACAATGTGCAATACTCAGACTCTTTCTGAAGTAAATTTACAATTATCGCACATATTGAGAGAATGGCAGCTCCGGTGGCAGAAATTCCCAAGTACCAATTGATTTTTGGAGAGGTTTCTTTTTCCCATTCTTTAGCAGTCTGACACGATCGAAGGATTTTATATGCATGCGCAAGGCAGCATGTAAACAGTACTGAACTTGTGTGACCCAATACCATGAAAAATCCGAGAGTCTGACACATGAAATTGCTGATAGCCTTGATTGTAGTTGCAGACGAGGCAAGACAGCCTATAATATCTGTTACACAAAGCGCAATAACTATTTTCATTATTGGTCTTGATTGGATGCCTTCGTGTTTGATAAGAGCAAGGTTAAGTCCACATCCAATAATCGATAATAAGGATGTGATTTGTATGCTTATATTGACTACGTGGATCTCTTCGACTGTAACTGAAGTCGGAAGTCGTATTAATACCGAGGATCCCATTTTTCAAGAACTGAACGGTTGACTGAAATTTCTGAATTTTGGAAAAATGAATTTTAGATTATCAACTAGCAAACGACGTAAATCTTTATTGTGCAGTTTTGACGATTGGAATAGTTCAAAGGAAATTAAGACAGAAACTCTTCTATTCGGCTCCCCTTTTCCGAAAATCGATGAATAATGGATGTTTTTATGCTTTCAAATGCGTAGTCACGACTTCTAGGCCAAATTGAAAATAATTCAAGATTACTTCTTTAAAAAATTGAGATAGACCGTTTTATCACTAAGAACAATGGAAAAAATAATTTTCTAGAGAGAACATTGCCACAAGCAAGCCCTCATATGTGGGATGCTTCTGACTACTTGCTCGAGAAAACCGAAACTTAGCATAAAATAGAATAAAGCATGAATTTATGATCATGCGTTGGATGATTCGTATTTTGGGCTTGAAGATAAACTTCGTTAGAATCTCAACTCAAATAAGGACATTCTTGAACAGAAAACAATAACAAACTCAATGGTAGATTGAAGTTGCGACTAAATAGGCAATTTCAACAGCTTTATTTAAATAAATAGACAATTTATCAACATACGCCGTCATTTTTGATCCTATTTACACGTTAATTTCTTTTTAGTTTTTCTGATTCTCTGAATCTTACTAATATATCTACAATCTAGCATTTCAACAACAGTTTGCGCACAAATAAAAAAAGCATCCAACACTCTGTCATTAAAGAAATTGGATATGCGAAAACAGCTTACCAATCTGAATCATTTAAACAAATAGGCTCTTCTCTTATAATGAGAAAACTTCAATCAAACTCGCCCAACTCATAGTTTACTCCAAAAGTATATTTATATATGATAAAAATTTTCTTTTAGAGATGCAAATATAATAATAAAAATGACTTTAGATTTCAACAGTAAAGCATAAACTGTGTACTCATAATAATAACTCTTAAGCGAGTGAGATCTTTCTACCAGTTTCTAGTTCTGCACTGCTCATTGAACTATGCATGGAGTTAATAACTAAAGGTTCTCTTATACCTCGTTTCAAGCAGCAAAAGCGATAGACTTCCGAAAATATGCCATACGCAATTGCATTCAAAAACCCTTGTAAATTCATCGAAATTGCGACAACCAAAAGCCAGAAGCTGTTTTTCTCGCCCCAGAAGAGATATTTAAGCTCGAATATTCCAAGAGGGAGATAGCAAACTATCAGGATGAGAGGGTAAAAGAACAGAGCATATCTTCCAGCCTTTTTCACTCCTTCAACTCTCGCAATTGCAAAGTAGCAGTAAAGGCAAAATAATGTGCAGATTAAAGGAAACACAGCCATTAGAATCAAAAATATATACCGCTGAAAAAGCGTTCGGGTTGACCTATCAGGGCTAAAGTAGCTACAGTATTCAGTGGTTGTGTCCAGTTTGAGCATTCCTCCAGTCGAGGCCAAGATGGCAGATACCAATGCTCCAACGATTGAGATAATGAGGTAATTGTAGATGTTAGAACGCATGGTCTCGACCCAATCTTCATAGCTCTCGCTCAAGCGATAGGCTTTATATGAATGAGCAATGCAGCATGTTAACAATACTGAACCCACAAAACCCAAAGTCATAAACAAAGAGAGAACGCTACACACTGACTCTTGAGTTATCCGCAATGTTGTCAACACTCCGGTCGCATGGGCAATTAGGTCTGCGATGCAGAGAGCCATCAAGACCTTAACAATAATTTTTTTGTGAATTCCCTCATAGAATATAAATCCCAGGTTAATGAGACACCCGAAAATCGAAAGTGCTGCTGCAATTCGGATCATCTTATTCGCGAGTTCGAAGTTTTCGGGCAAATTTGGAGCCAAACCAGCGAATTCCATTATGAAGAGCAAAATTAAAGTATTTATTAGATTGAGGTTTATTTTTCTGATAGCTCTGAAGTGGCTACAGTATCCGGAATCATTTAGTCGAAGCGTTTGTCTAATTGGCAAATAAGAATGCTCCAGATAATGAAATTATCAGGTAAGTGTAGATTTTAGAGTGTGTGGTCTCGATTATGCTTCATAGCTGTTGTTTAAACGGTAGACTTTATCAGCATGAGAGATGCTGCAAGTCAGCAACATTGATCTCACAAAACCAAAGGTCATAAAAAAAAAGAAAAATCAACGCAAGTAGACTGTTGAGTTTGTGGAAATGTTGAAACCAATCCAGTTATATTTGCAAAGAGGTCTGCAATACAAACTGCTATAAAGACTTTAACTATCATAAGTTCTCTAATCTAGATGATGACTGAAAATCTAAATCATCTTAAATAATCACTTTGTCTGAACTCAACCCATCCTGATGATTTTCGAATGATAGAGCAATCTTATAATCAAAATTCGCTACAAATTCTTTGTGAGTAAAAACGAAATGAAAATCTCAAATTAATCATCTTCATTAGAAATCTCATCTGAAATAAAGTTATCTTGATTGAAAGAGCTGTGGTATAGGCTTTTTGTGGATGCCTTCATAGAATATAAGATATATTTTGCAGAGGCACCCGAAAATGGAGATTCCAGCTGTAATTTAGATGCTTCGATTCACGGCATCGTTCTGTCGAGCAACACTGGATGCGAACTCGAAATTAAATCTAAGGAGTCCATTTAAAATGACTTGTTAGAACCAGCTAAATATGTGCTATTTAACTTCAACTTGGATACTCAAAACTTTTCTTTTCCCCCTCTCTGTCTCTCTCATAAAATGACAAGTGATTTTGTGCGATGAGGTTTATTGAACCCAAGTTTTCCATCATTTGATCTTGTTCTTTAAAGTCTACTACTCAAGGAAAAACTTAAGCGACTCAAGATCACTTTAAGATTCAGGATTTTTTATCAAGCTTTAAAATCCTAATGAATCTCATAAAAAGCTCTAGATTAATAAATGCAAGGCTTCAAGTAACTTCCTACTTTTGCTTTACCACTGTATAAGAATGGAGCATGCTAGCATACCCTATATATTAAAAAAAATATACTCTAACAGCACAGCTTCAACACTTTCGTGAGCTGTGTGATAAATAGAAAGAGATTACAGACAGTAATTGCTACAGAAAATGAGTGATAAATATAATGAATTCTTTTTCTTCTAGCAAAATTTCTCAGACTACCAATTTTTACTGGATCAAGATTTCCTTTCGAACCACAATAGAAATGATATTTTCTAGAACGACCGTTGCTTAAAAAGTTTATATTTCATCTCGACTGTGACTTGATCTACAACTCACTTTTGCAGAAGAAGTGAATAAATACACGGAATAATATTCAGACCCTATGTCTCCATCCTTACCATATCATTCTAATTGAACTGAATAAAATTCTGAAACGTCATATAGTTAGAAAATACTACAATAACTTTTCGATGGCAGAAATTCAGAGGTTCATTTGAGAGTTGAAATGAATTCAATAATTTTTCAGGTAATGAATGTATATTATTCAAACTAAGAAATCAATAAGTGGAACATTAGTATCATTGAAATTTCAACGAGTAATAGTTCGAATCAATGTGCTCCTTCTGTCAACCACAGAAGCATAATATGAAGTCGGCAAAGAGTCAAATATTATCGGAAACCGATTCATTTCTGGAAATGCGATGTAAACGAGTCCATTGAAAATTCCTTGTAAGTTCATGAGAATAACAACGAGTTGGGTCAAGGAGTAAAATAATTTTTCTGAAAAGAGAGTTTCTGCTTCGAATATTCCAAGAGGAAGGTAGCAGATTATTAGAATTAGCGGGTAATAGAAAAGGGAATATCTTCTGGCTTCTCTCCAATCCTCAAGCTTCAGAATACCCGCGTAGCAATAGATACAAAAAATCGTGCTAATTACAGGAAGCCCAACCACGAGAATAAAGAAGATGCAACTCTCATAGATATTCCGCGACTGCGTCGTATTTCGCAAAAAAGTGCAGTATTCAACAGTTTCATCAAGGGTAAGCAATCCTCCAAATGAAGCTAATACCGCGAATAAGAAAGCGCCTCCCATAGAAATGATAAGATAATTCCAAATACAAGAATAGATTTCTTTTTCCCAGTCGTCAATACTTGTGCTGAGGTAGTATGTTTTGTAAGAATGGGAGAGAAAACATGTCAATAATATTGAGCCAACATAACCAAAAGCGAGGAAAAAAGAAAAAGATGTACATGTATCTTCTTTAGCGACCTGGAACGTGATCATCACAGTCGCAATATTAATGAGCAAGTTTGCTAATCCAAGTCCAACCAACCCTTTCGCGAAAGGCTTTTTGCGAGATTTTTCAAACAATATTAGCAACTGATTGCACAAGCATCCGAAAATGGAAGCACTGGCAGCGATTCGAACCAGAAGGCCGTTAGTAATATCCCCTTTTTCAAGCAAGCGTGGATCAAACCTTAATGCTAATTGCAAAGGATCCATTTTCTGAAGCGAAATTAAAAAATATTTATCAGATCAGGAAAAATCTTCAACTATCAACTTCTAGTTGGCTTTTTAAAATATTTCCTGAATGCAAATCCAGCAAACTAAGTATGAATTTTTAATTCCATCCTGAGAATGTGAACCGATCTCCTACTATTCATACAAAGCATTCTGGTCTAGCTCTTTTCCTTCGCAAGAAGTGTTTCTGAGTAACACCCGAGTCCGTTCTGACTATTAAAACTTATTGGATTAATCCAAAACGGTTAATAATTGAACAAAAAATATGTGACGTTATATATTTTCATCTGTTGTTTCTCGTTTTGAAGCAAGATACACCCAATGAGCTGCAGCATGGCAATTTATCTTGGATTGAATTGACAGCCATACAAAATTAATAAAATAGGATCCTAATTGAGTTCTGTCTGATAAAACCACAGTTGGTCAATAATTGTTCGCTATAGTCGCCTTCTTGAATACATATCCAACGATTGATGATACGTTCACGTAGTAATAATCAAATTGATGAAAATTTCTGTTCATATATTTATTGATTATTCAGAAAAGACTAGAGCGACATAGGACACACATGATGGTAAAGCTCGATTCGAAGGTCCACTTCAAAATGCTCAGCTATAGATAAACTTGAGAAATTCGGCTCAAAGTATAATTAATCATTATGAACTATGTACTTGCAAATCATTTCTTAATTGTCGCTAATATCATTCACGTTCTGTTTCTTGATGTAGCAGTTTTAGATCAAGAGGAGAACAAATTGATATCTATAGAGGAGATGAATAGGCATCGAATTTCAACAAAATTCTTAGTGGATAATGACATCTCACATAAAATGTCCAGAAAATTAAAAAGATAATAAGAAACAAACAACAAAGGTTTTTAACTAACCGGATGGTCATTATACATTTATTTTGATGGTATTTGAGATACTAGGAGAACTTCACCTTCTTGTTTCCGGAACTGAAATTATTAGATCCAGGTTGTGGCTTCTTTGAAGAAGGATCCTCATTCTTGAGCTTTGAGTATTTCAAAATGGGAGTGCCTTTTATTAAGGAGGTTTTCTGCTTCGGAGACAAAGGGATGGTATCATTAAAGGAATTTTGTTGCGTCTCTTGAGCAACATCAGTTATCTCGCTGCTTTCTGAACTTAGATGTTGGTGTGGATTTTTTTTCAAAGCTACCAAAGAACTGGTTTGAAAAGCTGATTTAAGGTGTTGAATTAATCCGTCATTCGACTGAATCACATCTAGCGATATCCGCTGTGAAGATGCGTCAGCCAAACTTCTTCTTCTAAAGCGCTTTCCTTTCGATAATTTCGGTAGCTGAGGTGCTCTTTTGGGTCTAAGTCCTGGAGATTCCTCTCGTTTTAGATTAGCGCTTTGGGATCTTTTACAAGCGGAGCTGATTCTCTCAGTTAGGACATCTGAAAAAGGGATGTCTCTGGTTTGAGTTGAAAAAATTGTGTTCCAGGTCATGATTTTGCGATCCTTCGTCCTTTGAAGTCCTGCATTTTCAAGCCCTTGAATCTGAAGTTCTTGCTTGGTTTGAACTGGCATTCTCGAAACTAATCCATGGAGCAGGTAATCTTCTCCTTGCTTTAGTTTGTGCATGGTCATTTTCATAGCTGTACGTGGATTTATTTTGGAATAAGGGTAATTCCTATTCTTTATTAACATATAGTGACCATATAAATTATGTAAATAAATTAAATAAATTGTGAACTTGAAAGCATTTAGCAGCGTAGAACTATATTAAAAACCTTAATTTTACAAAATAAATTTTATTGTACACCAGACGATGCTTTCGGTGCCACTTGATACGCTTTCAATACTAATAAATTTTCATTTTTAGCTGCTAGGGAGAAAAAGAAAGGAATATCAACTAAAATTCTGCTTGGTGCAATATGATGGCTGTGTGAGTTCAAAAAAGTGTTCTCATTAAAAATTGAAATAGATGGATCATCTTTTTCGGCACAAAAAATTATTAGGCTTGTAAATTTGTCGTCCTGCAGCGGTTACAATGTTCCAAATTTTTTCATAATTGATTCATTAATGGCACTTGAAGAGAAAATAAAATTCGTTGCGACGTCACAGATCCTGTAGAATAAAAATGTATAAATACTCTTGGAAGAACCCATTTGGAAGATGTTTTGACCTTCGAATATTGTTGAACTCATGCTTCTCAGAAGAAAAACAAGTACTGGCTATTGGCTTTCAATTGTTTAGTGAAACCCAAAGTTATTGCTCACAGTACGAGTGCCCATAAAGTTTCCAACAGAAAATTTCTCACAAGTAATTGCTAACTAAGCTTGCAATTCTATTGTTTGTCTCCTTAGAAATGATTTTATATGGAGATTAATTAGGGAAAACGCAGAAACTCGAAACTGGTGTGAGAAAAATAATTGCATTAAAGATTGAAAAAATGCACTCATCTACAAAGAATATATAAAGACTGTTAAACAGCCAAAGGAAAAAAGAAGTATAGCGCTGAAACACTCCCTTAGGAACCATCTGAGAAAATTGTTGTATTCAGCTGGGCTATTTAAAAGACCACTTACATCATAATCAATAGCCAAGCAGCGGGCAAACTTCTTCGTGATCAATTTGCACGACAATCAGGTCTAACTCATCAAAGAAATCTCTTTCTGATGGGATCTCAGACATCTCTAAATCCAAATCTACTGAAGATGAATCGCTTTGCTCGTTGTTCAGATCGAATTGTAATTCATTTGGGTTCAGTTTTTCGGTCGAAAAAACCTCTCCTTGAGTTTTATCATTAAAGCCCAGTTGATTTGGAGGTTCACTTATGATTTGTTTGATTCTCTTGGGTCTGAAACAACCCTCTTCAAATGTGAGATCTTGATATTCTCGATTCGCATTTTGTAAACGTTTGTTATCACATTTGCTGAAGGATTTCAAAGGTACTTTTTTTTCTCTTCGGGGAGAATCAGACTTCTTTTCTCCATCAATTTGGCGTGGATTTCGATCCTCATGTTTTGTGATTGGACTCAGATAAACTTTCCAGAACTGATCGGATAGCCAAGTGAGTGGCTTTTGTTTTGTGAGATCATTAGGAAACTCATCTAGCTGCTCTTCGACTGAAGAGGTACTTGCTTGGTCAGACTGATCTGAATTGGTACTCTTTGAGGAAAAGATTTCAGAATACTTGTTGTGTTGATTGCCATTAGGGCTAAGTTTATCTTTTGATTGCCTGTCGAAGTCTAACACAACTTTCAAAAACTCAGATAGGTTCTTTAAATGAAAGGGCAATTGTTTCGGGAACATCAAGAATTCGGCTTCTATCGAACACAATTGTACGATTCAGATTTTACTTGATTTCAAATTTAAATTCCAGTTAATTGGATACAGAGATAACCAGCAAATGTTATGCATTAATCCATTAAGTCCTGAAATTAGCCAGAAATTTATACATATTGCTTAAATTAGTTGTAAGACAACAAGCAAGGTATCATTAGAGTAGATTCGCAGAACTAAGTCTAATAGAATTCGATCAAGTCATAAACTTCTTTTCACAAGATTAAACTGAGAAGTAAGGCGAAACTAATAGTTTGCAGTCTTCAAGATGATCAGTAAACCAGAAATTCTGCGTGAAAAACAAACCAAATCGAATTTAGTCAGATTTTCATTTCACATAAGCCACTCCAATTCAACCAAAGCAAAGGTGTGCTACAGAGTCATTCTACTTTGACTTCAAGAGTCAGCTATCCTCAGTCTTATAAATATTTCTACATATTAACGTCGCAAAGTACTGAAGAGGCATTACTAGTAGTTGCTGCATTTAAATTGGTGACAAGAACCATTATTCTAAGAAATCTCTCAAGATACGATTAGTGATCCAACTGAACAGATAACAATAATTCGTAATGCAATTATCTATTTTATTATTGACGAGGAAGCGAGATTTTCTAAGCATTAGTCAATGAAGTTATATCAGTCTCCTTTTTTAGTGATTAATCACAGAAACGACCTCAGATCACCCTCTTTGATCTGAACAGAACAATGATAGAGAAATCTAAGTCAACAATACTTCATGACATCGCATTGGAAGCTCTAAATGCATCTTCAAGGCCTTTGTTGAGTTATAAGTTCAAAGTGCAGGAAAATTTATCTGTTCTTTGTTTCTGATCGTCCACTTAAGTACTGATAATGTCAGTAAAAACCGCTAACTCTCAGAATTGATTCGTTAAATTAAAAATTTTTCAGTTCCCTTCATTATACAGGAACAAGAAATCGCCAAGACATCCTCCTCCATTATCAATTCATTCTTCCACATCACCATAAGTTTCTGATGCAGGGTAGCATTGTAGTGTTGATTATAATATTACCGTTATCAAAAGCCCGATGAACCTATCATTCACTATCCCATTCTTCGCCATATTTTCGAAAAAACTAACTCTATCCATTTTTGTTTGTGCGAACTAGGTTATTTTATATAAATCACGTAAAGTCCTTCGCCTAAAGTACATCCAATTCACTCTTGTAAAATGCTATTTGTTTTCTAAAAGGTTCCAAAATGATTCATTAGAAAGCAGTATCCGAAGCACACATATTATCTGAACATCCTTTTCATCCATAAGATCTGATCTTTCAAGAGGTAGTTCTCTTAACTCGTTAAAAAAGAGTTCAAATCCATATTTTAGTTAATAAATTAATTTTTACATTTAAAAGAAGGTGAGCGAAGCATGCTGCCACTCGACGGTGACGCAAGTGATGTCCCTCAGCAGCTCCAACAAAGATACAGAACTATAAGATCAATTTCTCAATCAACTTATTTCAACACTCTTGAGTGCACCTTTCGTTCAAATCAAAGCAAATACTTTATGAGAACGATTGATCCAAAGTCTAAGTTTTTCAAAAGCGAGCCTAGCAACAGTTCAACAATGTTCATCCAGGAAGCACTTTACCTATGCACAACTACAAATCATAAAGAGAAAACGATTAAGATTGAGGATTTTACCATGGAAAAGAAGAAAATAGCAGTTGTTATGAAACCTTATCATTCTCTAGCTGAGAGAAGAAAGGATGAAGATGCCTCAAAGAAAAAATTGAAGAATAACGCGAGTATAAATTTCGAAATTGAAAAGATGCTACGGACAGTATCTGCGGATGTGGATTATCTTCTGACGAAAATGAATTTCAAGAAGATAGCTTTGGCATTGGATCTCATCTGTTACTATACTGATACAGGCACCTTTTTCTTGTGTGATTGGGCGCGCTCTACTGTAGTTGAGCATACAAAGAGTCGGAATTTTCTAGATTCTTCAGGGCAAGAAAAGATTGCCGAAGCGGCCAAAGAGATTTATCAGCTTGGGCTATTGTCATTAGAACTGTTTGGGTTGGCGCATCGAGACCTGAGTTTTCGAGAGCAAAAAAGCCGGTGCAATTTTTACGCAGGCGGAGAGTCTTTAAAGGAATTAGTCCAGAAGATGTTGACTCAAGAGCAGGGATTCCAAGGAAGGCCAACAAATTTGTGTAAGAGCCCTCCTCTTAAACTTAAAGCTCTACAATCTATAAAGAAAGAGACAGAATGTAAGAATTACCTTATGAAAATCAGCTTCAAGTTATTTAGCTGACCACCTGAAAATTGCGTGGTGTTCCCATGGTACGAATTTAATAAGCGTGTATGATACAAAGACTCAGAAACGATGCATTGAGTTTAAAGGAGCCCAGTTAATGAGCACAGGTAAAAAAAAAAAATCCAGATCTACAGTACCTCATACCCGCTTATAGGTTGGACTTATACTTATGTTGAACATCTACCAGATTCAAATTACCTACTTTCACTAAACCACAGAGGGAACAGTTCAGCTAAGTTTGAGATTTACGATGCGCCATCAAATGTGAAAAGAATTTACAGCCATCAAGAAATATTCGGAGGTAAGCATTTGAAAAGGTTGTACTGGAGCGGATATTTTGGTGTTATTAGGAGTGAGCGGCGGTGGCGACTTTACATGCAATGCGCGAAGAAAATTAGCTGCTCTTATTTCAGTAAAAGGTTCGGTTGGATATCATATTTTCGATTTCAAGCGACTCAAAGTCATAAAGAGGGCCCAATGGCAATCTCGTCACCATTGTAACTTTTGAAAATTAGTAACTTGCTCATTGGGAAAAATAGCCCAAATTCCAGGATTAGATTTCGATCCAGAAGGGAAAAAAATAATGATGATGGATGAAAGTGGGGTTTGCTTACTTTCTGATGTCGATACTGGCCATTACATATTTGACGTCAAAGCTGGAGAAGGAGAGCAATATGGTAAACCTACAGTGTTCTTAATCATATTTTATTAAATGAATTTAATGTGGCTAGGTGGTTTTAAACGATGCAGATGGAACCCTCTTCTCGGCAGTCCGCTAGTGGCTGTGAAATTCGACAGAGCGCAGTTAAATCTCATAGACTCTGAGAAAAAGTCACTGATTCACAAAGAACCAATATTACTTGATGATAGCCATTACTGTAGGCGCACTTTAACAGATTCTCGTGATTTCATCTTCTCTATTTGTTAGGGTCATTGTGGATTGACTGGAGACAAGATGGGAATTTGCTTGCATGTGGCTGCTACGAAAAAGTAAAATTTTACGACAGACGAGAAGGGCGTATTGTAAAATCCTACGATAATTTACATACAGGTAAGACGATTCAGATTTTCAGTTTGTTATAGATCACAAAAAAAATCTTAGATTATGTACGGTCAGTCCGATGGAGTCCAGACGGAACCACTTTTGTAAGTGCTGCTGCCGATCGGAAAATTAAACATATTGAGTTTAGCTCGGGTAAAGTTATTTATACCGCTGACACAACTGATAGAAGTAAAATTTTTTTCAATTAATGGTCATGGTAACTGATTTTTCAATAGATGCTGCATCATCAATTTGTTTTATTCGGGGAAGATAACTAGGCGATATGGCTGTTCTTTCTAGCAAAAATAAGGTTGAACTTAATCAACAATGTTTGACTAATAACACAACTGTCCAAATACTCACTGCCACTAGCGTTATGCTGATAAACTATTGTTGTATGAGAATTTTTTTTCCTTTTATTAATTTGTATATCTTTGTCACTTTATTTATTTATTTTTGCAGTCATTTATCAATTTTTTAAACCTGTATATTCTATCAACTTCAAGTAAATCATTGGTGAAAGATATGCCATTTTTTCTCTTACAGCATGGCCAATGCAGTAGAACATTTTCTAAGATGCTGATTCAAAGAATTTAGAACTGTTACAAATCGAGGGAATTCTTTATTTTTCTTTATTTCGTGCCGATATGAATGGATTAAATTCAAGAAAATATAAAATTTCAAATCATCTGCTCTTTGGGTTTTACAAATTCAACAGTTATTCTTTTGATTCCGAACTCACTATCCTCTTCTTGCACCTCTAAATCCGGCTTTCGGTCCATAAAGACACCGATTAGTCTAATATCAAGCACGTAGTTTCCTTCTCTCCTTGTTCCTTTGGTGAGGAGCATCTTGCCTTCATTTCCCTTCTGTTTTTCTTCTTCTGAAAAAATTTCCTTACGTGTCCCCGCGACTGTTAAATAATGATATCCCTCAATGACTTTGAGAGCTTTTTTTTCAATCATACTATCTAAGACTTCAATCTCCACTATTACTCTCGCTTCATCCCCTCCCGATAACCATTCCAATTTTGTTGAGTATTTAGGATCAAATTCTCCTTGACTAAACACATTCGCTGAGTAGTTCAATGCTGAAGGCGTTATCTTTGCTTGCTTATTGGTGGCGACGATCTTATCATCGATGCATTTCAGCCCAAAATCTACTCCTGCGAGGTTAATTAGCCGCGTATTACAGTACTCGACGAAATTTTCACAGAAAGAAAACGTTTCTTTATTTTCTAACATATCGATTTTCGAGAGAAGGAACTTGAAAGGGCCTCTGTTGTAGAACTCACCCGCAGGAGTGCTCTCAGCCGCCGTCACAAGATGGATTATTCCAAATTCATCCTTGAACAAATTTTTGTGGATGTCTCCTTCTCCATCGAGAGTTTTCGTATCATTAAAAAGAGGTTGCTCTTCAAATTGGAAAATCTTTCTGAGACAGTTATTAATTTTCTTCTCCATGTGTTCGCGTTTGCTGATCTGTTTAAAGTTGTGCATTATGATTAATCGTGGATTCTTTTGTGAATTTCTAATTAGTCTTTTTACTACTTGGATCTTTTCCAGTTCACTTTGAGTTAATTGCTCGATGACTAAAAGAATGAGATGACCACTACCAATAAGGTACGATAGGATTAAATTTTCAATGAGTTTAGAATCGTCTGTGAGCTCTTTGTAAATTTCCATAAGCTGAGAGTTGCTATTTTGTTGGGGATCAGTTGTTGAAAGGGGCTTTTCTCTAGGTTTGATGGGCTCATTCCATGCAGAAGAAATCAAAGTTCCGAACCAATTTCCTTCTGATCTACAAGCATAATGGATTGAAAGTGATTTTGGAGGGTTCCGCCATCCTCGATTGAAGTTAAGCTGACCTGCTACCCATGATTTCCCACTTCCGATCTCTCCAATGATTGAAACTAATGCAACCTTGGAATTCTGGATTGAGAGTACTCTGTCTTTGTGTTGTGAGCTAATTTTCCATCCTTCTTGACTCAGAGACTTAATACTCTCAGTATTGATCGATAAATATGGGATCTCCTGATCTATTTTTTCTATAGGTGAGTAGACTTGCAATCTTTTCAAAGCCTGCTCTAAATTGATGACACTTTCGGTTAGCTGGCTGACTTCCTTTTCTTTTATAGATAGAGTATCTTCCAATTTCGTTTTTTCAGAACTCAAAATTGCTAACTCGTTATTTTGAGCTTCGAATTTTCCAAGCTTTTCAAGGTTCTCATATAATTCTCTGCATTCTTCAAGTTTCTGATCGAACACTATAGACAAAGAAGTAAGACTTAGTTTAAAAGTTCTCATGATTGTTCATGTTACTTGCATTGATTCGCTCACATGCTTTTTCTCCAAAGTCAAGAATATTATTTTGCAACTTGTCTAATTCCGAAATCCACTCCGTCAATAAAGTCTTTTTCTTGCCATGGTCAGTTTCATATTGCTTAAGTATTGCAGGGAGTTTTTCTTGAAAAGACAGATAAGAAACAACTTGATATCCAACCAAATTTGCGTAAAATTCAGCTCGTTGCTTTTCAATTTCGAATAACCTAAGCACAGCTTTATGTGACCTAACATAATTGCTGAGTAATTCGAATAAATTTCTCTTACTCATCTTCGTTTATTTGTTGATCTATCTCTCGAACTTCTGATATCAATCTATGCATTAGTTAATAGTGAATGCTATTCTTGGACGTTTGCTTACTTTTCATGAATGCTGCTGAGCTCAGAAATCATTTTATTATGCACATCCAGAGATTGACGTATAAGTTCATTGGAATGATTTTGAAACGTTGCTTCAGTCTAATGTATCAGATTATTGCAAATAACGTAAAAAAAAGGGAAAAACTTACCAAATCTGATTTCTTTTTGGTCTTGGGACCCTTCGCTCCTTTCTCAGTCATTTCTGGACCGTGAACAGATTAGACGCTGGCGAAAAAGGCTTGTTTTACCGTTCTAGGATGAATATTCAAGAGCTTCAATTTAAAGAGGAAATATTTATTAGGACGTATAAACTCCTTCACATTAAAAGAACATTTACATAATCATTAAAAGAGTCAAAAATATTTCAAGTCGGATTTAAATTAAATACTTGAAATCCTTATGGCTTGTCTTAACTTAGTGCTAGCGGTAAGTTAGGAGTTCCTGATGTCGTAGCGCATAGATAAATAGGTTCCTCAAATTAATTGACGAGAGCAGTAGTTAATTACTTGCCCTAACAGTGTTAGACCATCGTTAATTCCATAGATTTGTATTTCCTTTTTCCAACTCTACTTTCCATCCTACTTAATCTATATCACGTCTTCTATTTTTAGTTTATGTCGAACTTTCTCATTCATTCTTGAAATATGACCAAATTTCGCGACTCGATCTTTCGGAAAAATGGAGAAGTTACGAATCAACTACAATAGTGAAAAAACTTCTTATTTTCATTGGGTGATGCTTACTGAGTACGCAAACTATTTGAACTACTAGGAGAAAATCGAACAATTTAAATCTCACAATATAATCTGTAGAAATAAGAACTCCATGGTATCCAACGTAGCGGAAGCGAAGGATCTCTCTAAATTGATCACTCCTAATATCAAGAAGTTATATTCCGATTTCAAAGTTACCTTTCAGTCTTCATATTTCCTAACATTTGAAGCAAAGTCTCTTACTACTGAAAAAACACATACAATCAGAGCGCTTGATACTAGTTCTCCATTTGTGAAAGAGAATTATCATACCGCTGCTACCTTGTTTGTCCAAGAACTCCTTTACCTTGCGTCAACGTATCCAAACACCATTCTCATAAAAACATTCGAAATAGATAATGAGAAAATATGTTTTGCTTCCACAAATTACTCTTCTCCATACCTCTCTCAGCAGCAGGCACCACTAAATGCAGAGAAAGAATGTAACAAGGAGAAAATGCCAATAGTTGCTTCCAAATTACTCAGCGACCTAAGCTCCAATATTAATTTCCTTTTGCATTCGATGAATGTTAGCCGATGTTCCGAGCTTGTTACCCCAAAAAATATTTTTCAGTTCAAGGATGAAAGCGATTACTTTTTAGGGGACTGGAGTAAAGCGAGAGACAACCTGAATCTTTCAGCCCAAACTGAAAAAGAAAAACAAAATGATTGTAAATCTGATGGATCCAAAGAAGTATTAGAGCTAGCTTGGAGTGTACTTACTGTCGTCGGTGTCTCATCAGAAGCTATTGAGAAAGTTAAACGAATTGACACCCAGTCTGATTACATTACTGCAATTGATGAAATTCTTGGAAAATTGGAGCTCTCAACTCATTATAAAGATCTTTTGCGGAAAATGCTTGATAAAGATCCCAAGAAACGACCCAAGATCGAAGAATTAAGCACAAAATCGAAAGAGATTTTACCTTCAGAGGAATCTCAAGAGCCGGTTGTGCTGAAAGATGTAAGCAAGTCTGTTAATGTAAACCAGCCATTGGTTGAAGAAAGCAAAATTGGGGAAGTTTCAGCTCCGATTACTAAAAATCCAAGTTCATCTATTCTCTCTTCATTATTCAATAAATCGATTGATAAATTAGCTCCACATAATTTACTGGCTTGTTCCTCTGAAGGGAGTAACAAGATAACTATATTTGACATTGAAAAGAAGGAAGAATATTGTAATTTCGATGGAGCAAAGCTTGAGAGTAAAGTCTCATGAACTCATGGTGGTTTACTTTTTGCATAAAGGCAGCTGGTGGACTCACGTGAAAGATATTCAGAACTCAAAATTAATTTCTCTACATCATCGTGCCAGAAAGTATGCAAGCTTTCAAGTGTTTGATGTCTCAGAGATACAACCGAAGTCTCTTTATACGTCAGAAGTCATTAAAGGAGGTAATAATCAGAATAATCTCTGTTGATGTGAATGATATTAAAATACATCTAATTTAGAGGTCGGTTCTGGAGATATTTCATACAATATCAAAAAAAACATGGCCGCCTTTATTTCAGTCAAGAATGAGATTTCGTATCATCTTTTTGATTGCAAGAACTACGAGATAATAAAAAAAGGAAAATGGCATTTTTTAACTCTAGATTCAGGTGCAACACAATTAAGATCTTGTAATAATAAAATGAACATAGAATGGGTCGATGGAATTGATATGGATCCCGAAGGAAAAACAATTGCATTGCTCAATAGAATCGGCATCTGTATGCTTGTGGATATTAATAACGACAACCCCTTAACAAATCTGCGTCTAATTCAATCAGAAGATATGAGTAACATTTAAGAGCTACAAAAAGAAACAAATGGGTAATATTTTTTATCATAGGAGATCAAAATAGATGCAAGTGGAGCCCTATTGCTGGCGACCCAAGTCTCTTTGTGAAATTTGATTGGAATAAATTCAATATCGTTGACACCACAAAAAACGAGCTCTTATTCGAATCTTCTGTCGAATTAGATGATGAAGGTACTCTCTTCCTTATAAAATAGCAAAACAAATACTTTTCAATGCTTTCTATCCTCCATTTTGTGTTGAATGAGAGATGATTAATTGGTCTATCAACATAGATACAAAGACGTACTCGATTGACCCTCATTTTGATGGGAATTTGATGTTGCTGGAGGAAGTGATCAAAATTTGAAGATCTTTGATCGAAGAGAAAGAAAAATCGTTAGAACTTTCGAGAACGCTGAAAAATCTGGTACAATCACTCACTAAAAGTACAACTGTGAAATATTTTTCCGCATAACGAAGGCATCATTTACTGTGTAAAATGGAGATCTACTGGAGATTCCATTGCTACTGCCTCGATTGACACTACTGCGAAATTATTTGATTTTGGTACGGGAAAAGTCATCTTTAGTGGAAAGACTTCTGACGGAAGTAAAAAAGCAATCATTTATAAGTCAATAATTATTATGATAAAACAGGGGCAGCGATGTCAACGTGCTTTGTTTGATCGAGATCAAATTCCTGAACTTTGAAAGACACTTCGGAGACCTTATTGACAGAAATGGATCAAAAATTCAATTGTAACTTCTTCCTTAAAAGAACAAAGCAAATTTAGGTCCCAAATAAACCTTTGACATAATTCAAGCTTGGCTATTTATGTACAAAATTTTCAGAAATGTGAATTATCTGTAAAGGTAGACTAGATTCTGAAACAATATTTTTGATTTTGCTGATAGGAAATATTTTTTTATTTCTCTAATCTTGCTTCATGGCTTTAGGGGTACTCATAATATTCTTTCTTAGAATTCTTCTCATTGATCGAAAACTATATAGCTTACAAAATTTTATTCACTTGACTTAAACTGCTCTTAGAATTTACTGATAGTGAGATTTTTTCTCTATTCAAGATGGAAGAAGCGGAGGCTTACTCAAATACGCTGCAAGCAGAGAAAACTCATTCAAATCGTACTGCTACGCGATTTGACTGTCAAATTAACTACACATCTTACACGCAAATTTTAGGACTCAGCCACAATTTTAATATTGCTTGGTCAACTGCATTTGGAAACCTTATTTCTGTCTACAGAACCGACACGAAGGAAGAGTATGGTCCCTATGAAGGGCCCAAACTCGGAAATATGATGGTAGGTAATTAAAATCAGTTTTATCATAGACTTGAAATCTAAACCAATTCATCAGGCAGATGGACATATTTAAGTCAAATTCCAGACACGAGTTATCTTTTATCGCTACACTTATATCCAGCAATGTGTGCTAATTTCGAAATATTTGACCTCAACAAAAATATGAGGTCAGTCTATACATTTGGCACGATCGAAACTGGTCTTCAGCCATTATTACTATAATAATATTCACTGAGATTTCTGAACAGAGGTTTGTACTGGAGGATTTACGTTTTCAGAGCAGAGAGGCTGGATAGGAATTCTGCCCATAAATGCTCGAGTAAAGTTTCACCTATTTGACTACAACTCCATGCATATTGTCAAAACAGCTCGCTGGTCGCCAATACATAAAGGTACTTGCTTTGCATGCATTATTACAAATACAAAAGTCTGACTCATTGCATTAAGATTTTATTCAAGGACTGGACTTTGATAGAGAAGGATCAAAAATGGCATCCATTGACTGGGATGGGACACTTTTGATTTCTGGAGTTGAAGATTCTGAAGATATATTCAGCATCGAATTAGGCGGAATGCCAACAGCTATAGGCGTAAGTAAATTTATCTTTGAAGCATGTACAATTCAGCAAATAGGTCTTGTCAAATCGCTGCAGTTGGAACCGAACGGCTGGAAATTCAAACAAAATTGCCGTAAAGTACCAAGAAAATAAAATAAACATGGTTGATACCGAGAAACAGGTGCTAATGTACAATGAAAGTCTGATTGGAGATGAATCTGGTATAATTTAAGAGTATCAGGGAATCTAACAATATCAGGGATTAATTGGATCAGATGGAAGCCAGAAGACGTGCTAATTGCTTGCGCTGGAATAAGTGGCTCTCTTCTCATTTATGATAGCCGGACGCATAAACTAGAAAAAACATTCCAAAATTTACATAGCAGTAATCAATGTGCTTTGATGAGTCTCACGCTTTTTTTTCCCTCCAATTCTGAAGTGGCGATTAAAACATTATCATGGAGTCATTGTGGCAATTTAATCGCAACTGCATCTGAAGACACTTCCGTCAAAGTAGTAGATCTTGCTTCAGAAAAAACGGTTGTTACTATAAAAGCTTCCCAAGGTAAGAAATTACAATTCTCAAGCCTGCTTATTCCACTTCGAAATAGATTATCCAAATTCAGTCTGTTTTTTCCAAGATTTTTCTTAGATGTGACTTGTGATTTTAGCCTCAATTTCTTTTTTGGAATTAATATACTTGTTAGAATCGTAGGATACAAAAGTAAATAATCCGAGTGAGTGTCAGCCGAACATCACTCCGATCCTTAATCTTCCGCATTTATTCATATAATTAAACTATAAATATGTGTGCTTGTGAGATTTTGAGAGATGATCAGCTATGTGCCAATTCCACCTTTTCATTTTTCACAAATTTCTTTCCGAAGAAGGCTAATTCTGCTTGGATTATTCTGTAATGCCTTATGAGTACCATCAAATTATTTGGTTAGCTGGTTGTGATGAGAGTACGTCAAATTACTATTTGAATCCAGACTTGTTCATACATAATTTATAGAAATTCTGTAGATTTAATGACTCAACGAAGGAAATTTATTAGCCTTAAGGTCTCGTGATGAGACTGTGAAAGTATACGTCAAGAGATGGTTGTGAAAAATTGGAATAACTTGTACACAAGGATGATCTTCTACCAAAATTAGCAGAAGTCAAAAGATATATCTATATTAAGATTCGCTAAATTCGATAAAAAGGAGTCTTGCTGACAACCTCTTCTGATAGTACAACGGCTGTGATCGATTTTGCAACCGAGAAATTAATTTATCGAGTCAAAGCAGAGCATGGAGATGACTGAATTTGTTGTTTATTGTTCTACTCTCTTTTTTTATTCTCTCTCTCGAAAGAGAGGCTAAATGCTGCTTCCTTGATGGTAAAGATCAAATATGAAGAAATTCACGGAAATATATTAATGCCTTGCATGCTACAGCTAAATCCTCCCATTTCGAAATGGATCACTCGCAATTTCGATTATTCAGGAAAATCTCAATATCTATCCACGTTTTCACTTTTTTCATTGCATCAAAAGATATATCTATATAAAAAATCAAAATGCATCTGATTGACAGTGATTTTTCCATGCAATCCTGTTTACGTCGACTTGTTCAGCTAATTCCAGATTCCATATTGAATATTTTCGTAGTTTATATATGAATGGTGTCAAATGCACTTAAAATTTATTGAAATTCATATCCATTGCATTTGCTTCAATATTGCTATCATGCTGAACAGGACCGAGACTACAGTTCTTCAGGAGTTAATTCCACCAAAACTGAAATCCAGCTATACAAATATTATGTTCATTTCACAAACAATCAACTACGTTGTTTTTGAAGCAAAATCGGCCTCTACAAATCAGATTCATAATATCAGAGCCTTGGACATAAACAATCAGTTTGTCAGAGACAATTATAATTCCTCAGCTACTCTTTTCATCCAAGAGTTGATTCGATTATGCATTATTCAAGCTCATCCCGGAACTTCAATTCCCATTGAAACTTTTGAGATATGTGGCAATAAAATGGCGTTCTCAAGTTTGCCATATAACAATCTCGAATCCGAAATCGGTAGTATGAGCTCAAAGCTTCACAAAACCCCGAACACACATCTAGATATTGAGAAGCTCATTGCAGATGTGCTTATAGAACTGGAATTTTTGCAAGAGCATATGAAGCTTCCAAACTGCAATAAATTAGTGACTCCGCAGCATATCTATAGATTTAAGGATTCTGGGAGCTTCTTTCTCGCAGATTGGGTGTGCCTCGCGAACCAAGATCAGGAAGCGTCTCATCCACAATCATATTTCGAAAAACCCGAATCCTTTCAATCAAATTGCATGGTCCTCGGAGATTTTGCTGAAGAAATATATGAACTGGGGCTAGTGATTCTAGAGTTGAGTGGGATGAAGCATGAGAGCATCGAAAATCTAAGAGTAATGAAACAGGTGGACTCTTTACTATATGATGGAGTTCTTGAAAATATTCTTGCGAAGGATCTAAAGCAGTCGACAAGCGTGAAAAATCTTTTAGGAAAAATGCTAAAGAAAAAACCAGTACAGAGAGCAAAATTTAAAGAACTTCTTGTGGAAGTCTCTACAATAAACGAGCAAAAAATGATTGAAACAAGTCATCAACGTGCGACGGTTGGTCTAGACCAACGAAGTATACATCAAATACGCTACTACTATTTCACCTTCCACAATTTTTTCCAAAAAAGTAAGGAAGAACCCTGCAACGTTGGTGGCCTGGTGCTCAGATAAGAAAAACAGCATTTTAATACATGATTTAAGCACCAAAGAAGATTATTCTGCCTTTTATGGAGTTCAACTTGTGGATACCGAATCAGGTAAAGCAACAACGTTTACTCACTCTCTTGGAACTAGATTCTTCGGATCGCTCATGCAGGAGACGTTTGGTCACACCTCAAGGAGATTTCAGAATCGGACTTGCTGGTCTCATTACGCCATTCTTATCACAAGAGTGCTAATCTTGAAATATTCGATATTTCTCGAAGAAAGGCTAAAATAGTTTATTCATTTGGAGAATTGCTGAGTGAAGGTAATGCACTTAATCTTCAAAAAGAAATTTCTTTCTCATTGTTCTGCTTTCTCTGTAAATGATTAGGTATTAACTATGGAGATATTTCTTTCAATCAAAGGAAGCAACTTTTGGCCTTTATTCCAGTTCACGGAGAAATCTCATATCACCTGCTTGAGTGTTCGACTATGGATTTAGTCCGAAGAACAAGATGGTTTAAAGAGCAATCGAAAAGTAATAAGAATTTTAATTTTGTGTTTGTCACTCTAAAAAAGAGGAGTCAATTACTTCTTTTGATTTCGATGCTGAAGGGAAAAACATGGCGTTAATCAATAAGTCTGGCGTTTGTGTAATTTCTGATGTCGATTCCGCTGAATGTCTGCAAAGCTTTCACGCAAATAAAGGTTAAGATATTTGTCGCTATTTTAGCCTTACTAGTATTAAAATAATTTTATGAAATAGATCATTCATCACGATGTCGATGGAGCTGCGCGAGCACTGACCCACTCCTATTCATCAAGCATCATTATAATAAAATCAACGCTTTTGATATTGTTAAGAAAGCGTGGACACTGAGTGAATCAGTATTACTGGAAAAAAATGCTCACGGTACTTTTGTTTTTATCCTGTCTTTCGAGGTCGATATTCTTTAGAGAATACGTATTGGATCGCTCCGTGCAAGAACCAGGCAGCTCTAGTTGCCTCAGGTGGAGAAAGTTGCACTCTCAAAGTTTTCGATCAAAGAGAAGGACGTATTGTCAAAACGTTCTTGGACAGTCAGCACCTAGGTCAGCAGATATGGATAATTCTGAAACTCATTTTGTAAATGGCTTCTGTTAGATACGATTTTCTGTGTCAGCTGGAGCCAGAATGGCAAGTTAATAGCGACAGCTTCGGAAGACCAATCAGCAAAGATAATCGATGTTAGTACTGGAAAAACAATGCATACCGGAAAGACTATAGATGGAGGTAGCTTGGTACTTCTTCACCCCAAAAATTAATCCATTGATTTGAATTTAGACTCTGTCATGTCAGTTTGCTTTATTTGATAAATGCAAAAGTGTCAATTTTTTGGCTTGCTGCCCAAGTGATTGAAGGATCTGGAACATCATCAAGAAATTCACTAAGAGAATACGTCATGGGTCAAGGTGGCTAAATTTTTCATAATTGAGTATTCTCGTTGATATGTCTCAGGCTTGGATTTATTCGCAGAACAGAGTTATTCTTTCCATCTAAAAGTGTACTGTTTCAATTTTTGCTTTCCATTGAAACTTGGTATGATTTATTGTATTCTGACCAAAGAAAGTAAGATTAGAAATATGAATGAATTCATATAAGCTCGCAACTTGACGATATAATTTTTATGAAAAGTTAAATGTAATCAATCCTATTTTGCCGGTCATGAGAAAGTACCATATCTCTCTCACAATTGATTTCATTTTTCATTTCTGAATTGGATCTCAACTTTTCTGACAGACAAATTGATTTTCTTGTTCCAAAACTCTCCAATATTCTATAAAATTGTGATTGCAATTGAAATTAATTGGTGTTCTCTTATTTATTGTTGCTTAAGAGCATAGCATATTCACTACTTGCTAGGTTGAATGTATTCTGTGAGGTGGAATCAAGCAGGAGATTCTGTGGCAATTGGCCCAAGAAGTGGAATTATGGAAAGACTCGAATTTAGTACCGGAAAAGTAATTTGCGAAAGCAAAACTTGTGATGAAAGTGATTCTAAGTTATTGATTAAAAAAAAAAGATAATATTTAAACCCATTTTTTTCACTAGCGCCAGCCTATTCTGTTTGTTTCCTATAGACTCAAGCTATGTATTTCATCATTATCAAACGTAATTTTGGACTGAATGCAGAGAATAAGCATTAGGATATGATTAGTGGGAAGATTTACACAAAAAAACCCTATTTAATACTGGGTTATTTGACTTACTTGTATTTACATAACGATAATGTGATGTGCTGACTTATTAGCAAATATTTAAATATATAATGATTAGCCGAGTGGATAAACCATGTTTTGAAAATCGAAGGTTTGGAATCTGATTAGGATGAAGTCCAACAAAGGAAAAGAAAAAATTCAGAGGTAAAACGTTAGATTCTTCATTCTTATATATGATATAGATTTAACTTCGTTCAACTTCAAACGTGTTTGTATATCAGAGGTCTGCTGTATATGCTCCAAATTCCTTTTGAATTGAAGGCGCCAATGCAAACAAGTTATATTTTGTTATGAACGAATGATTTCATTTTCATCGTTATGATATATAATACTCTCAAAACTATCGTTAATCTCATTAATCATCCTCAATATCGCCTTCTTCCAGTTATCATAAAGCCTAAGACAGAGAGTAATTCATGTCAATGATTCTTATCTGACTGAGGCACATTATTTCATGGCTACCTTAATGAGATTAGAGTAAAAGTTATTTCAAAGCGCTCAGGAGAATATGAATACGCAGCAAGCTCTCTTTCACAATAATCACAACTGACTGTTACCGGCCTGCTGGCGAAATGGCAGAAATAAAATTTAGCGATTTCTATGAGAAAATTGATTGACTTAAACTAAATCTACAGTTAACGAATTCCTTTTCAGAATTTGCTATTTTACCACATTCCCGCCGAATACCGCTTGCTCTGACGCTTTCGGTTCAGCTCCAATGATTTAAGCTTGATCAAATCATCAGCGCCTTTGTTCTCAAGTTGAAAAAGTGGGTAAGAAACGACTATCCTTGGTAAACTTCTTTAGAACTATTACCGAATTCCAGGAATTAATTTTCATTTGTGTTTGGCTCAAAATATTTTAGTCGGGGTTTTTAAAATTTAATTAAGGGATCTCTACATTCAAGGAAGAAAGTGCTTGTGCGGTTATAAATAAACAAACACAACCAAAAGTTAGGCTGCTTTTCTTATCACTCTGTATTCTTAAGATTCTCACACAGTTTTCCAAACATTCAACTCATTTTCACTTACATTTGACAGAATTATTAACCAACATCATTTTCATTTGATTAGTATCTTCGCGGTTTAAAGATCGAGTCTTCAAAAGTCATAGTTCTTATGAATTCTATACATGCTATCAGCGCTGGTAGCATATTTTCTCAAAAAGATCTTTGATTATTTATGAGTTACGAGAAGATTGTGTTAGCCTTAGCTTCTCAAAAGAAAATTGCGGCTTCCAACACTCACAGGAGCATATCTATTACTCCCTTACTTCGTTTGCTTGTCAAGGAAGAGAAATTTAAAATTGAAATAGAAGATGAATGTTTAATATAAGAAATAAAAATATGCGGGGGAGCGCGTTTTGAATACAAAGAAGTCGTAGTGAGCTCGTAGGGTTTGGAGATTACGCAATTTGCAGAGAACTTCCAGAAATATCTCTTGAACTTTTTCAATGGCATGGGTACTTTCTAAATTTAACTGATTCAAGAGCCAGTTTATACAGGGTTTTTTACCGCATACTAATCCACGGCTATAAATACCGACTTTCAAGAAAATTTAATAAAAATAATCAATTTTCCATAGAAATCGAAGGTCAAGGTATCTTGCAATGCCAAACCTCCTGCTTCTTTTGGATAACAACGGGTTTTAAAGCAATGCCTTTATAGCACGAAGTCCAGAACGAAAGTACGGTGCGCTGGCTAAGGTATATACATTCATTAGGAGAAGAATTGTTGTGAATCTATCGACAGCTCTAACTTTCCAAAATCCCCATATAAAATTTAGGTGAGTGAGCATGTATATTTCACGAGCTGTATTTATAATTTATGACTATTTTTTATTTCATTTCATTCCGAGTCACATATCCAAATACGTTCCCCATCAATCACGTCCAATCCGAAGGAATACATCGAAGGTGTTGAAGAGAGAAAACGGACTCAAATGCGAAATCTACACCCTGGATGCTTCATGACCCAGAGAATTTTCCGAAGTTGATGGAGAGACAGAGAAATACTACCGACAATTCATTCATATGAGAAACTTTTCTTCCCAAAAACTTCTTGAATTTCATTTTTTGTTATTGCTAATCATTCATTTTTGTTATTGTTAATCATTCATTTCTATAATTTAACATTATTCTTTGAATTGTTCACGTTTATCTGTAATTAATTTTTTATTCTATTAAGAATGGCTTTCAACCTACTCTACATCGCGACACTTATTCCATTGACTCTAGTTGGTAAGACTCGCTCCAATCTAATCAGTTTCAAACCCAATATCTAGATTTATGATAAATTGTCGAGGTTGCTAGTTAGTATAGCCTTTTGTTCACATTTCTTGTTTTTTTTTTTAAAAAAAAAAGCAACTCAGAAACAGGAGAATCTCTGTCTAATTTCACCTCAAAATATCAACACTAAATATTTCAAGATACTCAAAATCTTCTCGAGTATTTATTATCACGATAAAATTTTTGGTGTTGTTATAATGCAACAATTACAATTTCAAACGAAAACAGACTCAACTACAACCACATCAAAGAACATTCTTGTTCATATGAAAAATGAAGTTACTTTTATGATAGCTCCTGTATTTTTCATTGAATGAATTGATTGTCTTTGCTTCACTCTGACATGCAGAATTGTTAAACTAAGCTGAAAGTAATCTATATAATTTCCACTACAACTGTGCAGACAATAGTGAGCTTTTCACGAAACTATCCCCTGAAATAAGTCTCTTTTCTGCTCTCCAGGAAACCAGGTGATAGATTTGTACGAAACCGTTCAAAAATGCTTGACCATTTAACAGTAGCATTTCCAAAGATCCAACGTTGAAAGAAACGTATGAAACTTTGGTCAGACCATAATATAGGCCAACCACGATGATTGGTAAGCAGGCTATGATTAGAATTATTGGATAGAACAATAATTCCATGCCAGGTACAGATTTCCGCTCAAGAGCTTCACTAAAACTTGAAATAAAGCAAACGGCGCAGAATACCACACTGAGCAAAGCGGGAATCCCATAATTTGTAAAATTCAGATCCGCTTCAGAGCATCTGCAGAGTCTCTCGGGTTCTTCAATATCATTCACCTTCATAAGAATCCCAACGGCAGCGAGAGCGATCCCCAACATCGTCGATGCGATGATGTATCGTCGGAGATATCTGTTTGTGTTATCAAATAGACTGACCTTGATATTGCGGTAGTAAGTGTCCGCAAAGCAGCAAGTATAAAAAATTGACGAATAGTATCCCAAAAGTGAAAAGAACGACAATATTTGACAGATAGGTTCGGTTGCAATTTCCATGAACAAGAGAATATTTAATGTATTGTAGATAAGATTGAGTATGCTAAGGTCCAAAACCATTCGTCCGTGAGGTTTCTTGTAGTTTTCTGTGTATACCGTAACAACGAGGCTGAATATGCCACTGACTATGGAGAGTATATTTGCAATAAGAGTTGTCGTCAAAATGCGGTCATCAATTTCAGTGCTTTGAACTGCACTTTGTAATACATCGAGGTTGGACATGATGGGAAGGTTTTGAGGTCACAATTTAATTCAAGAGTCTTTTTAAATGTCTTTTATTTGACAATTGGATAAACTCAGAATCTTAAGGAAGGCTGCCAAACCACAGAAGCAGTTTTCAGTGTATTCATGAATCTGTTGCAAACTTGATGGCGTTATCCACTACCCGAATCAATGTAAACACCATGTCGAGTCGGGTTTTCTATTACTAAGCTTTGACGATCCAATGCTACAAAAACAAGAATGAATACTCAAATGATGAAAATCAATGCTGAAATGAAAGGAACACTTCATTTCTTTTCATCATCATCAGAATATTTCAGCTGAAGGATCGAATTCAAATTTGATAAAAACCAGACCATTTCTTATCCAAAATCACATTTAATAATACCTTCAAATCCCTATAATAACACAAAATGGTTTCTCTTTAGATTAAATTACCAATGAGTGCTAAATAAATGTCTCTACTACATTGAGATTTGACTATCTAATCAAACGGCAGCTAGGAGAGTTACTCCGCTGCTGACGACCTCGGAATATTTTTTTCAATTCTGATATTCCATTTTGGTTTCTTTTTTTACTCATAGTTTCAATGAAAACCTACTTAGATAAAGCCATAAAAGTAGCTGCTCAATCAATCAAATATTCTGACTTGTATTGCTTGAGTTTGAAAGTTAAAATTTTTCTTTATTATTTTGAAATCAGTTCTAACAGACTTTTCATTCTCAATTCTAATAATTCTGAAGGATTTTTTTTTGACCTATTGTTGAATGACCAATTACACACTATGTTGGTTTAATTAGAAATTATATTTATGCAGTTAAAGGCTTATTTTTGTAGTGAACGGCTAAATTACCAAACAACCGAATTATGTTTTGAATAAATACTCAACAAAACCTTGGAACAATATTTCAAGATTACCATATTACAGAGCTTTTATTCATAACGCGTGACCTTGATCAAACTTTTCATCATTACTACACATAAACTACGAGTTCGATCATCTCAGTCTTGTTGCCGCTTGAAAATGTGGAATCTGAACGCTGGTATCATCAGTTGCACCAGATAAGATAGGACTGCATGCTCAACAGAATTTTTCTGAAATGAGTTGACGAGAACCCGTTGCAGAACCACCAATACGGCGGGTATTCAAAAATTAACACTGATATTAGACAATCAGGCCTGAGTTTATTAAATCTGAACTTGCTGATTGCAAAACACCATATCTTGATAATTTGCATCCGCAGAGTTTAGATTTATTTGCTTGCCAGACAAATGAGACGATCGAACCTCTCATTCAATTTGTTTCAGCTTTTTGATTCTAAAATCAAATTGAATTATTAATTCAAGAGAGTTAAATTTCTTAATAATGCTGGCTATTTTTACTTTAATGAATAGTAGGAGTTGTAATTGCTCTATCACACAGCTAATATAATTATTTTGCCAGAAATATACTACTCATTAGTGATTAACGATAATAGTATTCGAAACTAATGTAAAGAAGTACAGATAAAATTTTTACTATAAATGTATCTTGGCATCAAAGTGAAAGAGACTTACAACTCAATCCTAAGTATTCAGTACTTAATTACAGTAACATCAGTATATAATAAAACGCATATCTACTTTCTCTCAATGATACTAATACTTTGGAGAGTTTGGATAGACTAGGAAAACGGCGTCTAATTTTTGTTCAGAAGGGTTGTGTTTATCTTGGATGTCAGTAGATGCTGTTAACAGAAGTCTGCAATTTAGAGAGAAAGAGCAAATTACTATGCTAGATTTATAGTGAACGACTCAAAATCTGAATTCGATGGGATTATTTATCTTTGATAAGTAAAAAGAAACCGCTATCGTACACAATCTTAGATGATTTTAGTCCTGCTCGACTAAAATTCTTAAAGAAAATGACATATTGTCAAATTCATAAACGAGTCCCTTCGAATTGTAACCTATATTTTACCAGAGCTTTTTATCAATCTTGGTGCACATAATCCTGCTAAATTTTCATGATTTAATTACAATGATTGATTTTCCTTGATATATTCAAATATAAAGTACGAAGTCTCACAGTCACAATATGGTTGGGATCATATACCACAAAATATTAGGAAATGAATAATCAATTTTCAGTGCTCTCATATAAACACTGAAAGATACCAATTTCACATTAATCCTCTCTTTCAGCGGAAGATCCACTCACTATTTCTCGAGTGTGTATCTTCAACGTAACCCATTCAGCAAGCCCCGATTCTTTTGGTTCATACGTCAGACATTCGTCACCGACTTTTCTCCACTCTTGGTTTCTGTATATCTCTGTTTCTCGAGTATCTAAAAATTTCTCACCACTCCAAGTATATTCACAATTGTTAAATGAGCAGTGAGTTGGATTTACAAACTTATCACACATTGGACATTTGCACAATTTGCGGTTGTGAATTAGGTCAAACGAAATGTGCCCCATGTTCATAACAACTCTTCCTTTCTTGTAAGACACACAGTTCTCATTCTTGCACTCTCCTTGAAGGTTGAGTCCTGGGATATGACAACGCCACGCAGGAGCTTTGTCATTCCATTGGGAAGTCTTGATATTCCTAAGGTCACTCAAGTCAACAAAGTTAATGCCACCACCAGCGTGAACCACCTTAACTAGAAGGGACTCTTGGTCTTTTAATGCTAAGCTTCCTAAAGTATTGCACTCGTTAAGCACCAATCCTAAACTATTTTTAATCTCGATCTTGGCTGTTGTTGGTACTGCCACACACTGCTTAAATGCTTCAATCAATTCGAGAATAGTGTGTCCTGGTAACAAAACAAGTATTTAACTTCTGAGTAATATCTCAGGTTAATCTGCATCCTAGGTTCGGCAAGATTGCTTCCAAGGGACTTTGCAGTAATCGGACAATAACTGAAGTAGATTGGCAAACAATCAATATAACTTGAGATTGGATTGCTCAGATCAATTCCATTTTGTCTGAAGTAATGTCCGAGAAGTTGAATCGGAGCTTTTAGTTGTTGACATATGCGGGATTGGATTTCTGCTAATGGGATCTCATCCTCATCAATAAGATCAATTTTCAAAGAGAAGGTGTTTGCTTTGTTGGAGATCTCACAAATCCAGTAGTTGCTAGTGGCAAACTTAGTTTTTGAAAGATTGATCTCTTGTTTAGCTTTGCTGCTTTGATTCGGTGCTAACAATATTAGTCAAGAAGCTTAAAGCATAAAATACCTTTTTTTAACTGATCGTCTAACTTGAAGGGGATGTTTTTCTTGATTTCAGATAGAAGAGGATCTTTTATCATTTTCTTTTTCGAAAAAACTTAATAATTATATAGACCTGTCTTGAACTGATTTATAGAACAATCAAGCTAGAACTTGATTTACCAATTCTCTCGATTTTGATTTTTTTCCAGCTCAACGATTCAACTAGAATTACTTTTGAATAATGCAATACATCTTTTCTCACTAATCAAGAGTGTAGTACTGAAGGCTGTTTGGGGAGGTTTTCACCGAAAGAGTACACCTTTCGCACCAATTACTAAGAAATTTCATGAATAGAAGCAACCTCATCAATAAACTAACCGTTTTAGAAATTTTGCTCTGACAACTTTCACTTTGAAATCATTCAATGAGCTTTCTTGAGAAAGTTTTCATTCATTCTGAAAGGTATCAATATATTTCGCATAAGCAAATGCAGGAAGAGTAAATGAAGTTTGGTAAAGTGCATTAAAAGAATCCTTTTCAGATATTCGACGTCAGATGGTCATGGTACCTTTTTGAGAGAAACTATTCAAACAAAAGAGCTTCCCAATTTAATGAATTGAACTAGTAAGTTTCATGGATTTTTGTAAATTGGAAAAAAAAAATTTTCACTTCTCCAAACCGCTTATACATGATCCCAAGCTCCTGGCTAACAATAATATCTTGTGGCACCAGCGACCTCTAATTCATAAAATTCTCGAGTCGATCCAATGGTGTTATAGGACGAGGAAGATGGCATACAGCCTTGAAATATCAGAGTATCAACAAATACCTTCAGGCCTAATTCTCTTTTTCTTGTTTTATGCATAGGTAACCAAACAAAATTTGTCATTAAATCAGACTATGCATACAGTTTTCTCAAGATTACTAGTTATCGGAGTTTGAGCAGCTTTAATAACTTTATTTAGTTTGCAAAAGATGATTTCACCAGACCATTCCAACTGTTTTCACTCTCCAGACAACTCTCAAACAGCATTTATATGCAGCAAGAACGTAATAGATAATATGAAGATTCAAGCACCAACTGAGGAAACTGCTGACGACAGAAATTCGGCTCATTTATCAAAAATCCCGAATCCACTCTCAAGCATCGGCTTGTTCAACAAGAGCAACAGCGGCTTATTTCTCGATGTTCCTCCAGGAGTCGCTGAGAGATATGAGACTAAATCACAAATCGAGAAGGGATCAACTGACCATTACAGCGATTATTTTGCCAAATCAAAAGTCGATGATAATACTTACATTATTCGTATGATTAAGCCCACCTTTTTCTCTGAAAAGAGAAACGAGGCTCTGACTTATTTTGTGAGAGAGCTTCTTTTGCTGGAGAGGTTAGAACCAAATTCAGTATCCATTGAAGACTTTGAAGTGGGTGAGTCCAGTGCTGCCTGTGCTATCAGAGATATGCCCTCCTTATCAATCAAACTGAAAAGAGAGAGTGGCAAAAGTGCTATTGATTTCGATCAGATGATTCAAGATCTTGCTACAAACATTCAGCAGCTTAGAAAAGAGGTTAAACTCAGTCAATTCAATTTTAAGCTAGACAATATTTATCACACAGAGAAAACCAACAAATTCTACTTAGACTACTGGGAAATTCGACGAGCAGAGGCTATTTCTCCTCTTGATGAAACTCAATCAAAAAATGGTGCTGAAAGGGAGGTTTATTGCCTAGGAGAAGCGATTTTGGATCTCAACGACGAGTTAATGGCATTAGACAAGTCAATTAAGAAACGCTCACAAGACAATAGAATACAAGATCTAAAAGTGTCTAATCAATTGAAAAACCTTGTCAGAAGGATGCTGGATCCGTCGCCGGGGGCTAGGCCTCACCTGAGAGATATTATGGACAGGAGAGGAGAAGAAGAAACTAAAAATTCAACAAACCCACAACAATTCCAAAGAAGAAGTATTAGCTTAGGTATTACCGACACGAATTCAGTTCTTCCCAATCATGAATTTGAAGAAATGGGAAGAGCTTCAATTTCAAAGGCAAACAAACTACCTAAGGTTGCTCACGGAATTCTAAAACTTGGAAATCTGAAGTGGGGTACTGGCTTTTTAGTGGGACCAGACATTGTGTTGACTGCTGCTACGAATTTATATGACCACATCAAAAAAAGCTATTATCAAAGTATAGTGTTTTGTCCGGGTGAGCATCGAGGAATAAAGTATGGACATTATAAAATAAAAGAATGCCACATACCACCAAGGTTCATAAAAGACAAGACTGAAGACAACTATGGGATAGCTATATTAGAATGTCCTGTGGAAGATTCGATTGGATATTTCGGGATCCATGCAATAGAAGATGAAGCTGAATTGAGACAACAAGAATTAAATGTGATAGTTTATACCCAAGGGCTTAATAAATCAGGACAGTTTTTCTTTCAAAAGGATTCGAGTTTGGAAATAGATTCAATTGAAGGAAGCAGAAATACTTTCACTTTGAGTGCAGCAAATGGTGATGATTTCTGGATTGAAGGTATTCAAGGAGCTGGAGTTTATTATAAGGACATGAAAGGAGGCGGTTTTTACATCGTAGGTGTACTAAGTCCTTCTGATGACTCTCAAAACACAGCGAAGCCTAAAGTGAATTTGATCAAAATAGAACAATTGAATATGATAAAGCAATGGGTACAAATATCTGGAGTAACGAATCGGAATGTTCTTGGTGACAATCCTATCATGACAGAAGGCTCGATTGCTCGAACTTGAAGTGAAACAGGATTTTACTCTTATGTCTTTTGTTGGAGAGAAAAAAAGCACTTCTCTGTCAGAAAGTTGATATGATTGAAATAAAATTCAATTCTTTTTTTTTTTAGTCAGATATTGTTAATTAACATCGACTCGATTCTAAATATAATTTGCGGCTGGGCAGAGCTTAGAGGATAGAGAATACAAGAAGTGTCCGGAAAACATAAAAATCTGACTGCGCTAGCACCAAAATTTTAAGAGAACGTATTAAAAAAGGCAAAAGTCTCTTATTTGTGGTTGATATTTGCGCAGGTTTCATAAAACAAAAGAAAACTCAAAATTACTTGATAATTTTTTCAGACTTCTCTATTAAGACGGAGTATACTTGAGGAAAAATTATTTTTGATGTAATTTTAGAAACTCTCTGAGGAGAAGTTGAATTTAATTTTCCTTCGTGACCAGAAAATGTTTTGGTTACCCCCAAAACTTGGTAGCCTACCTAGTCCTAAACGATTATGGACTTACAAATGTTTTCTCATGAATCACAGGACGATCTCTCCACATTAGCATTTTTCCCTCTCTCGTTACTTCTCTCTTGGATCGGTTTCATATAAAATTTAGTTGAATTGGCACTATTTCCTTCTAAGAAATATTTGATATTGCTATGACTCTTTTTCGCAATATCTAATTAGACAGTAAATTAAAATTAGATCAAAGAGAAAAAAATCGAGTTAAAGCTTAAAATGGCATCTAAAACTAAGAAGATGGATTGGAATGAAGACGACGAGGAGGAGAAGGGCCGCAAAATCATTAAGACAATAGAATCAAAAAATGTCAAAGAAACTCCAGTTACAGACAACGGCAAACCTGCACTTCAAAAAGAAATTTATGTAATTAGGAAGACCCTCCTTCCAGTGAGAAGAGTTGTGAAGCAAAGAAAAGAATGGCAAAAGTTTGGAGAAGTTCAAGGTCTCCCAAGAGGCCAGCACAAGCTTGGTGACTTTGCCAGAGAGAATGAGGTCACTATTCAAAAATCAGGCGAAGATCAAGGAGGAGAAATCGGTATCGTCGCACAGCTTGAGGGTATTACGACTGCGGGCATGAGAGAGAGGCAACTTGAGAGAAAGAAGAAAGACCTTGAGAATGTGACTCAAGCTAAAGAAACTAAGCCAAAAGGAGCTTCTAAATTGGATGCTGCTTTCGGCAAGAATGCTGGCAAACCTGATATGATTACACTCAAAATTAGTGAATTGTATCCATCTGACGAACAAAGTAAATTGAACACCTTGCTATTTTTGTTTTGACCAATTTTTATAGATGTTGAAGCTGAATTCAGAGACTTCTTTGACAAGATTTGGCTCGAAAATAATATCAGATGCACACGCTCTAAATTCATTTTTGCTCAAGGATCAAGAAGATTCCTCAATCGAGCCTTTTTCACATTTGCTGATGAGCTCCAAGCCAGCAAAGCACTCGCTGCTGTTGAAGGCACTGTTTACAATAGTGTTGGACTTGTTTGCGAATTAATTGAAGACAGAAGACGTAATACCTTATTTAAAATATACCACGGGACTAATTATTATTTTACAGGATAAATCGAACACTCTGAAGAACCTGAAGCGAATGTTTTTACGAAAATGAGTATTATAGTTCATAAATCATTGAGGTTGCTTTTTATACTCAGTTAGTTGCATTGATTTTGACATTTGATTTGAGTTCTGATCACCGCTAAACTAAAAACCTCATTTTCATAATTTCGTCAAATGAAGAATATCATAGTTGAGACCTCCTTTCTGTCCCATTATTTGAAGGATTTTCAGAGATTGCCAAATTATTTCAAAGAAAGCCATTAGAATTGAGCTCTATTGATGTTCATCTTACATTCTTGAGGGTTGTGCAATAGTAAATTCGAAAATTAGTCTCTAGAATTTTTAAAAAAGAAGGCAAAAAGTTTCTACCTTTAACTTTTCTTATCTGAATGTCAGTTCGGAATTTTTCACGTACTCTTGTCGTTTTGTGTGGAACGCAAGCAACCGAGCAGCAATAGCTTGAACTTATCTAATTTTTACCTCAAGTTTGTAAATTTTTCGCAGCACTCCGATAAGCGTTAGTTGTGTTTAAAGACTGCCAACTATGTGGTATAAGAGAATAATTCTTGAATAAAAACTTTCAAAGCTGGGAAGAGATTACTCCTTTAACGTGTCTCAGGGGTTGGCTAAGAAAGAGTATAATTCAATTAACTTGGTAAATTAAAAATGTATTCTGTAAAACACATTGAAAGGGTAAATAGTGTAATGTAAATTTTCACAGATTGATTCAGAAGAAAGCCGATCTCGAATATTGCGCGAACTAACCACGGGCTCTAAACTAGGCAGCTATTGAGGATCTTATTTACAATTGTCTCTATTCTTATGAATTTGAATTGAGAAAAAGCGAGAATTCGAAAATTTTTGCAGGAATTTGCAAAGACTTGTATACAACAAGAGAAAGTCTTTTTTCAAGCACCTAGTATTCGCAAATTAGCATATTAACCTTCAAATTACTGTTGTGATATCACACGATACAGAAGGACAATTTGTATTAAATTTATTCCTA
>ENA-UOUE01000063-UOUE01000063.1-compost-metagenome-genome-assembly--contig:-NODE-63-length-76554-cov-10.072309_pt1 | contig 76554 bp, 54 predicted proteins | sample MGYA00238146_ERZ747223 | MGnify/ENA primary metagenome ERZ747223 (study PRJEB28781, sample SAMN06268865) | compost metagenome | isolation source: single cell | place: USA: California, Emeryville, Joint... | reverse complement strand
TCCATTGTTACTGCTGGAGAGTCCTTTCTTCTCTGTGAGTTTTCTAATCTCTCCTATTTCCTCTTCGATGAGATCATACTGCGCTCTCAATTTATTATACTAGTAATTGCGCTTTAATGATAATACACTTAAAGACAAGCTTACAGCGTCTGATTTTTCCTTGAGCTCTTGAGTCAAAGTGACGATTTGAGAGTTCGATCCAGATGACATACTCTTCATTTGTTGGTACTCCTTCTTCACAACAACAAGGTCTTCAATGAGTTTCTGGCATTTCTCTAAGAGCTCTCCTTTATCATTCGCTAATTGATCCACTGTGTTCGTTAAGTTAATCATCTTCCGCTCATACTCTGCGAGCTGAGACGCTAAAAAGGATATGTCTGGTTTGAAGGATTCAGTAAAGAGGCTCAAGCGTGAGAAACAGGATGTCGAAGAGGAGCTGAACAATGCTACCCAGCAGATCAATCGACTGAAACTGACGAATGCAGAACTGACGAAAGAAACTATTAGTTTGAACGAGGAGAAAATCCAAATAAAAAATCAGATGACGAGACTGCAAGAATCGATCTCAAGCCTTAGAAGAGACGTTACTCAACTCGAGGAAAAAGTTAAATTCTTAACAAAGAGTTTGGAGGAGAAAAAGTCCCTCCTGGCCTCGAAGATAATAAACGAAAAAGCAACTCCTGATTATATTAATCAGGTAATGATTACAATATCATGAGTCATAGAGTTACAATGGGTTTTTCAATGATGAATAATAGATAATTGAGGAAAAGAAGGCGAAAGAAAACGAAAACTCGATGCTTAAAATGAAAATTGCGAAGATGAACGAATTGATAAGTTCTTACGACAGCAATCATGCTCGTCAAGCGGATGAGCTCGTGCAAGCACAGCAAGAGCTCCGTGAGTTGAAGGAAGAAAGAAAAGCCGTAAAGAATGAGTTGAAGAGTTTAAATGAAACGGTCGCTAATCTTAACCGCGACAAAGTAAATTTGATGAGAGAGATGAGTGTACTTCAAGATGAAAGGGAGAGCTCTGAGCAAGAGGTATCTTTCTCGTTGAGAAACTTGATTGATGATTGAATTTTAAAATTTAGAATAAGAAGTATAAGATGATGCTGGAAGAAATGCAGAATGAGATTATGGGCTACCAGCAACAGATGGACATATACGCTAAAGTGCTGAAATCAATGGAAGCGAAGATGGCAAGAATCGATTCGAAAGCAAAGCTGATCGCGAAAACGCCTCTGAATGAGACAGTGTCGACGAATGATGCTGATAATGATGAGAAAGAGTTATTGAGCAAACTCAGGAATATAAGGAGTAAATTCGATGCGACTTTGATGAGTGAAGATACGACTTTGAGTTAATTATCTGATTTGATTTTTGATGCATATTGCATTTTGTTTTATTTCTATGAAATTAGATATTCGATTATTATTATTCTATTGTTATTTTGAGCGAATTCATGGTTAAAAGCAATTGTTGTTTCTAATGGTTAAATTTCTGAAACAAATTTTTCTTTCATTCAGAGAATGCAAGCTGACGTTAGGAAATCTATTGCTAATCTATTGTGAATAACATCAATTTGAAGTATTGATGTACTCTCTCACTGAATCTTTGAGGAAATAATGCATTTTTCCTCTTGTATGATGCACAAAGTGCTATTATTTTGTAATTATTTTTGAGGAAGCCATTTTCTCAAGCGTTACTTTGTAAAGACTTTCAGAATGATGTTATTTCCTCTCAATTTGTTTAATAAATATTTGCAATGAAATGTTATTTTTTATTTAACACTTTATGTGAAGAAAATTTTTAGAACAACGAAAAACGACCAAGCTTAAGATAAATCTTAACAATAAAAATCCACGAAACCGAGATGGGAAACTGTAAAAGCTACTGTTGCAGAAGCTGCCCGAATGAGCCCGATCCTATTACTGCTGTACCTCAGATCGTAATTCAATTAGACGCGCCGAAAATGACTGAAGATATACTCCATGGACGCTCAAGCGTTGAGCAAGACCTAAAATCTCAAAAGAACGCTCACACTGCTGCTTTTAATGAGGAGAGGCCTTCTCAGTTAGAGAGCCTTCAAGGTGTAGGGGCGCATGATCAGTCCACAAAGCATTCTCAGACACTGCAGTCACGAACCCAAAATAAATTAGTTTTGGACACTATAGGTGTTTATGAGCACGTCATATTACCTCCGATTACATTAGAAAATGGGGTTACTTATATTGGTCAGTGGAAGAACGGTTTAAGGGATGGAATAGGCACTCAACTCTGGCCTGATGGTTCGAGATATGAAGGAGAATGGAAAGATGACAGAGCAAACGGCATTGGGAAGTTATACCACGCTGACGGGGATGTGTATGATGGCGGTTGGGTTAACGATAAAGCGAATGGGTTCGGTATTTACTATCATAATAATGGTGCGAAATACGTTGGAGAATGGATGGATGACCATCAGCATGGGAGAGGCACTGAAACATGGCCCGATGGTTCGACTTTTGAGGGAGAATATGCTTGTGGGAAGAAGAACGGTCAAGGCACGCTTCATTTCGCTGATGGTTCATGGTATAAGGGAGATTTTCTTGACAATGATATTCATGGAGTGGGAGAATATGTTTGGCCAGATAAGCGGAGATATGTGGGCGAATGGAAATCTAACCAAATGCATGGGAAAGGGAAAATGACGTGGCCTGATGGGAAATCCTACGAGGGTGAGTTTGCGGATGATAAAAAGCATGGAGAAGGTATATTCACATGGGCTGACGGGAGAAAATATATCGGAAATTGGGTGAACGGAAAGCAAGAAGGAAAGGGAATGTATTTTTGGCCCAATGGGATGAAGAAGGTGGGATTATGGAGTAATGGTAAGCGAGTAAAGTGGATCGAAGAGAAAGAAGAGAGCGAAGATGCGTCGAGGTTAAGTAGATGATTAATAGGAATTATCTAATAATTTTTGGAGTTCTTTAAGGGATAATATTTATAGAAATGTTTTCTTGAGGTGGATAGCTCAAAGAAGATTTGGTATTTCTTTTATTCGGTTAATGCATTAACCATTAGGGATTTCAGGGTGTGTGTAAAAAATGTTTTTGAAAGGATCAATAAAAAAAGAAGTTACTGAAATGAAAAATCGGTGGACAAGTTATAACACAAGAACTCCTTCCGTAGCGAATAGAAAATGTAAAAAGAAGCTAATATTTGCTTGTATTCGATCTCGAGCCGTTTTGTCATTCATCGAGTGTTATTGAAATCGGATGGTGGTTGTACTTCTCCCTGTAAACTTCGATGTGATGGGATCTCTGTAACTATTCGAGCCCACCGGCTGGTTGTTAGACTTATTGCTAGTGTTCTCAGAGAAGGGGTTTATATTAAGCTTGGATGCCATAATTTCTTTTGGAGATAACAAGGATAGTTGAGACCGATGCTGCTTAGGAGTTTTTTCTTGGGAATTCAGCACGAGGCTCAACCTAATATAATATGTTTAATGGTTATTTTTGTTATTGTGAATAACAATTTACTGTTTTCGATGACTAGGACTTTTGTTGGTTGCAAACAAATCAGTCACTTTAATGCTTCCTTGCTGATTCAAAGCGAATCTCGAGTTCAAAGGCGATTCAATAGGAGTATAATTTTTTGAAGTCAGAATTCCTGGGGATCCGCCCCCTTCAGACTCGTTCGAATTCGGAATGAATTTATTCTTGGTAGTGTCTCTTTTTCTGGTCGTCGTCGACCAAAACTGCTCGGACGGGGTTTTTTCAGTATCCATGGGAGTAAAGACCGCACTGGGAGTTTCTCCGAGTTCTGTTTTAGTTCTCTGCTTAGCAGACATGTTATTGTTCACGAATGCTAAATTTAGTTTTAAAATGGGCTTTTGACTTAGCTGTGGCCTTTGCGTACTATCGCCTTCCTGGCTAAGGAGATCTTCTTCTGTGATTTTATATTGATATAAATCCCGACGTGGACTGCTCTCGTCTTGTTTTTGTTGGTGTGTGCCAATCGAGGGCTGCTTGTATTTCTGAATCTTCTCGTCCAAGTGTTTGAGTCTCAGAATAGGACTTCGAGGAGTGCGCGTAGACCCTTCTACAGGCTGATTCGAGTCCAAAAACTTAGAATAGTTATACCATGATGGAACTCGGCTCAAATCAAGCAATTTAGCATTTTGAGTCGAATCGCGTTCATTTGGAAAGAGAGATTTATAGCTTGCCGAAGCTACTGATGCTGATTTTATATGGTGTGTAAATCTTGATCTTGATGTAGGGCTATCCTCTGATTTCTTGGGAATTTCTGAATGGGCTATTAATTGTTGTAATGTGGCAATCGAATGTGACTCAGGTTTGGAAATATTTCCGCTTGTATTTCCATGGCCAAGCTCATACTTTTCTGAAATAACTTCAGTTTGCTCTGCAAAAGGTATATTAATATCACTCTCCTGTCTAAATGATATAGCGCTGTCTTCACCCTGAAATAGCTGAATTGTCGGATAATCTTTCATGTTATTTTTCAAATTAGATGGTTCTCTCGCTTCTCTGTATAACATCCGATTATCCGGGACCGTTATAGTTTTCCCCACTGAATAACTACCCAGCAAATCTTGGTAAGATTTCGTTCTGCTTCTTTCGAATTGAAAATTGCTAGGGTGATCGTTTTCCGTAGCCAGCGTAGCATACCCTTGAGCCGTACTTCCTTGGGAATACAGTCTCTCACTTTCAGAAATTGTTCCTCGGATATTTCCATTACCTAGTTGGTACTCTTTGATAGGATATTTCTCGAATGATTGGGTTTGTCTGTTCCTGTCTTGAGGGGAAATCAAGTGTCCCCTCAGCTGTTGAATACTCTCTTGAAGATGTGGTGGTTCTTCAGGATAATTCTCTGCAATTTTGATCATATCCTCATTTATATCGGGCGTTCTAAGCCGTACGCTACTGGATCCTGACTTTTGATATCGTCTATCCTCGAAGTTCTCCTCTACCCTAAGTTGCTCTTCATAGTTCTTTTTCCTCTGGTCTTGATGCTTCTCGATTTGATTTTCGTTTTTCTGTGATTCAGGAATTTTAAATCGTTCATTCCAAATTTTCACGGGTGGATCCGTTTTATTGGAAGCTCGTTTTTCGTGCACTCCGTCTCGCATATCTTTCAGAGAATTTTGATAATGAGAATTAGATTCAGAAGACCTAATCTTTTCCGAAAAACTTCTTATATGCCCTTGCTCGTTGCTTTTCCAAGGGATGTGAATTTGGCCTTGATTCGTCTTAGAAAATTGAGTTTGATTGGTAGATGTTTGAAAACAAGATCCATTGCCAATTGGACTTTGATTTTGCTTGTTTTGATTGCTAAGCACTTGCATCTGAAATTTTGGACTCTCATACAACAGATTATTCTCAGCCATCGAGAAAGTCTCTTCAGAAAACACCCTCTGCTGTGAATGAACATCTTGGCAACTCTCCAATGTTCGACAGTCTTCAGTGTCTCCGGTTGTCGAAATGACCTCCTTGGTAGAACTTTTTGATGCCACGAATGTATTCAGATTTTTCAAACTGCCAGAAAAGCGTTTCGAGCGTAGTAACAGAGCCTTGTTATTTTCTAATTGTAGGGTCGATTTAGGAGTGGGTATTTCTGGGAGAATCTTATCCCTCAGCGGACTTGTTAAAGCCTTAGATTGCAAATCTCTTTCAGCCGATTGGCACTGATAGAAAGATTGGCCTCGTAAAGAGCTCTCGACTCCCACTTGGGGTTTGCCTCGATCGCTGAGAATTTCGACATGTTCAACTCTGCTATGGCCCTGTGCATTCGGCCACATTTCTCTGCCAGAATTTTGATGTTGAGCATAAGGAGGCTTGTTATGTTGCACGACTCCATTCTGCTCAACAAATTCCTTCGGAGCTTCAACCTGACGCTGGCTCCTCTCAGAAAATCCATTTTGTGGTCGTAACTTTTGTAGAGGGCCCGTATTGACGTCCTGGCAACTGGCGGATAGATGTTCAGTGGATCCGCCTGTATCCTGCATCCCTGGATATTGTTTGCTAGAGAGGTGCTGTTTTAGGATCTCAAGTTCAATATTCCTTTGGAGTTGTAGGTTCTGGTGATAGGGGTTAGGCCCTTGAGAATGATAAGACTCCCTTTCAAAGAATCGGTCAGGTTCTGTTTCTGCTCTCACTGATTGCATTATGCTGTTTGAAATTTGAGGAGGCTGATGATGATATTGATAGACATCATTTCTCTTCTCCATATTTCTTCCAGAATCCTGTTGAGTGTAAGGACCATCCAAAATTTGTTTGGTATCTCGCACACCATCATGATTTCCAAGCAGATTTTGAGGGCTAGGCTGTTGCTGGTGGTGATCTGACCTCCGAAATTGTACATTTTCATTTCCCTCAGAATTGAGTCTCTGCTGCTCTTTTAACAAAACTTCCTGGCGATTAATTAGAGGCTGAACTTGTTCTCTAAAATTCTCAATAGAAGAGCTCTGCTCTGGTTGACTCTGTAAAGTAAAATTTTCCTGTGTTCGAGGTCCATCCTTAGGATTTTTCAAAAAGTGCATTTGAGCTTGGTAGTTTTCGAGGGAATCAGTCTGTATATTCACGTTCGTTAAAGGATGGTGCTGCTTTAGCAACTGATTCTGAGAATAATGACAGACATCACTGTTAATATTTTCTTGATATCTTTGATCCCGAGGGTTTGGTATATAAGAGTTGTTGGGCGATTTTGTTTTCTCCAAACATATCTCTGAATTCTGTCTCTGCCTATTCGTAGTGTGCGGTTCCAAGGATCGGCTCGGACCTTTTGGTTTCTTGCGAATTTGTTCATAAAGATAGAGCTTGCTATTTCTGGAAGTCTCACAATTGTCATAACAATTTTCTAAAGATTTATCCTTTGCAGCAACAGCATCTGAAGCGTTAAGGTGATCGAGAGACTGCCCTTTGATTCGCTCTGTTAGGATTTGTTCTCCATTCGTGCTGTGCTTATTAATGTCATTTATAGACAATTGAACATTTTCTCTAGGATCTTGCAATTTCTCCGTTATGTCCTCATAGCTCTCTCGTATACCATGTTGACTCCTCTGGATGCCTTGCAATGAGTGAATATTTTGCTGGTTTTGAAGATTGGCAGGCTCATGATTCATTTTACTTTCCTGAGGAGCTGATAGCTGCGTTAGATTAATTGTGTGAGGCCGATTTAATGTTTGATTTCCTTCATTTTCATGTGGCTGAGGCTTAAGTTGCTCTTGGAAAACTTGTGAGGAGACTTCATTCGATTCGATATGAATTCGAGGGCTTTCCTGCTGGTTTTCTCGAGCACTACCTAAATTCAATGGTTCAGTCTTCGAATTTTGATTGATATGATCTTCTGGTAATCCACTAAAGACAGGAGTTTTTTCGACAGCGATGTGATCCATCTCAATACCCTTAACATTAAGAGTCAAAATTCGCATTTCTTTTCTCGAAGGAGGCGCCATTTTTAACGTGCTTTTCAGAAATAAATTAGACTGAGATAATAATACGATACTTACTTGAAGGCCCAGAGCATGAACCCCCTATTCAGATCGAACAACTTGCGAATGAGGGCACTAGTCGCTCTCACATCACTCTGAGATGAGCGTCGGCTTTCGAGGGCTGGCGATGATACTACAGAACTTTTCCCTTGACTTTTTCGTTGAATTTGGTCTCGCAATATCGAATTTTCATAATTGATGAAGTCTAGTTCTGCATTTGTTTGGTCAGAGTCGCATTCTCCCAGTTCGAGGTCGTTTTTCACAGTTAGGCCATTAAAATCTAACGCTTTTTTCAGTTGTTCCTTAGCATCACCTCTAGATCTGCTTTTTTGTTGCTGGTCTGAAGGTACACAAGTTTTCTCTTCAGTCAAGTCTCTGCCAATAAATTTTCCCTTTAATTGATTTATGTTGCTGTCGAGCCTTGTGGCTTGACGGTTGTTGCTGCTTCCTTCTTTGAAATCTTGACCTCGAAGCTGAGTATTCCTAATAACCACACCCTTTTCGGTTGTAGTAGTAGCAATTTGAAATTTGTCTTCTGCGTCACTGGCACTTGCTAGATAATCACTTAACTTTTCAGCGTCCCTTTTGGGCTCTACTCTCAAATTTGATGTTATTTGCGTTCCCCTGGGTAAAATATTTTTTCCATTAATTTTCTTTTGAGGGAGTTCTCTGAGATAGTGCTGGGTAATCTTCTCCCAACTAGATTTATAAGCAACTGCAGCAATTAATTTTCTAATCTTTGCGACTCCTTGCTGGATTTTAGCATTATTTTCCTTCGGATAACCTCTCGAGAAATCCCTCATAAGAGAAGAATTTGTATAGCTCTGTTGGATACTTGTTGAAGCGGCAGCAAACTGTACTTTTAGAAAAGCCTTTTTCAGTAAAAGCTTCCTTTTTGACGCAAGCAGATACAGAAAATTACGAAAAGAGTTTAAGGCTACTTTCTTCTTGCGAGAGTTATCTCGCCATCTCATCAGATACTTGAACGCCATCCTCGTTGTTTGCTCATTCCACCTGTGAAACACTTTTATCAATAATCTTTGCGCTGCTAGATCATATGTCCTCCAATTTTTTAAATTATCAAACGAGTAATACAATTCCCGTTTCAAAGCTCCTTTGAAGATACGAAGTATTTGATAGCAAGAATGCTCATAACGCATGTATTTTTCGATATGTTTCTCTTGGAAAACCGGTTCCTGACCGAGCATAATTTTGCTTAGCCTGTTGAATTTTTCTTGTCTGGTGATCTGTCTTTCGGTCATCTCTTCTGTGTCTCGACTTACCAAGGGTAATTCTTTCGCTTTGAAAGAGTTATTATGAGGCGCAGACGAGTTTCGATCATTTTCTAGAAGATACCAAGAAAACCATTTTAACAAAAGCACCAAAATAATCAATTTACCTCTAGGAAATGTTGTAGGCCGGATCCCATTGGGGCGAACGCTAAAATTTAGTGTATCTGCGCCACTAGGCTGTTCTGAGCTGTGGTCATCTAATGGATCCATACTGTTTTCAGCTCTATTCCTCTCCTGCTCTAGAGACTTGAACTTTCTGCTGCGTCTTGAATCAAAAAATTTAGAGAGTCTGGCTTTACAACTTTCCCGCCAAGGCGCCTTCTCACGAGGACTGTCTGAGAGCCTATCTGCTATTCCTACTCTTGATTTTACGCAATAAAAAGCCGACTCTTTATTTTTAAACACAAGATCGCTAAGTTTTTTCACTCCATTACAAACACTTTCTAGACGGTCTTGAGCTAAATCGAAGGTTTTCGACTCGAAGTTCTTTACTAAAGCGATTGAAGTATCGAGGCTGTTTGTCACCTCGTGCATTCCCAGAAAATAAAGCTGCTTTAACAAGGCGAACGCGTCGAGTTGAGCCCTTTTTTTGAGAATAAGCGTATTCAACATATCGCATAATTGCTTCGCAGAAAATATTTTGTTAATCTCTGCTTTATTGAGACGACTTGAAGGTATTCCGTCTTGCAGATATAAATTGATTGCCTCCATTCCAGCAGAAATTTGCCTTGTAGATTGGGCGGCATCACCTGTAGTTTTCTTCGGGGTATTTGCCATGAAAGGTTTGTTAACCAGAAAACATAATTGTTCAAGGAATGCGAGCTTATTTTCATTGGTCTTGTCGATAAATAACCGTTGCATTTTAACGACTGAGATCTGGTAGCAAAGATACTTGTGAAATATCTTCTGCAACTGGATTAAAGAATGTTTCATGACTCTCAGCCTCGATTTTTGATAGCACTTCTCGAAAATGATTAATAAGTGTACTACGTTTTTAATGTCGTATGTCTGACTTGGCTTGTAAGTGATCCCAGAAATCTCTTCAGGCTATAAAGATAAAGTTTAGAGCAAGAATATCTCAATGTCTACCCTGCTGGTTTTGGAATTTCTGTAAAAGGGTTGTAAATTCATCTCCAGAGTTTTGGAGTTTTGCAATTAAATTTATTTCCGGATTAATTCTCAATTCTTTGCAGAATTTACATTTGATAATTCACAAAATACTTGCGCATAAAAAAATAAAATAAAATAAGAGTTGGATAGAAGTTCAGAAAGATATGAAATCCTTCGTTCAAATAACAAATAGCTGATACTTTTGTCAGCATCGAATGAAACGCCTCATCTTTGCAAAACCACCAGTATTTAAGTCAACTGTGAAGTCGTAGGAAATGCTTTTTCAGGTAAAGATAAAAGTTTGCAACATAGTCGAGAATGTAGAACCCACATGGCTGGATTAGAATTGCTCACAAAATTATTATCGAAAAAATAAGCTAGGAAATTTTTCTGATATTAACTTTAGCCTGCTGGATGTAAAGCAGTTTTCACTTGAAACTATCTGCTGAGTCACTAATTCTTAAGGAGTATAATTATTGAAGAGCTCTTCAAAGAAAATTAGAAATTTTTTCTGGAAATTTAAGTTCCGAAAAACCTATGACAACTGTGGAAAATAAACGGCTGAGCAGTCTTGCAAACTATTATTATAACTGACTCATATTTAACTCGTCGAATAAATAATTTCTACGATTTCGTCCTTACGAAATGCAAGGATCCAATGCAAATAACTTTAAAAAACGGTTTGATGCAATTCAAAATCCGAATACCATAATAATAGCCTTATTTTCTTCATAGTGTATTTGCTATTTTTTGAATTTTAACTGATAAGTGGCACGCCTATAAAATCGTGTTCAAAATTTAAATAATAACAGATTAATCTAAAAATTCCATTAACATCAACTACAAGACTTTCTAGATGGGTAGCTGCCAATCAAGACTCCGTCGCACCAAGCTTCCAAGCCATAAGGCCGAAATTCAACAACAAGAGGCTGAAAGACAACTCATGGAAACATGCTTGAAAGTCCATGAGGCATTTCATCCACAGGAAATAGTGGAATTAAAGCCTGAGGAACCAGAGCCAACTGTCCATGAGGAAATAATGACCTCTGCTCCTGAGCAAATCATGATAATTGCTCCAGAGCAGACTGTCGTGCTACAAGAACACAAGATTGCTGTTGAAGAGCCACAGATGGTTGTTGAAGAGCAACAATCTACCGAGGTCCAAGAGCAAAAGATCGTTGTTCATGAGTGTGAAACTCAGACGATGTTTGGACAGGTAGTGTACGCTGAAGCAAGCACATCTCCACTCAAGGATACCCAGACAATGTGTGAACAAGTAGTGTACGCTGAAGCAAACACATCTCCACTCAAGGATACTCAGACTATGTGTGAACAAGTAGTGTACGCTGAAGCAAGCACATCTCCACTCAAGGATACCCAAACGATGTCCGAACAGGTAGTGTATGCTGAAGCGAGCACATCGCCACTCAAGGATACCCAAACTATTTATGAAAAGGTGATGCACGCTGAAGCCAGCACATCGCCACTCAAGGCTAATGAGGAAGAGATAAAGATCGATTTCATTGAAGCTTCAAAGAAAATCTCCAAGAAGAATTTGAGCTTCAGTGGACAAAAGACCAAGTCTCTTTTCCAAAGAAAACTACAGCAAGCAAGAGATCGATATAAGGAGCAAAGAAAAACTCCAGGAACGAGTCCAATGAACACTCAAATGGAATTGGATGAAGTGGCTGAGAAACCTACCGTGAAAGAGTTTTCTCATACCATCGAAAGCGCGACTACTATTATTACTACTACTCAAGAAATGCCACGTTTCCCGTTCTTGGATTCTTTCCCAAACAGCTTGAAACATGCTCGAGAAGAAATGTCTAAATTGAGAAAAAGCCGCATGGAACATAAAGCTCACACAGAGTTTCGCCCTGTACTTGGCGGCAGGGCGATGCTCATCAGAGGCAACACTTTTGATACCGTCACCACTGTGAAGTCAAGCGATTTCGGAGATTGTGAGATGATAGATGAAGCTACAGAACGATTTGAATTTGACGAAGATCTCAGAGGCAAATTCCCTGAAACCGAGATGACGTTAGAGATGGCCGGAGACGGTGAAACCGAGCTGGAGATAGCATCAGAGTATTAAATTCTAAGTTAGAAATCCCAAAGTTGGGGTATACTAGAAAATCTAAAGGACCTCCAGGCTAAAGCTGGAGATTTGGATATAATGTGAATATTTCGGTAACAATGGAAGCTCTTCATTTTCGTATAGAAAACTGTATTTATTGTTGTTAATCAGATTTTGTTTGAACCTTAAGATCGTTCAATGTGAAATGTTCATATGCTCTATCTTGATAAAATCACGAAATATGTGTCTCCTTCTGACTGATGAACAAAATTAGGCTAATCATATGTTGCATTGCAAAGTAAAAACAAACAGCATAGAAACGTTGTTTGATTCATTTATACAATCTAATTTAAGTTTTATCTGGATATTAATGGAATCAAGTAATAAGCGTGTCGAAGCTTACAAAGAGCTTCTCACAAGAAAGCCTATTGACGTCAAGCTTGAGCCTTCATTTTTCGAGAATAACCGAACTCGCCTTCTCAACAGATTCAAAAAAGCTCACCCAGAAAAAGTCAAAGGTGGAGTTATCTTGCTTGGAAGCCAGCATTCCTCACGCCTTCATGACACCGAAGTCAAAGTACGAACTGGCCAGAGCCCTGCGTTCTATTGGACCTTTGGAACTGAAGAGGAAGAAGTTTACGGAGGAATCAACATCGAGAACGGCCGCACTGTTATTTTCTACACTGTCGCAGGGGATGGACTCGAGGAAAAAGCGAAACAAGAGCGTCTCCTACAAATTTTCAAACCAGATCTTTTGTGTCCTGTCGACGAGTTCGCCTCTTTCTTAACCGAAGAATACGGCGCGAAAACAGTCTACTTATATCACGGTGTTGACTCTGATTCAGGAAACACTCCAGAATTACCACAGCTCCCAGATCTCGGTTTCTTCGAGGTAGATAAAGAGACTCTCTTCCCTATCCTCGTTGAGTGCAGAGTCTTCAAGTCTGATGAAGAAGCCAACGTACTTCGTACTGCCGCAAGAATCAGTTCCGAGGCGCATATTGCTGTTATGCAAAATATTAAGCCGGGCCTTATGGAGTATCAAATTGAGGCTCTGTTTAAATTCCATTGTCATCTCCTCGGCGGTAAAGACGTCGCTTACGCATGTATCTGTGCCTCCGGCCGAGACGCAGCCACACTGCACTATCAAGACAATGATAAAGTACAAAAGGACGGAACGCTTGTATTGGCCGATATGGGCTGCAAGTTCCAAGGATACTGCGCTGATATTACCTGCACTTACCCAGTGAATGGCAAATTCACCAAGAAACAGAAGGAAATTTACGATGCGGTCCTCGACGCTACTCTTACCGTGGAGAAAACTATGAAACCAGGTATCAAATGGGAAGACATGCACTTGTTGGCCGAAAAGATTATTGTCGAACATCTTATCAAGCTTGGGCTAGTCAAAGATGCTCCATGGGAAGAGCTGAAAGAAAATAGAATCGGAGCTATCTTCTTCCCACATGGACTGGGCCATCTGCTTGGTTTAGCTGTCCATGATTGTGGTGGTTACATGAAAGGATTGCCAGAGAGAATAATGCAGCCTGGATTGAAGTCGTTGAGAACTCGCAGGACGCTTGATAAAGGCATGTGTATAACAGTTGAACCTGGCCTCTACTTTATCGAAACGTTGCTTGAACAGGCTTATAAGGATGAAACTAAATCCAAATACTTGGTTAAAGAGAAAATCGATGAATACATGGAAGTTGGAGGTGTCAGAATTGAAGATGATGTCATTGTGACGGATGATGGAATTGAAAATTTCACTGTGGTGCCAAGAACGACTGAAGAGATTGAGAAATGCATGGCAGGGTTAGATTGGAGATCTTAAGGGAATTTAAAATAGAAAGAGTTCTTATTTGCTATTGATTATGATTTGAAAACTATATAAATGCTTCAGATGTGGCATAAAGAGAGATACATCGAGCGAAACTTAATTTAGATATGCCTCACAATCTCAAGATTAAAACGAAAAGTATTATGATTCACCGAAAATGTAGTTAATCAAGGGGTAATTGGGAAGTTCATCTTATGCCGTTAGGATTGAAGATGTCAACTATCGTCGTAACGATAACTGTAACTGTGGTTTGCTGTGAGCTAAATTTTTTTTTAGGTACGCTTTGAGAATCCGCTTACCGTATTATTATAACTGTGCGCTATCATTGCCACTTTGATAAATTTTTATCTCACCGAAAAGGAGGTCGTATTTTATCATTACTTAATAAACTCTCCCAACCAAACTTCCGGCGAATGGAGGATCGATACATCGAACTTAAAACAGTAGCCCACTTGATTCAGCTCTTGCTCATTGAATTAGTTAATAAAACAAGACCCAGATGCGAAAGATATCGAACTCGGAGCACTGCAAGTCGAGAAAACTGGGTCATTTATGAAAGAAAGCAACAACTGTATCCAATCAGTGCGAGTATGCTTGGGCACTGTAAAGGACAGCAACAACAAACTTCTCGAGCTAAAAGATCGGCTGAATCGAATGACAACTGATGAAGAAGAAAAAAGTACACTTATTCTCACGATTGCAAGCTAACATTCAAGAGGTATACGTAATAGACTGAACAAATCGATGGAGCTCAATCAAAACCTCTTCGATAAAGCGAAACAACTCATTGATGTGATGGAATCGACTCTCCAAAAACTTGAGAAAGAGGAACCTGTAGCCTAAATATAATCCCAAAGTCTCTGATCAATTGAGTAGGATGAACCTGAAACAAGAAACATGCGAGGGCAGTGTAATGCGCTTGTAGGGCAATTTAAAGAGCTTCTATTGGAAAGCCATGCAGTCCAGAATGAGGTTCGAGGAAAGCTGAAAGATAAAATTGTTAGACAAGTAAAAGTACTAGACAGCGATATTTCGCAAGAAAAAGCAGAGGAAATTGCAGAAAACCCGAAGGTGAAAATGAAAAGTATTTTCTGGTTATTCATTGAAGATAGGCGTTTCAAGAACTTGTTATGGGAAGGACATTTGGTCAGCCGCATATGAGGTTGAGGAATGTAGTGATGGACATTGAAATGAAATATAATGATATTATGGAATTAGAGCGAGTAAGGAATGCAATGGATGATGAGTTTACATTGTTAATTGTTTTGGATAGAGCGTGCAGCATATTTTGACGTTGCTTTCAGAAATCGGTCTCCTCGTGCACGAGCAAGGAGAGTACATTGATACTATCGAAGCTCAGATTTCAAAGGCAAACAATTATGTGGAAAGAGCAAATAAACATCTTGTAAAGGCCAAAAAGGATCACACAGCCAAAAAAAAAGTAATCTATCTTCTCGTAGAATTTGTAACTAATATCTTCTCAAATAGCGAATGTGTTGTATTCTTTGTTGCGCCATGGTTCTTCTCGCAGTTATTCTCGGCGGGGTTGCCATGAAGATGATATAATGATCTCTCTCTTTTTTTGGAATATGTAAAAAATAGCTCGAGTCCTTGAACGATACCAACGCTATTCTCGAGACAATTTACAAAAATCTTCCCATTTCTAGATAGGTTGCCTGTAACTTCTCTATACACTCACTCACTTCCTCAAAGTATGCGCTTATATGCTAATTTTTTATTTTTATTTTTTTTGAATCGCAAGTTTCTAATTATGATAGTAAATAATCAAACTCGACAACACTACATGGTCCTTTGTCTTTTCTTACGACTATATAACTATTATTAGAATTCCTTGATATGGAATTTTAAACTAAATCACGCACACTCGCGCACATACAGTGCCGATAATTATACGAAATCTTCTGTTGGATATCCATTGAACCCTCCTGCATTATAATCATAATACAGAGTTTCACCTGCTTTGATGTTCCTGCTAGCGTAGAGCAGCACTCTGGCATGACCTTCAATGTTATATCTTATACTACATACCTATGATACTAAATTAAAAATGAAAAACGCGAAGAAACGTTTACATTTTGCTTCTGGCGTGAGCTACGATCCGAATTATTGATGCCGGAAAGAAACCTTGCAATATTTCCACGCGATTCTGGGCAAATGACAAGACTCGTGGAAGACCGAGTGGTCCTTAGGAGGTCCATGATGCTGTCATTCTTATCAAAGAGTCTGTTTCTAGCAAAATCTACTTCTCCAACGTACTCGGAAATCAGAGTGTATATTGGGATGTCTTCAGCAGCCTGCACGATGAAGCCTTGCACCTTATCTTCGATGACATACATAGGAGCATAGTTTCCATTGCGAGTCATCTCCTTGAACTTCTTGAAGATAACAAGATTTTCAGGATCCATTTTCTTAGAGAAGAATCAGAATAATGAATCAAAGAAGATGATGGAATAATTTACTTGTAGATTAGGTTCAAGGTCTGTGTTGTTTGATTGAGGAGGGCATTTCGGATTGCTGAAGCATAAATCATCATCGAAGGTTATATTTTTCGAAATGAGTGCCCCTGCAAGCAGCGTTTTTTGTGTAAACAGCACTTTTGGATCTGCGGACAGTTTCGGCAGCTTGAACAGCGTTTTTTTCTTTTTTGCTTTTATTTTGCGACCAGTTTTTTGTAGCCTGGCTTTCTTCGGACTTATATATGGAGTTGAAAGTCTCCTCACTGGAACGTATTCTACATCTTCCTCTGTTGTAATTTCAGGCACCTTTTCTGTTGAAATTTTTGAATTTTGAGACTGAGAGCGATTAACGATCTTGTAAGGCTTCACAGTGTAAAAATCGAAGAGCGTCTTATCTGTTTTCGGTACATTGGCTTTGGTTCGATGGAAAAACGATTAGAATATGGGGTTAGGGCTACAGCATACTTTTAACGAATGTCTCACATTTGCTACATAAGATCGAAGAGCTTCGAGTATTGAAACAGGCTGGGTGGTAAAACTTTTGGCATTTCACACAGATTTCTTTCGTTTTTTTCTTGCTGGGTTTCCCTTTTGAAACAGGTAGAGCAATATCTTCTATTTTTTTCTCACATCCAGCGCACATCTAGACAAGAAAATTCAAATAAATACATCTCTGAGGAAAATGATTGATAATAACCCTAATATTCTCTTTAGCTGAAATGCGGAAGTGTTCATCGAGTGTAGTCTGTCTCTCTTCATGCATTTGGGGTTGCTCAGCAATTTTCTTAAGCTCCACACAAGGGGGACAAATCCACTCCTCGTCTTCTGGCGGCACGCATTTCAATGGCGGATCCTGTAACAGCAGTTTAATTTAGCTAGTGATCAGGCTCAAATGTACCAAACAAAAGGTATGATATGCGTCATCACAGACATCACAAAGTAGAAGGAGATGATCATGATTTGGATCCATGCATTTCTCGCAGAGTTTCTCTAAAATATATTCCTTTACGCGGTTCTTAGGGTCTGGGTTTTTTGTATTGAGTTCTTGAAACACTTTATGTATCTCCTCGAGGAAGACTTCTGTTTTCTGATTGCGAGTCTCAGTGTCTGTATCATCACCAGTATCTACAGGAGGAGCCTTCGAACGAGTGTTAAACTTGTGGATTTTCTTTTTGAGTAGTTTGTTTTCAGGATTTGTGAGCTGCTTCTTTGTGGTGTTCGCGGATTTCTTGGCGTTTTTTCCCATTGCTCTGAAGGACAGTCGAAAAATTTAAGATTGAAGTTTTAAATTTTGGATTTAAACGTTGTCAAGTTTGAATTTTCTCAAAGACTCCAGGACTGAGATCCATTCCCGCCATTCAATTGTCTCTCAAAGAAATGCAACATTGTGTTCGAACCTGTATCTGTTTCAAGTAAGAACGAGCTCTGCTATGAGAATTTCAATTTTATTATTGTTCTGGAGCTGAATAACTCTCATCTTTGTTATTCGGCATTGAATGTTATCATGATGTCATCATATATTGAAAAAAATTTTCACAAACTACAAATGTTCAAAGATATATAGAAGCTCCTCTCCAAGAATTATGTTGTGGAGATAGGTGTTTAATCCCATGCTGATGATTGAAAGGGTCTTAAATCATAGTTCTAGAATTTTCATCTACGCAAATATCAATCCTTACTTCAATTGGAAGACTAAAGATGACATCAGAAATTGAATACAATGATACAGAAAGCTTTCAAAGCTGGAAGCTTCATAGGCTGCCTTTGTATCTACAGGTCGAAGCAACTAATAATGCTTCCATCAAGCAAGAAACTATTAAAAATTGAGGTGTTTGCTTGTACAACAAGCGCTGATAATCTTTTATGATTTGTAAATAATGAAATTGAAGGAGCCAAAAATGTCCTACAACTCCATATAAGAGGCGTAGAAGCTTGCGAAATTATAATCAAATTAATTAAATTAGATTTTTGTACCTTTATCAAGGATTTGATATCTCCTCCTACTGAAGATGCTCTAGCATGGGGGTCTATTCAAACAGGTAACTCTTAGTTCCTTGATACTTTTCAATGGCATCAATATTGCGACAGGGTCATGTCCCTCAATGGGCTGAACTCTTACTTATGATGCCATAGTAAAGGAAGGTTCGTTGAGTTAAGCTAGATAATCCATCCACTAGCTTAATATTAGAATCAGCTACATCTTTCTACTTCATTCCTTTTACTCATTCTGACTCTTACGTTTGTTAGAACTCTGGAAAGGAAGACTCCTATAGAACCTTTCAAAGGAGAAGCATTTGTGATTAGTACTCAATATCTAAGAGTGCGCTTAGAAGCACAAAACCGAGGGAATAGAAGGTGAAAGCCTTCTCATTAACTTAATAAACAAGGCTCTTTAAGATTCCCATATTTTGGTTATCCAAACAACTCATAATTTAATTTAACTCTTCATAATCCCCATATTAAGTAATTTTTCATCATACCTGGCATGAATATACTCGCTTTTATCCAACTTACAATCAATCGATTCTCTCTCAATGATTGAATTAGGTAGTTTTCTTAAATGACACTGAAATCAACATACTCTAAAGTAAGTATTCAATATGGAGGGAAGTACTTGTAGATATGTATGTAGAACTAGTGATAACTTCTCCGAAACGAGGTTACTCCTTCTACCTCAAAACTATTGTGAACTGGGAAAAAGACAATCGGTAAAAATTTTGTGTTGCATTCGTAGATAATTTCAATTCGATTATGAAATAATGAAAATCAATATAAGACTCCTGGCTGAGCGTAAAAGATCCTTAATAAGCAATTCGAAAAATAATACAACCACCTTATGGGCTAAGATATCCCTAGAACACTCCTAAAGATACTGGTTCTTCAGTTGGCATTGCTATATACCAATTAGTCAATCCAACAAACAGCAAAATTATTTTACCTGTTCATAAGCCATTTGAGCTTCGAGTTTAGTTTTCATCTTGTTTTGCTCACGTATATCTTTCACAGCTTCTTCATATTCGACTTTCTGCTTGAAAAAATTCGAGTGAGTTTTTATGCCTTCAATTCTCATCGCTTCAGCCATCAGCTTCTTCGCCTTTTCGTCCTTCTGGAAGCGCACTCTCGCATTAGGATCGCGGTCGAATCTCTGCTCTTCACTCAAAAACATCGGACTCTCACTCGGTGGCTGGAAATGCAAGAAAGTGTTCGCCCATGCTGGTGTGGCACCGTATCTCGTCTTCTTTTCAGCTATACATACATACACCTTAATTCACATTTGACAAGAAATATCTTTACAAGTGCTCGGTTTGAAATATGGTTCTCTTAATTCATTGTCCCTTTGCTTGACATATTCTAAATTTCGCCTGATGCGGTTGTGTATCTCTCTATTTGGAACTGTGCTCGGCATAATCTTGAAATTTCCTTGTTCGTCCCTTTCTGCCATATCAGCTCTCAGTTTCTTATTGAACTCAGAAAACGTCACGTATCCTTTGTTCTCAGGATCAACGTATTGGAGAAGCTTCTTTGTCTCCTCCTTCGTTGCGAGGTTCATTTCTTCAACTTTAGCAACAAAGTCTTTGTGACTAACGTATCCTAATTTCCAAATTTTATTAAAAAAGCATGGCTATGGCGCAGCACTTACCGTCTTTATCTACATCGAATTTTTTAAAGATATCATAAACGCGAGGTCTTCCTGTAAATAGTCTGTCTTCGATTCTCTGGAGGATCGGGATGATCTCTTTCTCTTTTTCGAAAGTGTCCGTATTACCCAGGTCGTAGGCCAACTGGTTCGTAAGTTCAGTTTTACCCGTCGATCTGCTCCGTGGAACAGCAGTCTTACTTAACCTCGGATAGGTGGTAATTCCTGAAAAATATTCTTGCGGAGGTTGCTCATCATTTGGATTGGACTCTTGGTAGAACTCCGCGTCAGCCAGCGCAATATCTTTGTGAGGCGCAGGACCATGGACCTGCTCTTGAGCTCTCTGATGGAACTTCTTTATATCTTCCCTATTTTACAAATAAAATTAATCTCAGCTAAAAAGCGCCGTATTTTACTCATAAATTGTATAGCCGACTTCATTGAGATCGGTGTAGCCGTTCCTATTGTAGATAAAGCTTGAGTAGAACCCTTCAAAATCTCTCTTTGAGAAATTCGCGTCGATTTTGTCAAAAATCGACCCGAAGAACGTTTTTAACTCTTCATTCGACAAACACTGATCCTTCGCTTTCTCAGTATCAACGTTCAACGCTTTTGCGGCGTACTCCATAAAATCTTTCTTATGAGGGAACAGTCTTTTCAGATGTCTTCCTATTCTCATGTTCTTCGTGAAAAAATTCTCAAGCGTTGGAAAAGGCATGTTCCTCGCGTCTACTACGGCAATGGGGTCAGGTCGAGGACGATACATTGTCGTTGCTGTCTTTGATCTTTCAAGCCCAGGTCTGGAGGTCTCCTTTGGAACTTGCTGCTTGTAAATATCATCAGGATTGAATTTGAAATCGTTCAACTCATTCAGAAAGCCTCGGTAGTTCATGTTATGCTGATCCACTTTATGGCGCTCAAAGATGCTCTTAAAGTCGTTTTCAGTGACGACTGATTCGCTAATTCCAAGCTTCTTGAGCACTTTTTCAAATTTCTCGTAATTGACGTTTCCTGCTTGAGCCTGGTCCTCTGTGAAGAAATTCGTGTTCAACTCCGAAAGACGATTCTTGAGGATCAATTTGACCTGGTTCTCGTGTTTAATCTGACGTGCTCTTGCTGCATCTTCTTGCAGGTATCCCAACAGCCCTTGTTTTTCGATATCTTCTTTCTGAATGAGCAAATCCTCTGAGAGCTGCACGGGAAGTCTGTCCAAATTAACATTCAAAGCATCATCGGTGTTGTAAATGAGCTCCAAAAACTCATCAAGGGCGAGTTCTCCCGTCCCAGACTTATTCGCAGAGGCAACCAAAACTCGAGCTTCATCGAAGTTGATGTTGATTCCCAAGCGATTGACCAAATTATAAACGTTTTTCACAGAAATTCTGCCAACATTTTCTTCGTCCCAAGTGCTGAAAATCTTCTTCATGTTCTTTCGGTTCGCATATCTTCTTCTAATAGCACGTCTCACCTCCTTGACCTTATGCAAGTCGACCTTGTTTTTCAGAGTCTCTTGAATAAAGCCTTCCATACCAACTAGTTGGGTCTCTTGAGTAGCTTTTGCGTTCTCTTCGTGCTTGTCATGCGCGATTTTAGAAGGCTGGCCTATGGAGATATCGTTGCGATTAGGAGAGAGCAGATAGAGGGAATGGATTAACCTGGAGTCTTTCTTCTGGGGAGGGTTTCCCGTTCGCGAGGCGCATAAGATTCGAAGTGTTTGTCATAAATCAGATGGGAATCTCCCGTAAAGACGATTTTGCGCTTCTCTTGCTCCTCGAGTTGGGAACTTCGAGGGAATCCGAGCTTTATTTGATCTCGCAGAGTTTTATTAGATTCCTTATAAAAAGTCTTGGTAGCTTCAAGGGCTTCGGCTTTAGGGTTGCCGGCAGACTGGAGAAGGCGTCGCTTGGTGTCCTCAGGGTCGTTTTTCTTGCTGTGCTTACTAGCTAGGAAATCCAGTCTAGACCCAGTCATTATCAGTGCTTGCTGATCGTTGGTTCCAAATACACGGAATCTTGTTCTAATGGAGTAAATTAAGGCATGAAATGAGAGAAATAGTGATCTACTTGCTGTCCGTGTTGGCGGCCCCCATGATATGTTGTCGGTCCTTTCTAACTTGCATTTTACCAGTCGATTTTTTTTACTTCAAAATTTGATAAATTTCCTCGGCTGTTATATTTATGTATTTTATATTCTATAGAGCGGTGCATCGGATGTTTAATTTTCCGAATCGAAGCGATGAATAATTTTAAGATATTCCAATTGCTAGGTTGATTGTATGGGTGGATGTATGTCTCAGAACGTGATGCGAATTCAAGAACTGTAGGCTGTTCGAGATACTATAAATCAAAGCTGAGCTTGATTATGATTCAATTTTACGAATTAGAATTATCCCATAATGCTTCAAATTTAGTAAAAAATGTGGCGAATCATTAGGCCTATGAAATTTCCTCATGAGCGTCATCTTACTCAGGAAAATGCAAATAAAATTGGAGTCTTTAAAGGTAGTAATGTAGAACTAATTAAGGTCGATAAATAACAACCTCAGAAGAAAGTTCTTTCTGTTTCTTTAAAAGCAAAGGAATATATATATACAAATGTTTGCAAATAATTTTATTCAGCTGGCTTCTCCACAAAAAAATTGAGCTGAATAAGAAATTACTTTTAACCGAATCTCTGTTGAATCTGGCACTCTGTAATCCGAGAACGAATATTCTGCATTAATGACTCATCAGTCTGCCTGCTACCAGGAAGTTAGATCAGGACTGTATGATTTCTATTCGTTCAGAGACACAAAAAAAATGAAGGTAAAATACGAAAACTACACATAGCTGACTTAAAAAGATCATAAATTCTTTATGGATAAAGAGAATATCATTCGTACAATGCCCTTTCTTTCCAATCTCAAGTTTTTTTTGTTGCAAAAACATATTTTCAAGAACAATTTCAGATTGTAATCGCTAAAATATTCAGTTTCAAAAATCAATCGGAACGGATTTTATCTTGAGATTTTTCAATGTTTGCATTCTGAATCTCCAAAACCTCTTCATCCACTGTGACACATATCAGTTCAAACGATTCTGGCCATCATCATCATACACAAGGATTTCTATGATTGAAAAATGGTCTCTAGCAGAGCAATTTGTTATACAATCCTCATATATGATTAAGTAGTGGTGTTGGGATTCAGAATTCAAGAATTCTATCCAAGTTCTCGAAATAAGAAGGCAGGAAAACAATAGGTTTTCTGTAAAATTTCAATATTTTCAATTCTTTTTTTGTATGGAGTCATTTGTTAACAATTTATTGCCTTAACTCGCCTCCAATTTTCAATGAGACCAAAAAAGAAATCAAAATAAAGAATCAATTCACAAAACTGATAGTATTCTTGATTGTGACTACGTCTAAGCTACCAGCTATGTTCTGGTTTCTAACAATATCTTTGAGGTTGTTCTGTTTGCAAAAATCTAATTATTTTCTTACAAACTCATTTAATTGACTCAACGCACACAGAATCATTTCGCAATTGAATTAAATCTTTCTTCAGATGTATGAGTACTCACCACGACGGAGAGAACAGCGAGAGCCATCAACCTATCGATATCTTGATGAGCGGGACCCTCGCCGTTCTCCCACAACCAGAATTAACTCAGAAGCAGATCATTTATTAGATCCTTTCTTCGAAAGCCCTCGCTCTGGCAAAAGCAGAGCCAATACCTTCATTTCCCCCAGAGCAAACACCTTTATCTCCCCTAGACCAAAGGAAAAACCCGAAAAAGAGGACGAGAGCGCCAATAAAATCAAAGAGCTCGAAGCTACGATTGCGACTCTACAGAAAGAGAAAAGCGAGCAACAGGAAAAGATCGCTCGGCTCAACACCCAAGTTGAAAGACTTGAAAAAACCCGAGAAATGTATTACGAAGAACGGAAAGATAGAGCTAAATTCGAACAGACCAGCAGCAAACAGCAGGAAATCCTTACGACACTTGGATCTAATTTAGCCGTTCTTGACTCTCCAATCGTCAGTAAGAGAATCGAAAGTGAACTCAAGAGACGGCGAACAAGCATTAATTTCGATTTCAGTTTGACAAAATTTGAGATGAGTCGCAATTTCTTTCGCAGAATGGTGAAATGGTTCTGGAGGTTCGTGCATTTAACTACACTGATGACCTCTGCTCTCGAGGCGACATCAAAGAGATTCGACAAGACGATCAATGCGTACTTTTTCCTCAATTTCATTGTGGTTAACACCAACTGGGTTTCCGTGCCTATTCTCGGGTACTTAATCATCGCTCAGATCATCTACGTTGCAAGCAATGATCCTGCTGTCCTGCCGCTGAGCTTTTTCTCGTTCAGCTATTCGAAGTACCCAACTAAATACGCGCTTGGCTATAGTTTAACGTTCTTTATCTTGGCGCTTATTTTGTTTTTCAGCTTCATCTACCGCTTTGTGAAGCAATCCTACCTCCAACATAAACTAGCCTTCACGAAGAGTTACACCGCCTCTCACCTAGTGTTCGGCGAATGGAACTGGAATTTCAACACTAAACACAAACTTACAGAAAAAGAGCACATATTTGCCACTAAAACGAAGGTACTAGTCGAAGAGATTAACTACGAGAAATTCCCTGAGGAAGGTAAAGTCACTTTCGTCACGTTTTGTATACGATGCTGCACCTTTCTCCTCACAGTGGGTATGCTGGTAGCCAGCTGGGCGATCATAATCTTCGGCCCGTTTAATCCGAAGTTTGTAGAAAAACTTCGCAGCTCGATTAATGTGATTTTCATTCCCGAAATGATCATTGGAGTTATGTTTGCTGTCTATAATCATCTATATCCCACTCTAATCTCATTACTCACCTATGGTGAAGATTGGAAACTCGCAAAGGACAGAAACTTCTTCCTCCTCTGGAGATACTTTGCTTCGAAAATGATTAATATCATTCTTGTGATCCTAAACCTCACAACGATTCTGTACCGTCCGCCGAACTGGCAAGATTATACTTTTAATCAAGTTTTAACTTTCGCCAGCTACCCTCAAGTCGAATGTCCTGAGGACCAGTACCTGCTTTGGCTGTTTGGTTTGCTCGTCGGCGACGTTATTTTCGAGATCTTACAACACCCAATACCCGCTTTATCTAAGAAGATTTGGTCCCTCTTCAATAGGATTCCTTACTATAAGCCTTCATTCAAACCAGAAATCGCTGCAGCTCGACTAATTTCGATGCAATGCTGGGTCTGGGCTATCCTACCGTACTACCCTCTCGTGGTATTTATCGGCCTTGCAGTAAATATTGGGATCTTTCTGTATATGTGGTTTATAGCAACTTACTTAAGGACTGCGCCCTCAAATAAGTACACATTAGCATCGATCCTGAGTTCAAATATGATGTTCTTTGGGATTTCTATTTCGATGTTTGTGGTCTATATCGTTTACTTCTTGCAATGGCCATTCACAAGGACAATAGCGTCAAGTGGGCAACTTTGTGGTCCTTTCACGGAAGAGGGAGATGAAATTATTGCAGAGAGATTGAGGACGAATGTGGTGTCATCGTTCATTGTAGACATGTTGGGATTGCCGATTGTGCTGTGGTTAATAATTATTATCTTGTTTGTGAATGTGATCTTCTTGGCGAACAAGACCCATCTCTGGAAGGAATTTTTCCTTGAGACTGAGAAGAAGAATGAGTTGAAAAGAAAAGAGATGAATAAGCGATATAACCTTGTTGAAAGTACGCTCAAACAAGCGAAAGAAGTCTTGATTGAGAACAAGAAAATTTAAATTATCTTGAATTTATCAGTACCACTCAATAGCATTAGTTTATTGACAATTTCGTTATAAATAAATTATGAGAGAGAAATCTATCTATACTTTGCATAATTAATTGCAAAATTTGGTTTCCAATATTCAAAGGAAGGCTTGGAGCAGTGTGAATTATGTTTTTCCCTACATATTTGAGGAAAGCACAGAAAATAAATTTATCTCATACAGGTATCTTCTCCAACTTCAAAAAAAAGTGCAATTCTGCGGAACGAGAAGAGTAACTTGTAATTTGTAATTCATATTCATTTTCATTATCATTATCATTTATATTTCCAAGCCGTTCTATTAATATAGAAAGCCACCGTCATCATCGCCCTTAGTCAAATGGACATAATGCAAGAATTAAATAATCGATGCTTAAGTTGACAGTGTCTCTTAAATTTAAATCGAAGCTAGTAGGTTTGCATACACAAAGTTAAGTAGATTATATAGATAATAAAATATAGTATTTGGGATCTATAGGATTAAGACTAATATCATAGACAATCGTATATCGAGTCTCTTGATCTCAGCTACGGAGAGATTATCCAATCAAAGTTAAGACAATTACAAAGTTTAGAAAGTCAGCTTGTCACTGAAAGTAATTTTATTATTCTCTGGTATATCTGCTGCTTTCCACAATTCAAAAAGCTATTTTACAATCGAGATTAGAACCCAAAAAAATAACTCTCGTTCATTACTTTAGAAAAGTATGCCGTTTGAAGAGTTCTAAGCGTCCGAAACACGGTGTCAAGGTCCCTCTCAAGGTCTTGCTTAAAACTCGTCAACTCTTGAACCAGAATGCTAGTTGCACTCTGTAGCTTCTTTTGCCTCTCTTTCTCATCCCGCTTCAGTAATTCTAATTTAGATGTGTCCTAATACAAATTTCTCAGTAAATATCCCATCACTGATTGCTCTTACAATTCGAGTTTCTTTCTTGATGTTAATGTTGAAATTCGTTATTTCCTCTTCAATTTCATATAACTCATTCAAGCCTTCATGTCGCTTTGTTATCGCTGCACGTGCTGAAGCTACATTAAGCAAGATTTCCTAAAAAAGGAGTTTTATTCAGAGTTGAGTTAAGCTCTAATTGGTAAAATATACCTTAAGAAACGGCTCTATGTCTTTCAGCAGATTTTTATTGTGTTTATCTTCAACATCAGACAATCTTCCTACATCCAACAGCGAGGGCTTGGCTATGTATGATTTGTCCATTTCAAGAATTTTTAGAATCAGATTTGAGGTGTTCAAAATCTCAGCAGAATGCCTTTTCTTGAGATCGCTATAGTTTCTCAAGAAATGCAGGATATCCCCTATAAACCGCTCCATTCGGTCAAGGTAATAATCATAATTTTGTATCATTGTCTCTTCTGCCGTAGGCTCTGCAGGTCCGGCCCTCCGACGTCCTGACAAACCCTGAGACACTGCTTTCGAAACAATTTCGAAGATATCGCCGCTCTTGATCGGTTTGGAATTTTTGTAGTCATGAAAAGCGTGTTGACCCAAGAGGAACTTATGAAATTCGATAGTTCGGTGCAACGTTTTATGTCTCACGAGCTTCATCAAGAACGAGAGCAGCTCGGTTTTCCTTTTCTCGGTGAATTCTGCGCCTTCTTGGTTGATCTTTGTCCAAATATTCTTCTCCGGATGAATAGGCACTATATAACCTGTATAGTTAGAGCTGAGCTCGTGGTAAAGCCACACAAAATCGTCAAATCTAGCCCAGTATTAGCACTTGCTTTGGCAAAATGGTTTAATTACCTTCGATGCACAGTGTACTCGCGATCCTGACCTTTCACATGGATTTCGTAGAGGTTGTAGCCTGTGACATATCTATTTCGGTTGTTAGTTAGCAGTAAATAAAATGGAAAATACCCATCCTTAACGTAAGTGATGTTCGGGATAGTTATCTGAATCTTATCCCGATTATTGTCGAAGAATGATAGATATTCGCTTTGATAAAAATTGTCTTCTTGAGTCTGAGTCTCTCGGGTGAGACTGTGACTGTGCATCTTTCCAACGAATTGATCGTCGTCGCCACCCAGTCCTTAACAAAAAAAATTACGTCATGCCTTCAAATGAGAGTTACCATGAAGTCTATCGTATTCTTCAGGAGTCTGCATTTCTTTCAAATTAAGAAGAGTATTATGACCAGGTTCAGTGTCTTTGACAGGCTTCTTGAACTGAGGATACATTATTCTTCCTGTGGGGACGTCATCAAAGCAAGTCTGCGTTTCAAAAGTTGCTTGGACTTTATTTGGCTTGAATTCCGGCTCTATAGTCGTCTCAATGGCATTATTAGTCATTCTTGGCTCGTAGATTTTCTCCTCAGGTTCTTTATTTTCCTCCTGTTTCCCAAGCGAGACATCAATTGACTTTTCTCCTCCTTTATCTACGAACGTTAGATCTGTCTGAAGCTCAGCCAGTCCACTGAAATCAGTTTTCTTCTCAAAAGACTCGTCTTTTTGCACCATCGGAATATGCTTTGCTTGTTCCTCCAGTTGATCTTCCTCTTGACTGGGTTCCTCTTGAGTTTGAAGAGGGAGATCTTGCTTCACATTCAGGTTCACAGGCTCTTTGATGCTATCCAATCCGAATTCTACTTGACGAGAAGCTAGATTATGAGATGCGTAGAGTTCGAGCGATCTTTGAAAAGTGTCTGGGTTTTTGGCTTGCTCGTTCCAATTCAACAAATTCAAACCATCGAATGAAGGGCCCATCCTTTCGGCTCCTAATGAAAAACTGTGTCTTCTGACGTCATGCGAAATATCAATATTCTTTTCCTCAACATTCTTTTCTTCGTCTTCTTCTTCACCAGCTCCAATTAAGTCTGTGGGTTTCGCTGTCCGAAAACTCTCGTCCTGGACATCTCTTCCAGAAAAGTATGAATTTCTCTCGGGCTCTTCTATACCGCTCTTTGAAATATCGAGAAAATGCTGGGGTAAATCCGATTTGAACCCTGTATTTTGATTCGTTGGAGCCATATTAGGACTGCTCTCAGGTTGCTGTGTTTTAGAGGATTTTTGTTGAGAAATCAAGGATTTATCGTCTACTATATTCAAATCAAAGAAGTCAGGAACGCCACTGTTTAATTGGTGTTGAAAAGTTGGAGGGTGTTCTTCGCTCTGGTCGTCCTGCAGCGGAATTTCGCCTTGAGTGAGATCCTCAGAGGATTTCTCTGAATTTTCAAATCGTTCTGACATTGGAATTTAAGAGTTTCTCAGTAAAATTTATCTAAGCACGTAATTTTTCTACAAAATGTGATCAGAAAAGAACAAATTAACAAACAATTAATCAGCTTGACCTAGTGACTTTTTGTTGAATACAAGATATGGAACGGCTTGGCGCCGAATTATCTCAATCATAGGTATAATTCTTTAGGTTTCTAAATCGGAGGAAGCGAATTCGTTCGGGCGATATGATTTAACAAAAATACAAGCAATCAGCTCTTGGAACTTATTTTCAAAAAAACGGCTTTAATGAAAGGCATTTTACGTTTATTCAGCCAGTATAAGTTAAACTACTAATATAAATTAATGATACAAGAGACATTAGATGCTTGGTGCTCATTAATAGGCTTAAAACCTCTGATTAGTACGCTTCTCCAAGAAAAATCTCAGTACGATTCCTGCCAAGATCAGAGCAGCCGCCAAATTGAGGAAAGTCATTTGCTAAATATGGGAATAATAGCCACCACAACGATGAAAGTGCTATATCAAAAAATTTATTTCCCTTGAAAAACAATAATCATTTGCTTCAATACTTAGCTTTTCGTATTGAATTTGGAAATTTTAAAGTGAATCAATAATACGAAATCCTAATAAAATTTTTGCTTATAGCGCTGAATAATCAAAATCAGCATTTATCAAAATGAGGAAGAATTATTACTTCTAACGAATGAACAGAAAGTGCCGAGCTACTATCATTACAACATACATACTTTTGACTGATATTTACATAGTTACATAACATTTTCATTATATAGTCTAATTAGTCTAATGAATATTCGATATATTTTGAAATATGGAAAGATTATCTCCAATTAACTTAAAATTTACAAATAATTCAGTTAATGTTATAGACAGATTGACAAGATCAAAGTTGTTTACATCATTTTTTGGGGTTTTTTTTTTAGTATTTCTTTATTTTAATCTATCATTTCATTGGCCGTAAATCGCGTAATTTTTTCGCCCCGTTTGGCTGCCTCAGTTACTTTACCAATAGCTTTATATCTGAAAAAATATTTAGATAAAGTTTCAATGCAACTTATATTACCCGATAATGAGGTAAATCAAGCAGAGAATTGCAGCCGGTATCATCAGATAGCTTGAAGTGTCAGGATATATGTATCTTTTGCATATATAATATGCTATTCCCGGCCAAAACATCCAGATTAAACCGAAAATCAGCAGGAGAACGTCTCCCAAATATCCAAGTTTAAGACTCCATTCTGTGAATCTCATCAGCTTATCAACATACCTCCCGTTTGCTCCTTGTATCATATTTTTGATCGACTATTCAATGCAGTTAAAACAACCAGTCAAGGAATTAATAATAATTACTCTTATAACAAACTGAATAGAGAATTCAATAGTCTTGTAGATGAACTGGAAGATGTTGCTGGTTCCTCTAAAAGCCATTTTCAACATTTTTGCTACCAACTTGTAGAGCGGATCTAGACCAAACGATTAGCTTACGTCATAAGCTGTTGAAATTACTCAAGAAAAAGTATCCAACGTTAACTGCGCCTCTGGCAACCATCCCTGCGCCTCTAAGCAGCATACCTATGCCTGGAATAATTTTTTGTTCGTATTTCTTAGAACCAACAAATTTAAATAATTACTTCTGTGTGGACCGAACCCTGAAAATCCAGTTGAAATTTTGAAAACGGTTCCAATGAGATTAATGATCATCGCATAATGAACAACATGGAGCATCATGTCTCCGAAGATGGAATGCAATAGACTTTTCCCCAAAACGAAGTAGTAGGTAGCGAATGGAGATACAGCCAGAGCCAAAATCGCAGCTGAGTAAACGATAGTAAAGAGTGCTTGAAGCAAATATTTTATGAGAGAAACGGTGAATCCAGGCTCTGGGATTTGGGGGATTCGATTCACGATGACAGTATTTCCTTGAGATATAGGTAAATTACTTATCAATGATTTGATTTTACGAAAATGCCCGACAATTTGAACCTCCAGTTGCCGTGTGTTACCAACAGTAAGTATTGTCATTGTATGATAAAAGATTGAAGCCACGAGATAAGCAAAATCGTTTATGTATCGAGTGATTATTGCGATCCCATAGCCGACGGCTAACTTGTGAATATTGAAGAACCCTCTGAGATTTTCTGATTCCTATGAAATTTTATTAAGGCTATCTTCAAGCAAACGATTACTAATAGAGGCGGAAGCATTAGCGCTCCAGGGATACCGCCGAATTGGGTGGCAAAATAGGTTCCAAAACCTTTGGCAGAGTCAACAGTTAAATTAGGATATATTTTGTAGCATATCCATCCAAGCAATTTAAGAGGAAGGAGAACGAGATGAGGGGAGTGATAAAGCGATTGTGAATTTTCATCTAATATGATGTAGTAGTATCCAAGCAATCGGTCTCGAGTTTGTTCATCCAAAGTCTTATTTGCTCTAAATATTGATTTTAGGAGATTTAAGGGGGCTAGTGAAGTACTGTTTGCTGTTTTCCTCGATAAATGCTCTTGCGCATTTTTGTCGATAAGTCGTAGCGGCCATATTAGCTGCAGATAAATTATAATTAGATTGTTACAATGGAATATAGTGGTTACAAGGAGCTTTTTTAGACCAAGTCTTGTCATATTGCATTTTCCAGTACAGGTCATTCTTGTTCAAGTCTCTGAACTTGCGATTCACTTGCGAGAGCTGAGCCATGTCTTGAATGGTCAGGAATTCTGAAATCTACATGCAATGAGCAATGAACCAGCAAATTAAAATGAGAATGAGGAATCGTTTACTTTTCCATATATGTCCCAACTGATCTGATTAAGCCCGTTATCAATTTCCTCAGCTTTTTTCTTATTCATTGCTGCTTGTAGCATTCTCTCTCTTGCTTCACCTCGACGGTGTTTCCTCAGTCGCATTATCCTAGCATTGCATAGGGTTAAAATATCTTGAGCAAGATGTTGCTATTTACCTTCTGTAAAGGGAAGGCACTCGAATAATGAACAAGCAAATCATTAAGATCATCAGTAGACCTTTGATATCTCTGAATATTTTCAAAACTTCGATGTAGAGGGAGTTTTCAAGATTGTTGAACTACATTAATGGAAGATCAATGAGTCATTCAAAGGACTGAAGCAATTTACCTTGTCAGAGTCGGAGTCAGAGAAAATAACTTTGAGGCAAGCATTATATATTTTGAACACCCTTCGTATTTTGTAGACTGTAAGAACCAGTCCCAGAGTCATGAATGCGCAAGAGATGTCAAAAGTGAGCACTCTAACAAACAGAGCATAAAACTCGTGCTTCTTCGAGCGGATTTCCTTGTAATTTTCCCAGCTGGGCACTCTTTGTGTCTGGTTTCTGATAATTCCGTAAAGAGTAATAACCCTCCAAGGAGCCAAGAAAATCGATAAGATTGCAAAGGGAAGGTAAATAATGTCAATGCATAACTCTTTGAACGTGATGTTCACACATTTGTGGAAATGCAAATGGTTGAGCTCGTTTTCAGGACGAAACACATTCTTTTTGAGGATCGCAATCAAGAAAGGCAATCGGAGAGGGAACATCACCAAAATGAGAATTTGAACGTAGGCTCGCCAATCTTTCAATCCCAGTGCGACTTGCTTGAGAACCTCTTGTCTGCCAAGACCAATTTCGGTTGCTACATTCTTAGCTTCACCATAGCGATAGACTGTCCTGTAGAAAAAGATAATTCGCCAAGGGGCAACGAACATGGTCAATATAATGAAAGGGACGGCCTGAAGATCAATGATACCCTGAGTTACACAAAAATCGCAGGTTTTGAACAAGGCAAATGGGAGACTCTGAGCCTTCCTCTCAATAAACTGGCGTTTGTCTTCATTTCTGAAAAAGTATCGTCCTCTAGCATATTTCTCAGCGAGATACGTTTTGAAGTCTTGTCTTCTGATTAACTACATTTCCCAATAATTAGCCCACTGATTGAGGCAAGAATAAGGTTACCAATAGGAACGTTGGGACTCTCCAAAGTGTGAGCGAGAGGACTATGCCGACAATAGTACAACTGACTAATATTTTCGCACTTTCAATCCCCTCTTGAATGATTTGCTTGTTCTTAGAAGTTTCTATATCCAGAATTTCCTTGATCAATTCCGCTTTGAATATTTTTTCATTGAAATCCTTTCGAAGCTTCAGCCAGTGATAAAATCTCATTTGAGTAACAATGAGCAACGGATAGAAGAATATCAGAACGAACACATCTTGGATGAAAAGGATGAAGCATGCTACTGCTGCCTCTAAATACTTCATATTTTCTATTTAGGTTCGTTAGATTATGGCAGTCCTTGAAAATGTAAATTACCTTTAACAGCTCGTTCTCTTGCTTTCTTGTAATCTTCTTCTTCTCCATCATCATTCTTCTTGAGAGCTACAATAATTTTGACAAACCTAAGGAAGGTCCTAATTCTCAGTAGAGTTGCAATGCCAACGATCCAACAAAGCAATCGCAGCACTTGAGATAATGTTTCGACGAAAATGTGAAAGCTAATTGCTCTATGCTCCCGAAAATCATCATGCTTCGATTGTTTCAGCCAATAATGAAGCTTTCCATAGTTCCAGAATGCCACAGCGTCAACCAAGGCGAATGGAAGGCATAGTAAATCGAAGAAGATAACTCCAAGTAATTTAAACTCTGCTGCCACAAGCATATTAAGACGATGATGACTTTCTTTCACACAGAGGAGCTGCGCAATTTCTTTGTGAGGGTTGCTAATGACTGTTTTGATGATGAAGATCTGATAATAAATTCTCCAGACAGCAGCAGAGCTGACAATAATGATGGCAATGCCGAAAACATCGAGAATTGACATAAACAGATTTTCATAGCATTCTTTCCGAATCAAACCCATAAGATTGTAAACTTGAGTTTCATTTTCATCAATATAATCTGCTGAATAAGATAACCCTCGAATTTCTTTCAAAAACCTTGAGCAAGTAGTAATCGTCATTCCCATTCTCCAAGGCGAGATGATTTGGCACAAGAAGGGTACGATGAATAGCAGATCCACAACACCATAAATTGCTTGGTTGACGATCATTCTATGAGGCTCAAAGAAGTCCTCACTCTTATACTGAGGGTCAGTTTTTTGGAATTTTTTTCGAAGCAGCTCCTCTGTTGAAAAGAGACCAAGCCCAAACTCTGCCTTTTGATTGTGATGCAGTTCATAAAGTTTGTGTCCTACTATATAGCGGTGATTTAAAATGAGTATGAATACCAAGCCAGCAAATGCAATGATATCCAGCGGGAGCTTGAGTAAAGAAATGGCAATGATTGAAGCTTTCTCGAATTCGGCCTGTTTGATTTCTTTTAAAAGTTTGAAAATAGCTTGCTTTTCTGAGTCAGTATCGAAAGGATTATCAATCTGCCTCTCTTTACATAAATCCAGTGATTTTTGTATCTCTGTTGAACAACCCTTGTATACTGCAATGATGGTCCGGATCTTATAGATCGACACTCCACAGAGTAGTGTTACAATAGCAACAAGCAAATCGAGAAGGAATAAGAACACTTCACGAATGATGATTCCTCTCCATCTGTATAATTGTGTTTAAGCGTGAAAGTCAAGGAATAGTCTTACAGTGTAACATCAGCCAATGACAGCAGCTTAACGATTCTGTTTCCTTTGAATATTAAGTGCCATACACCGAGAATTGCCACAACAGCAATCAAAGGTGACTCCAAGATCGAGATGACACTTTGTCCCATTATTATCCCCAATTTAACAAGATCTTTGTCATCTAATTTAAAAGAGTAAGTAAGATTAATCAAAAGCAATAAGATCCTACATTGAGCGACCAATCTTCTTGTATGAGCTCGTCTCCAAGGAAGTATGAATAACACAATCCAAAAGATATGTATCATCAGGAGATCTTTTAAATCTTTATAGGCATTGAGAATTTCTCCATATAGCAACTTGCGAAGGTTGTCGGGCTATAGTAATCAATTGCATGATTTCTCAAAGAAGTGAATGAGGTTGCTTTACCTGCTCTGAGTTCGAGAAAACAAGCTTGAGGAACGATCTGTAGATTCTGAAGACGTTTGGAATCTTGTACATTGTGAAAATCAGTAGGAGAGTCATGAATGCGCAAGGATAATCGAAAGTGAGAACTTGGACAAATAATTCAAAGAGTTCATGTCTCTTCGAAGGAATCTCCTTAAAATCATCTGAACTCGGCGCTCTTTGAATTTGACTCTTTAATATGCCGTATATTGTAATGACTCTCCAAGGAGCTAATGAAACTGACAAAATTCCAAAGGGAACGTAAATGCTATCTTTGCAGAACTCTTTGAACGTAATATGTACGCATTTGTGAAAATTCAATCGTTTGGCGTTGCGAGAGGATCCTTTCAAAAGTACCTGGGCCAGTTCACCATTTGCTTTTGGCTGCTTTTCTAGTGATGGCTCTTTCTCGAGATTCTCAGAATAATACACGTTCTTTTTGAGGATTGCAACCAAGAAAGGCAATCGATAAGGTAATGCGATCAAGATCACAATCTCTATCAGAGCTCTCCAATCCTTTACTCCCAACTCCAACCTACTGAAAATATCTCTTCTCACAAAAGAGATTTCTTCCTTTATTTTATATGCTTCACCATAACGATAAACTGTCTTGAAAAGAGAGATCATTCGCCAAGGACTAAGGACAGTTGCCAAAATAAAGAAAGGAATAGCATAAAGATCGGCTAAGCCCTGCATGAAACAAAACCAGCAGGTCGCATACAGCGTAAAATTGAAGCTTAGAGATTTTTCCTCGATAAACTTTTGTTTATTTTCGCTTTTCGAAAAGTGTTGTGTTTTCGCTTGTTTCTCAGCTAGATGCTTTTTGAAGTCACGTCTTCTGATCAGCTATATTACCAATAATCAGCAATGTATTTTCAAAGAAGAGTGGCTTACCAGTAAAAACGTTGGGACTCTCCAGAGTGTAAGAGATAGGATAATGCCAACTATCACGCAGCTTGCTAATATTTTGGCACTCTCAATTCCCTCTTGAACAATTTGTTTGTTCTTTGCGACTTCGATATCAAACAATTCTTTGATTGTAGTAGCTTCTGTGCGTTTCTCTTTGAAGTCTTTTCGGTTTCTAAGCCAGCGGTAGAATCTCATTTGGGTTATAAAAAGCAGCAGATAGAACATCAACACAATAATATCCTGTAAGATGAGAATAATGCATGCTCTTCCTGCCTCGAGATATTTCAAATTTTCTAATTTTCGTTAGTCAGATGTAGCTATAATGTGTATGACATACCTGACACAGCTCGCTCTCTTACTCTCTTGTAATCTTCTTCGTCTTCATCTTTCTTCTTGAGGACATGTGCTTTGTGATTCTCTATGACGATAATTCTAGCAAATCTGAAGAATGTCCTGACTCTTAGGATAGTTGCAATGCCAAAGATCCAAATGAATAGCACGAGCAATTGAGACATTGTTTCAACGAAGGTAATGAAGATAATCGATCGATGCTTTTGGAAATCATCGTGTTTTGATTGTTTCAACCAATGATAAAGATTTCCATAGTTCCAGAATGCCAGTGCATCAACCAAGAAGAAAGGAAGGAACAATAAATCGATTAAGATGATTCCAAAAAATTTAGATTCTGCTGCCGCAAGCATGTTTAATCGGTGGTGGCTTTCTACGACGCCTAGTATTTGAGCAACTTCCTTGTGTGATTTTTTAAAGACAGTCTTGATGATGAATATCTGGTAGTAGAATCTCCAGACTGGGATGACACTCGCAATGATGATGGCGAAAGCAAGCAAGTCGACAAGAGACATCAGCAGATTTTCATAGCATTCTTTCCGAATCAAACCCATAAGATTGTAAACTTGAGTTTCATTTTCATCAATATAATCTGCTGAATAAGATAACCCTCGAATTTCTTTCAAAAACCTTGAGCAAGTAGTAATCGTCATTCCCATTCTCCAAGGCGAGATGATTTGGCACAAGAAGGGTATGATGAATAACAGATCCACAACACCATAAATTGCTTGGTTGACGATCATCCTATGAGGCTCAAAGATGTCCTCACTCTTATACTGAGGGTCAGTTTTGCTGATCTTTTTTCTAAACAGCTCCTCTGTTGAAAAGAGACCAAGCCCAAACTTGGCCTTGCGGTTATGATTCAGCTCATAGAGCTTATGTCCCACAATGTAGCGGTGATTTAGAATGAGTATGAATCCCAAACCAACAAATGCGATGATATCGAGTGGCAGTTTGAGCAAGCACTTGATGATGTTTGAAGCTTTCTCAGATTCAGCTTCTCTGATTTCTTCCAAAAGTTGGGAAACAGCTTGTTTTGCTGGTTCAGTGTAGAAAGGATTTTCGACTTGTTTCTCTTTGCAAACGTTGAACGAGGTCTGCATCATAGTCGAGCAATTCTTGTACACTTCAACAATGGTCCGGATCTTATAAATTGATATTCCGCAAAGCAACGTCTCCACAACGACGAAAATATCGAGAATAAGTAATAATACTTCATAAATAATGATCTTCCTCCATCTGCAAGAGATATATGAGTTTTAGAATGAGCGATTAAACTTACAATGTGACGTCTGCTAGTGATAGCAGCTTGAAGATTCTGAACACTTTGAATATTGCGTGCCATACGCCGAGAATTAAGACAGCTGTAACTAGAGGCAGCTCCAAGACCGAGAGAAGACTCTGATACATTATCACTCTGATCTTAGTGGCATCGTTGTTATCTTATCCGAAACAGTTAGGTATACTATTCAGGAAGAATGAATGTACATTGGGCGGTCAGTCTCTTCGTATGGGCTCGTCGCCAAGGGAGTATGTATAACACAATCCAGAAAACATGTACCACGAAGAGATCTTTTGATTCCTTGGAGAAAGTGCGAAGTTCGGCATAGAGCAAATTGCGAAGGTTGTTAGGCTAAAGACAACAATTAATTCATTTCTCAAGGGAAATTTTCACCTGCTCTGAGTTCGAGAAAACAAGCCTGAGGAACGCTCTGTAGATTCTGAAGACTTTTGGAATCTTGTACATTGTGAGAATCAGTACGAGAGTCATGAATGCGCAAGGATAATCTAAAGTGAGGACTTGGACAAATAATTCATAGAGTTCATATCGCTTCGAAGGAATTTCATTGTAATCATTCGAAGTAGGCGCCCTTTGAGCTTGGCTCTTTAATATTCCGTATATTGTAATGATTCTCCAAGGAGCGAGTACCAATGAGAAGATTCCAAAGGGAACGTAAATGATATCTTTGCAGAACTCTTTAAAAGTAGCATGCACACAATGTTGAAATTCCAGCCTTTTCTCATTCGTAGAGTCAAAGACATTCTTTTTTAGTATTGCAATTAAGAAAGGCAACCGATAAGGGACTACGACCAAGATCACAATCTCTATCAGAGTTCTCCAGTCTGTTAATCCCAGCTCTAACCTTCTGGATATATCTTGTCTCGCGAGAGTGATTTCTTCTTTTATTTTGTGAGCCTCGCCATAACGATATATCAACTTAATGAATGAGACAACTCTCCATGGAGCAATAATTGAAGCCAATATGAAGAATGGAACCACATAAAAGTCCTTGGTACCCTCAAGGAAGCAGAACTGGCAGATTTTAAACAACGTAAAGGTGAAATCTTCAGCCTTTTTCGCAATAAACCGACTTCGTGCTGCATCATTGGGAAATTGTTGCTTGTCGGCGTATTTCTCAGCTAGATGCTTTTTGAATTCACGTCTTCTGATCAACTACAATTTCATCAGTCATCACTTAGTTTGAATTAAACTCTCTTACCAATAGGAACGTTGGAATTCTCCAAATTATGAGCGATAGGATGAGACCGACTATCACACAACTACCTATCACTGTCACGCTAGAGATACCCTCTTGGACAATTTGCTTATTCTTCGCATTCTCTATTTCAAATATCTCTTTGATTGTTGTTGCTTTGAGGAGTTTCTCATTGAATTGTTTTCGATGTTGCAGCCAGTGGGAATATCTCATTTGAGTTATGATAATTATCAAATAGAACACTGCTACGAAAATATCTTGCAGGATGAGAATGAAACATACTCTGGCTGCTTGGAAGTACTTCAAATTTTCTATATAAACATGTTAGATATCGCCCATCAAGACAGATTTTGGTTTACCAGAAACAGCGAGCTCTCTGAGCTTCTTGTAATTCCCCTCGATATATTTCTTGAAGGCATGCATGTCGTTTTTCTCCTTCTCAATAATTTTCATAAATCTCAAGAATGTGCTGATTCTTAGGATAGTTGTGAACCCAAAGACCCAGCATAGGACGACTAGGACTTGAGACATGGTTTCAACGAAGATATAGAAGATGATTGAGCGATGCTCTTGAAAATCATCATGTTTTGACGATTTCATCCAATGGTATAGCTTGCCATAGTTCCAGAATGCAATAGCGTCAATTAAGGCAAAAGGCGCGAAGATCAAATCGACCAGAATGCTTCCAACAAATCGAAATTCTGCTGCAACTAGCATATTTAGGCGGTGATGACTTTCTACCACACCGAGCGTTTTTGCAATTTCTTTATGTGGCTTTGTTCTCACCGTTTTGATAATGAAGACCTGATAATAGATTCTCCAGACTGCAGCTAAACTCGCAATAATAATAGCAAAGCCAATCAAATCAATCATCGACATTAGGAGATTTTTGAAACACTCTCCTCTTATCAAACCCATCCGATCATAGACTCTTGTTTCATTTTCGCGTATATTTTGTTGGGAATATGGTATCTCTCGAATTTCGTTCAAAAATCTTGCGCAAGTGCCGACGGTCATCACCATCCTCCAAGGTGAGATGACCTGTAAAACGAAAAGCACGATGAATAACAAGTCTACGACACCACCAACTGCTTGTCTAGCGATCATCTGATGTGGTTCGAGGATGCTCTCGGACCTGAACTGAGGGTCAGTCTTGCTAATCTTCTTCCTTAGCATGTCCTCTGTTGAAAAGAGTCCTAGCCCAACCTCTGCCTTGCGATTGTGATTGAGCTCGTATAGTTTGTGTCCCAGTATGTAGCGGTGATTTAGAACGAGAATTAATACCAAACAAACGAAAGCTATGATATCCAATGGCAGTTTAAATAAGCAGGCAGTAACGTCTAAGGCTCTCTGGTATTCAGCTTGATTTATCGCTGGGAATAATGTGATAATATCTTGATTTGGTGGCTGAGGGTAGATGGGATTATGTGCTTGTCCGTTCTCGTACATGTCAAAAGCTTCTTGAATTCTGACTGAACAGGTTTTATATGCCACAGAGATTGTTCGGATCTTATAGATGGAGCACACACATAGTAAGGTTTCGAGAAGAACGAAGACATCGAGAATGAGCAAGAGTACCTCATTAAAAATGATTTTTCTCCACCTAATAGGCATGTTATAATTTCAATTATATTGAATGATTTTACAATGTAACGTCAGCCCGTGATAGCAGTTTGAAGATTCTGAATCCTTTGAAAATCGAGTGCCAAATCCCAAGGATTGCAACCACCGGCACCAAAGGCAATTCTAGAATCGTTATTATAGCTTCTACGATTATCACGGCTCTCTTCATAATATCTTTCTCATCTAGATACAGGCAATTTATTCGTCACTTAACCAAGACTGACGCCAAGAAATCTTACATCGGGCCATAACTCGTTTCGCATGGGCTCGTCTCCATGGGAATACCAATAGCACCACCAAAAAGACCGAAATGAATAAATCATAAAGCGATAGTTTGAATAGATGTAGCATAAATCTCAGATATTTGCGCTTATGAGGTTCAGCCTTGAACAAGGATATCTTTTTAAAATGGAACATCATCAGAGTGACGGCCTTTTAAACAGACATCAATTTCAAAAATCTGCAATAATAATCTTTTTACGATAGTAAGAACAGTCGCAAGGAGATCTTCAAGTCCATATCTGACAATCGTGAGATATTCTAACACACTTTTGAGTTGTCTGAACTTGAACTTTTTGAACATGATGAGATATCCAAACCGGTAGGAAAAGAGCAGGAAAGCCCATGAAAATAATTCAACCACAATCATAATAAACAGTCCTTCTTGTATTGTGTATTTGTATATGTACAGCGTTGAGATGTAGCTAACAAAGCCTCCAAACACGAAGGGTAACGTTGCCAACACGAAACTTTAATAAAAAATTAGCATTTCAAAATGAAAGGTGAACGCGGATTACCGTGGAGCAAAGAATTTGAGGTAGTAGCTATTGTCGTCACCAAATTTTTCGCTGAAGATGAAACTCTAATCATAGCCAATGGCGTTAATTGTGTTGCTTTGGGTTGAAAGTTACTTGGAAAATCCTCAAGTAAAAGTAGAATGGTGAAAAGGGCACACATCCCAGAGTGGTTACTAAAAGGGTAGTCAGCAGAAAGGGTAGCTTCAGAATGAGTAAGATCAATGGCGTCCTTTGTGAATTCTTGACATATGTGCCACCATCTACCTTTGATATGCTTTTTTCTTTCATATTGAGATAATTTTGTTTTAATTCGGATGAGTATTGAGAGCCTTTTATATCCGCTGATTTATTAAGAGCTTCAACAGAACTGATCGAAATTGTGTTTGGAGAGTTTTTTTCTTGTTTGATTCTTTTCCGATCGACTGACTGATATGGAGTGCCATCAAAGGATGACTTAGCAATGGGCTTGGAAGGAAAGAAACTGGTGACAGTGTACGTACGACAAAAGAAAATTACGTGGGAAAAAATCGCAAATGACGTGTGTTTTGATCAGAAAGATGAGATCGGGTTGCGTGAATACAATCACTATTGATAGCAGAATTGACTATTTTGACGCAAAATTCTACTAGATACATCAATGGAGAGATTATTTGGCAGTTTATATTTCATTTGTCATAAGGCAATAGGTGTCCGTGAAAAAGAAAGATGTAATTTTCTTTTTCGAATTCAAAGTAAGAAAATTTCAAAAACTTCATGAGTTAATACCAGTTCGAGTTTTAACTTATTCTGGCAAAAGTAATAGCGGTGTCCGTCCAAGCACCAACAGAATTAATTAGATTGAAGTTTAGACATCAATTATCTCCATATCACTTTCTTCTTTGTGACTCAATTCTTAGATAGAATGCAATTATCAGTAATTCATTTATGTTTTGATAGAACAGATAGATCCTTCCGCAAAGATTAACTCGTACCAATAAAATCCTTCTTATTCGAAGTTGCTCTGCCAAAATGATTGGAAATTGGTTTCTGGAAGATTCTAGTGTTATTTGATCAATATTTCATTTAGTGCAATGATGGTAAACTTAAGGTACTGCTTGGCACTACACATATAATGGACTTCTACTGTTTCTGAATTTATTCTAGATATTAAAGTATAGTTGTTTTATGCTGCCGTTATCTGAGATTAGCAAGAATTTAAAATCAATCCAATTTGTTATTTCGTGTTCTAATTTTTCTTAATAATGCAAAAGCAGTTGCCAGTTCGAAAGAAATTCTCAATCTTATTAGTATTGCAGGTAATATTCATCGCAGATTGGTGAAAAAAAGTCTTGGAGACGAATTTTCTGAATTTGAAAAAAAGTACAAATAACTAATGATTTGATCATGGAAGATGCATTTCTAATTCTTCAATCTTTTATTTTAATGTAAAATGAGAAAACATATCTCAATATTGCCCTTCATCATTGCCAATTTAATAAATCTTTCACCTGAAGCGATGAAAATGATGAGGTGTGTCACTATCTTAATAGCAATCAAAGTCAGCATCTCTGGATTGAGTTGATAGGAGGTAGGTTGAATTGGAAATAAATCGGCGAAGAAACTCTTGATTTCCGAAAATAAATGCCAGCAATCGTCATTGAAAAATCGCGCATTACTTTGCTCGCGCATTTTATGCTTTTTACTTTCCCAATTTCATATTTCAAACACGGTTGCCTGGCAGAGCTCAATGATTTCTTAGGAATTATATTTTAGAGTGAAATAATTAATTAGTTACCAAAGTTAATTCCAAAAACAAAAAACAGAGAGAGATCCAGATTCTCATGGCCCAGAAAGAAATTACCAGCGATTTTGGCAAAGTCCCTGCCAACTACGACTTCTCAACGAAGAGTAGAGCGTTTCTCCAATCTTTTGTCTCAATAATGCTATGTAGATTTCAACTGGAAGGAATATGACAAAGATTATCTCCTCAGAACCGATGCTGTCTGGGAAAAGACCAAACTCAAGGATTTCTTCAGACTCTACAACAAGGTACTCTTAACAGCTTTGCCTTGCCCTTAGCGCACTTGCACAGGTCATGTACTTCAACAAGGGAACCAAGAATTATGATCTGGTCGAACCAGAAGACCTTTACACATTGATTTTCGAAGGATGTAAGCATGGCTGCGTTACTTAAATTAACTCTGTGTAGGGGCGCTTGAGGACGTTGAAGGTTACCCTGGCATGAGTCCAACTGGAAGAACAGTAAGCAGATTCTGGATATTTGAAACATTAATGTTTTTTTCCTCCAGAATTCCTTCCAAGCCGCCACTGGACCAAAGCAAAGGACTATCACTCCTGCTGCCACCCATCAAATCTACCAGGATTACTACTTCTTGTGAGTTACTTCTCGTCAAATCTGAACTAATGAGCTGATAATACTATAGGTGCGCATTGAGATTTGAAAAATGGTGGAGATGCGATATGATCTACTATGACAAAAGAGACAACTACGACTACAACCTTGACCAAACCAAATACAAGGCTTACCCTTGCTACAGACAATTCTACGAGGCTCAATACGCTTGCACCGATGATATGTTCGAATTCTTGATGGAGCTTGCCTATGCTAAACAAGCTGCTGACAACTTTGAGGATGACTGGAGAAGCAACGAGCTCGGCAACAACCCAACAATTTACGACACTCCAAACAAAGCCAAGAGAAAGACTTACACCTACTAAGGGTCTCGATTTGCTCCTTCATTTCTATATTTTTCTGTTCTGCTCGAATGTACGTGCCTACATAAACAGACTCTTTAAGTAGGAAACATCTGGGCACCATCATTCCGGCCCAGCCTAACTCATCCAATTTGAGTTAGATCACAAACAGCCGAACCATTTTGCAACAAATAGATCTCTCATATTAGTCTAGTTGTTACGCTCGAGGTAAATCGCATAGATTAGGAAGAGGGGAAAAAGGCTCATCTACAAAGCGGATAATACTTAATTTTAATCAAAAAAATAAACTTAGAAAAGTCGAGAAAGTCATCATATCAGAAGATTTTTGTCTCAAACGTTAAGAAATTGATTGTTGATGATAAATTACGATTCTATATAACCATTTACTGCATGATATCAACAGATAGAACGTCAATATTATTTAAGACAGTTTTGTTCTCAATGGCTTTTTACTTTACTGTGCCTTGTAAGCCCGGATACGTTGATTCCATTCTTAGCTGCCTCAGATACCTTACTAATTGTTTTATACCTAAACCCATATTATTTGTAGAAAAGCTCCAAGAAAGAAATTATATTACCCGACTATCAGATAAATCAAACACAGAGCTAGCGGTGGTATCATCAGCGCCCGTGAGGTGTCAGGGTAGTATCTTTGGTACAAATAGTAAGCGAATCCTGGCCAGAACATCCATCCGAAACCGAAGATGAGCAATAGGATATCCCCAAAGAAGCCCATTTTCAGACTGAATTCCGTGAAGTTCATGAGAATTTTTACGTATCTTCCATTCATTCCTCTGATCATCTTTTTAATCGACTACTCAGAAGCAAGCTTAAGAAAAATCTGGTGAAGAAATATTAATTACCTTCAATGTGAACTTGAATAGATGCTCTATTGTCTCAAAAACGAATTGTAAAACCCCTCTAGTTATTGTAAAGCTCCACTTGAGAATTCTTGCGACTATTCTGTAGATCGGCACTAGATATATGTTCAAACCAAGTGAAAAAGTAGTATAATACGAAGGAGAAATCGTCCTGCTCTGACAATGCCTCTTCCTAACATTTCGAAGCCTTTGAGAAAGGTTAATACTCAAAACCCAAATTATGACAAATATTACTTCGTTCAGGATGGAAACCTGAAAACCCTTCGGATATTCGAACTGACGTCGCACACACGTTGAGAATCATAGCATAATGAATAACGTTGATCATCAGATCTCCACAAATAGAATTAAGGAGATTCCTTTGCAGGTATTTGTAGTAGAAGGTCCCTGGAACGATAGCTAATGCAAGAATAGCAATACCCCATGTGATGGTAAATATCGTCTGAAGCGAACATTTTATCGTTGCAAGAGTGTATCCAGGCTCAGGAATTGGGTCGAGTCTATTTCTGATTCTAGTTCTCCCTATCAAATTTATAGGCGATCGCTGTGTTACAAAGCTTACTGAAGTGTCCGATGGTTTCGACTTCTATTCGCTTTGTGTTACCGACCGTTAGGACCGTCAGCGTGTGGTAAAAGACCGAACACAGCAGATAAGCAACATCGTTAATGTACCGCGTAATTAGTGTGACTGCATAGCAAAAAGCCAATTTATGAATATTGAAGAAGCTAGTGAGATCTGCAGAGTTCTAAGCAAAGTTAGGGAAATTATTTGAGATTAAGTGCTTACTAAAATGTGAGGAAGTATAGCGACTGCTGGATTTCCATCATATTCTGGGGCAAAATTTGTGGCCAAGCCTTTAGCAGACTCAATTGTTAAATTTGGGTGTATTTTATAGCAAATCCATCCAATCACTTTGCCAGGGACGAGGATGAGATGTGGAGAGCTGAATAGTGACTGCGCGCTTTCGTCTAATATTATGTAGTAGTATCCAAGTAACCGGTCTCGTGTCTCTTCATCTAAAACTTTATTTTGCCTAATAAATAATAATAACGATATCCTCTGTGAGGCGAGATGATTACTTTTTGCTGTTTTCTTCAAGAAACGCTCTAGCGCATTTTTCTCTGTAAGCTGTCGCAGCGAGGTTAGCTTTAGTAAATTGCAATACATGAGTGTAATTGTAATTTGATGATAGTTTATACAAGGAGCTTTCTTCGACCAATTTCTATCAAATTGCATCTTCCAGTAAAGGTCATTCTTGTTTAGGTCTCTGAACTTGCGGTTGACTTGAGAGAGATGAGCCATATCTGTAATAGAAAGGAATTCTGAAATCTACCGATAAATAATGCAACAACGTGAGATAATGAAGCAATAATATAAATAAATTACTTTTCCATATATGTCCCAATTTATCTGGTTAAGTCCGCTCTCTATCTCCTCCGCCTTTTTCTTGTTCATTGCTGCCTGCAATTCTCGCTCCCTGGCTTCGACTTGGCGACGTCTTCTCAGTCGCATTAGTCTAAAAATCATATTATTTAGTTCAGAAATGTTCAATTTAAAAAACTGCTTGCCTTTTGTAAAAGAACGGGACTCTAATCATGATCACGCAAATGAGCAGTATCATCAAAAATGCTTTGAAATCTCTGAATACTTTGAGCAATTCCGTGTAGAGTAGGTTATAAAGGTTGTTAAACTAAGTAAACCAACCAAATTATTCCCAAAGAGATTTGGTATCCTTACCTTCTGAGAACCAGAGAACATAACCTTAAGACAAGAGTTGTATATCTTGAGGACTGTTGGTATTTTGTACAGAGTGAGGATCAGTCCGAGAGTCATGATTTCGCAAAGGAGATCGTAAGTGAGCACCTTCATAAAAAGATCAACAAGCTCTCCTCTCTTTGAATGAATTTTCCTGTAATTCTCCCAACCTGGCACTCTTTCAGTTTGGCTCTTCACGATTCCGTAAATAGTAATAATCCTCCAAGGGGCAAGTAAAACTGACAAGATTCCGAATGGCAGATAAATAGCGTCTTTGCAAAACTCTTTGAACGTAATGTGAACGCATTTGTGAAAAGTCAATCGTTTGGTCTTTGGCTGTTGATTTTGAGAGAGACCACTGGAACGACTTTTGGATGAGTCTTCTGTTGGGGATTGTTTCGTTTCAGCAGCAAGTACTTCTTTCTCAGAGCGAAACACATTCTTTCTTAGAATTGCGATCAAGAAAGGCAAGCGATAAGGTAACATTATCAAAATCACCAACTCCACGAATGTCCTCCAATCCATGAAGCCCAATGCCAAGCGTTCAAAAATATCCTGTCTCCCCAAAGCAATCTCTTCACTGACTTTGCTAGCGTCACCATAGCGATATGCCGTCTTAACCAGAGAAACCATTCTCCATGGAGCAATGAGCAAGGTCAACATAAAGAACGGAATCACATATAAATCCTTTATCACCTGCACGAAGCAAAATTTGCAGGCTTCAAACACAGCGAAGGAAAAGCTGCCTGATAATCTGTCAATGTACTCTCTCTTCTCCTCTGCTTTCGCAAACCTTTTCCTTTTCGCGTAATTTTCAGCGAGGAATCTTCTAAAATCTGGCCTTCGGATCAACTAATTCCAACTTTAAGCAAATAATTTTGTAGCACGAGAATTACTGATAAGAATGTTGGGAGTCTCCAGGTTGTAAGTAACAGGACGAGTCCAACGATCGTATAACTTACTAGCATAATGGTGCCTGCGATTCCCTCCTGCATAACGCGTTTATTTTTTGCGAGCTCGATATCAAATATCTCTCTGACTGTTGTTGCGTGATGGAGTTTCTCTTTGAAGCTCTTTCTCGTTCGCAGCCAGCGATAGAATCTCATCTGGGTGACGATGAGCAGGAAATAGAATACCAAAACAAAAATATCTTGGATCACGAGGACAAGACATAGATATCCAGCTTCCAAGTACTTCAAATTTTCTATCAAATAATATTATATATCAGTTAGAACCTTCATAACAAAAAATCCATGTTTTACTAGAAATCGCGAGTTCTTTCTCTTCCTTGTAATCATATCCACTTTTCCGGAGAGCTTTAGCATTGTAATGATCTCTTCTAATAATTTTGGCAAATCTGATAAACGTCCTGATTCTCAAGAGAGAGCCAATGCCAAATATCCAAGATGCTACAGCCAGGAATCCAGATACTATGATGATGAAGAGATGGAAGACAATTGACCGATGCTCGTCGAAATCTTCTCCCTTTGATAATCGCAACCAATGGTAAAGTCTACCATAGTTCCAGGGGGTGATAGCGATGACCAAGAAGAACGGGAGAAAGAGTAAATCAATCAGAATGTCTCCAAAGAACTGGAATTCTGCGTAAATGAGCATGTTGAAGCGGTGGTGGCTCTGCCATACTCTGAGTTTGCTCACAACTTCCTGATGAGGTGCTTTAATCACGGTTTTAATGATGAAAATTTGATAGTAGAATCGCCAAACTGCAACACTGTTCAAAGCCATGAGGACCAGACCGAACAGATCGAGAATCGACATTATCAAATTCCAGGAGCATTCTCTGCGAATTTCACCCATTCGCTCATCAATTTGCAGTTGGTCACGATAGAAATTATTATGAACTCTTGGTAAACTGCTAATTTCCCTGAATTTCCTTGAGCAAGTGCCCATGGTCATTGCGATTCTCCAAGGCGAAATGATCTGGCACAAGAAAAATCCAATGAACAAAAGATCAGTTATTCCTCCAATTGCTTGTCTGATTATTCTCCAATGAACATGAGGGGTTTGTTCCTTGTAGTGGGCCTCAGCATTATTTGCATTATTAATTCTATCCCTCAGTTGCTTTTCTGTCGAAAAAAGATTGAGACCGAAGTTTGGTCTCTTGTTGAGTTCGAACTCGTAGAGCTTAAGTCCAATCAGATAGCGGTGATGTAAAATGAGAATGAAAAGCAAGCAAACGAAAGCGATGATATCTAGTAGCAGTTTACACACACTAATTGCAACTGTTACTGCCTTCTCCCCTTCAATATAGCTGATCTCACTTACTAGTTCGGCAACGTCTTCTTTTGCTTGTTCAGTAAAGAACTGGTTTTGTAATTGTCGAGTCCGAGTTTGCCGAATACCTTCTTGAATCTTGGATGAGCATCGGTCGTAGACTGCAATCATTGTCCGAATCTTATAGATTGAGAGTACACATATCAGCGTTTCGAGTAAAGTCAATATATCAAGTAAGATAAGAACCGTTTCCTGGAAAATAACGTTTCTCCACCTAACACAAATTATAAGTATTCAAGAGTGATAGAATGACCCTTACAGTGTGACATCAGCCAGCGCTAGCAATTTGAAGATTCTGAATCTCTTGAAAACCGTGTGCCATACAGCAAGGATCGCAAAGAGTAGAACTAAAGGCAGCTCCAAGATCGTAGCGAAGGCTTGAACTATCACAATTGATCTCTTCTCAAGGTCATTCTCACGTGTATAAGCTTCATTATTTGAGGCACTCATAGTCTGGGTGATGAGTCTTTTTGTATGGCCCAGTCTCCATGGGAATACGAATAGCACAACCCAGAAAACCGCGGTAAACCAATCCAACAGAGATAACCCGAATAAATGAATCAAAAACCGGAGGTATTTGCGTTTATGAGGTTCAGGTTTGAATAAGAATAATTTCTTGACATGGAACAAGAGGAATGCGACGACCTTTTTTCAAATATAGTAAAAGCCCAATAAATCAAAAAGGATTTTTACTAAGGTGAGAACGGTGGAAAATACGTCCTCAATGCCGTATTTGACAATGGCGAGATACTCCCAAGGACTCTTGAGTTGCATAAATTGGAATTTTTTGAACATAGTGAGGTATCCATATCGATATGAGAAGAGTAAGAACACCCAAGCGAAAAATTCAACTACGACCATGGCTAATTTTCCTTCTTGTATCGTGCTCTCATAGAGATAATAGGTGGTAATGTAGCTGACAAAACAACCAAAAGCAAAGGGTATAGCTGCCAGCACGCCTCTTTAATCATGGTTTGTTTGAGTTAAAATGTGGCAATAGATGAAAATATACCGTAGCAGACAGAATGTGAGGTAGAAACTGTTGTCTGTTTCAAACCTGTCATCAAAGATGAAGCTCTAGTAATATGGTTTTATAATATTGGTCATGGAATGATAATATTTTACCTGGAAGATCCTGAGATAGATGTAAAACGGTGCGTACGTTAAACAACCAAAGTAGCTGACAAGGAATTTCGTTAGAAGGAAAGGAAACTTCAAGATAATCAGAATCAATGGCGTCCTCTGAGTATTCAGGGCGGTGTGTTCTCTTGGTATTTTGCTTTGTGGTTCACACTGAGCTTCTTTTTGCGGCTGGTAGCGAGGTTGTGAGTTGTCCTCTTTTTGTGCTGGGATTTTTCTTTCTTTCATTGTTGATAAAATAATTGTTAAATATAATTCTGAATCCTTTTTAACATGGTGTCATCGGAATCTGATATGAAGAGGCTTGTTCAAATCATCTCGTTATCTATGAAAGTGTCGGATTTTAGCAGTAAAGTGGCGGTAGGACAGTCGTTTTTGCCTTATCTGAGTCGAGAATATCAAAGAAATCACATGTGATAAAGTTGGTATTTGATCAGATTTTCAGGATCGGTTTAGATTTACTTCAATTCTGATTTTATTTTAATTAGTCAATTTTCGGACCAACGAAAGCATCGCACCATCATTCCCAGAACAAACAGCTTGAGATGATCAAATATGCTCTTAATATGGCAAGAAAGTTGAGAAGTAGCAATAAAGGAGCCAATTTTTTTTTCAACTTAAGTCTTGAGTATAATGTAATGGGAGAGAGAATTCCTATTGCCGTTTGGAAAAGACATCGTTTTTAATTTGCATAGGTATTCAATTCAACCTGAAAAAGGACGCGCTAAAATTTTTGCAGAAGAATTTCCTTGTAACTTAGTTTTACAGACTGATTCGAAAATAGGTATTGCCATTTTTGCTCATTTGATGAATGAATTCATTTCCTAAGGCGGAAAGTATCCTTGAATTATTCGTGAAGCACAACTCTTCGACTTAAATTATATTAGTCAAAATTGCTCTTATCTCTCAGCAAGGGCGAGTTCAATTCTGCTATGTAAAGAGCGTTTACAATGCATTATATCCACTTTTCACCTTATCAGTGAATGATTTAGATTGCTTAAACTGTCATCAAAAACTTTTTTTCAAATAGATTTCGGGCCAGGTAGTGACTTAAACCTCAAAGTTTATCAAGTCAGCTGCATTCAAAGGCACTGATGATGAGCGAACTACACTTGCCTCTATGGCTCGATCATCACCAGCTTTCAATTGTTCAGAAAAATTTCTTAGATATTCTCCTAAGCACAAATTCCAATTTACTTAGCTCATGTTTATTATGGAGAGATTCAAACTTGTTATGTATCATATGCAAAATCATCAATCTCATTACAATTAAAGTCCAATGAGCCAGAATCTGAAAACTATTGCGCATATAAAGTTTCTGATAATCAGCACATGCAGTAAATCAACTTTTCTATGGCATTGTTTCTTCTGTCTCGAAACTTACTGTGAATAGAAACTTCGAGAAATGTATTGGACGGCTTCGTTGACAGTTCGGAATTTCTCAACATCGTCGTCAGGGAACTCCATATAAAACTCATCTTCTGCCTCAAGCATCAGCTCCACAAACGACAATTCATCGAATCCATGCTCTATAAAAGTTGAATCCAGAGTGATCTTTTCAGGGTTTTTGACATTGTCATGCAAGGCCATAAGTTTAACCAGTCTCCTTGCCACTTCGTTAGGGTCGATGTAGTAACCTTGCCTTTCGTTTCTGAAGATGAGGCCTGTTTCTTTAGTATAAAACCCCTTTGGTTGGTAGAAAAGCTCATTGACTGCGAAAGCCTCTCTGAAATTGTATCTTGCTGCACTCTTGATTGGAGTTGAAAGTTTTGCTAAATGCTTAAACATCTCTTGATCGAGTACGAAGAATAATTTGAACTAACAAATTTCTTAATTCAGAAGTCCTCTGGAAAATAAAATTCACGGGTTTGATCAGCACAATTGATGCAACATGCATAAGAAAAAACTAAAAAGACATATTACACTAGCGCCCACCCCCAAACGACTTCTCTATTTGTACTTAACTTTGAAGATTTATTATTTACGTGAAGAAGTTTCCTGGCAATTCTTCCCACAAGAAAATGTGTGACAGCGTTGGGCATGCTGTTAGGGCTTGATTGATGAACTTAACAACAAGTTTTGAGATCTCTTATTCAAATAGTTCTCCACTTTCATTTATTCAAAGTTGTTGAGTTATAAAGCAATAATAGTCCTAAGGAATAGCTTTTTATGAGATATTGAAGGTGAGGTAGTTTGTTATTGAGTAAAGCGATATATAATTCTCATTGAAATAGTATAAATATGTGGAGCTTATTGAAACAAAGATGCATGGTGATGCAATTTATTATATAGTTATATAGATAAATTCATCGAAATATTATTTCTTCTTCTTCGTCGGGTAGCGGCAGTGGTCATCTGGTTAGAGGTTATAGATAATAGTTAAAGAATCAATCGTGTTGATTTCTCAGGTAATTCACAAACAGCCAGCAATCGAGTTCGACTGTTAGCTTCATAAATCATGGTCCGACCGTTTATAACGAAAACATCCTATGGCCAATGCTCAATTCATGCTGGCCTGCGAACACCGAACCTATCTCCGTGTAGAAGCAGGATTCGAATGTCATCCCTGATTGCTCAAGGTTTTCAAAGACAGGGAGTCTTGCTCTATTTCTTGTATATGGATTGTCCATCAATTCTGGGAACCTCAGCAACCGTTGGTAGTAAGTCTCAGCGTTGATTTCTTCCACAGTTCTTTGTTCATGGGCAAACATGCAGCGCACGCCATACGGACAAAACATCGTCGTGAAGAACGAATTGCATTTCTTAGACTTGTAGCGATTTCTGTTGGGAACGTGTTTTTCAACCAACTCGTGCTTCCCATGGGCAAATTTACATTTTTTCCCATAGTTGCATTTGCCAAGCTCTATCCAGTTCTTGCACATCTCCGTCTTGTACTTTGTGTCATCGGTCACGGTTTTCTTCTTGTTTTTAATGGTAGAGTTCAAGATAAGGCTATCATTTTGGTCATAAGTGGAATTTGAGCTTGTTTCGTAGTGATCGGAGCTTTGAGACAAGACCATAGAGGAAGCATCGGCAAAGGAGAGCGAGGAGGCTGAAAGGGAAGCGTTCGAGAGAGGAGTCATTGAAGAAAAGGAGAAATGACAGTTGAATTCATGACTCACTTGAGGATCCTTGAACGATTTTGAGCGTGAGAAGGGGATGGGCGGGTGAGAAAAATTGTTGTGGGTGTTTGTGCTGTCATTGAGGACGGCTTTCTTGACTTTATTCGACATCTTTATGAGAGAGAAGGGCTCTAAGAAAGTTGTGAGTATTGAAACTGAATAGTTTCTTATAATTATTAGTGTTTATGAAGTTAGCTGATTCATATTAAATTTATGAGTTCGGTAAAAAAACCGCGAACTTAATTAATAAGCGCGAGTTGAAGACCCAACTGCCACTTGTTCTTAAATAACACGAAAAATTCTTAATAATGAGAACTAAAGATACTGAAAGGACCACTCACATGAGGGTAATTGCCATTAATTGATGTAATACGTTCGAAAGACCTTCTATATTTGGTTCTTGAGGATGGTTAAATGACTGAAAAAATATTGAACTCATAGAATATTCATGTTACCTTATAACTAAGATCTACTTCTACAGTTGAGTCAACATCGCAGTTTATGACTCCTGAAGCTTGAATTATATGAAAGCTTAATGTCAAGATGCTAAAGGGTCAAAATTCTTAAAAGAAGAGAGTACAGACCCTAAAATATTGGTGAATTAGCTAATTTTATGAACTCATTGGTGTGTTTCCTTAGAAACAGAGTATTTCGAAGAAAAAGGTGGACTAAGCTCTTGATCTCAAATATAATAGCGAAAAACCCTTTCAATTTTTATAAAGAATACTAACGCCTCACTGTTACTCAGCTTTCTCTGCTATTGAAACCAGTCTTCTAAGGTGATGACAAGTTTTTGGAGTTCGACTATAATTAGGGGCAGTAATTCTCAGAGAACCAAAAATTTGAGGAATTACAGGCGTTGATATTTAAAGAGTCCTGAATTGGACATAAATAATAAATAAATATTTACTTACAAAAAAAAAATGTTCCAGGTTGGAAAGAACTTGTTCAAAAGAGGGTTTGCAACCATCGAGAAAGTCCCTGTCATCGAGACAGCAAACTTCTTGAATGGCAATATCAAGAAGGATGATTGCAAAGCCGTCGAAGAGTCTCTCAGAAAATACGGATGCCTTGTCATCAGAGACCCAAGAGTCAACGAGAGCCACAACAACGAGTTCTTGGATCTCATGGAGAGATATTTCGAATCCCGAGGACAACAATACTATGCCAACCAGAAAGTTGAGGACATTAAGCCCGAATACAACTATCAAGTCGGTGCCACTGGTGAATTCACTGAGCAAGCCCGAGAGCACGCTGATATCATCAATAAGTACAAGCCAGAGCATAAGCCATGGAGCCCAGAAAAGCCAATAAAGGATGCCAAGTGGAGATTCTTCTGGAGAATGGAAGACCCAGGATTTAACTACAACAATGATATGCCTCAAGTTATCCCAAAGGATTTCCCTGAATGGGAAACCGTCATGAACAGATGGGGAAATCTGATGGTCGGTGCCACTAAGACCGTCAGCGAAATGCTTGCTGTTGGCTTGGATCTTGAGCAAAGCACTTTCAGATCCAGAATGGACGGTGGCGAGCATCTTTTGGCTCCAACAGGCTCCGACCTCTCTCGATACAAGAAAAAGACTATCTTCGCTGGCTTCCACTACGGTATAATTATTTTGATCTCTCTCTCTAACTGAATGATTAGATTTGAACTTCCTCACCATTCACGGTAAATCAAGATTCCCAGGACTTAGTGTCTGGTTGAGAACTGGAGAGAAGATCCCTGTTGCCGTTCCTGATGGCTGCCTTTTACTTCAAGCTGGTATTCAACTCGAGATGCTTACAGGAGGCCATATTGCTGCCGGATTCCATGAAGTCGTTTATAACGAAGCCACCGAGGCAGCTTACCAAAAGGCTTTGAAAGAGAAGAGATCCACCTGGAGAATCTCATCTACCTTGTTCTCTCATATCAGACCTGATGTTTTGCTCGGTCCTCTTGAACCATTCAGAAACTTGGTAACTCTTTTGTTTGTAAAATCGTCATTTCTAAACTTTTGGATGAATATAGGAAGGAGCATCGAAGTACCCTAACATCACTGCTAGAGAGCAGGTTTTGGATGAACTTAAACACATTAACTTGGCCCCATCACAGTAATTCCTTTGATTATTCAGGAGGGCTGAGATTGGCAAGATATTCTTGACAACTTTCAAGGCAATTAACCATTCTGAATGGTGGAAGTGTTGAGTTATAGAGTAAAATCCATTTAAAGTTAAAAAATATATAAGAAATTATGGTCAATGAGCATCCCTTGATAGTTTATATTCGAGCTAAGAAATATGACAAGAAGTAATCTAAATTCCTCAACATAAAATCCTCGAAATTTTCATTTATTTTTGGTTAGTCTTTCTGTGACTAGATAGTTGTTAAAACACTTGCCATCACCATATATATTTATATTTTCATTCTTTGACGTCTACCCTCAAAATGTAGAATGTAAAGGTTCAACAACTTCCTTCAAGCTCCATTCAGTTAAAGGATTGTGGCTGCCTCAATGTCGGTTTTGAAATAGAGTTCAAAAATATTTCGAAATCTCTTTTCAGCTATAATTCTATCAAGAATTGATCAGCTTTGTACCCAGAATCGTTTTTTCGAGATTGGTCAAATGTTTTGGTTATAGTTTTTCAATTTCAGGATGAAAGAGACGAGATCGTTACTCTTTTCGATCTTAGCCACATTACATCTATTATATATAGCATTGGGTTAGCGAATGCTATCAACAGTCCTGATCACACTTAAAATTTAGAGCTCATTTTTTAATTTTCATAGTCCAAATTGTTGACGTTAATTATTAATTGAACTGAATTGATTTAGTTTTATTGCATTCGTGAATATACCCCCTAAACAGTCGCCAATTATTATCTCCTCTGCAAAATGATAAAACTGAGAGCGCTTTTCGCGTATTGCTGCGCTTCAGCAGATAATCAAGGTTCAGGAACGATCACTATCAAGAACGACAATAGAAACGGCAGTAAAAAAACACCGCATGTAGCCGGTCAGCTTGAATACGACTCCGATTCTAATCAAGGCGCCAATAAAAAGTCGAAGCCTTTTAAGATAACTGCTGAAGAAGTCGCGCTTGCACCAGAACTCATCTTGACTGTAGCCGACGGCAATGTGCTTCCCTTATTATCAGAAATTGTAATAAACGCTGCTGGTATAGCCAAAGGCGGCAGGAATAAACGAGAAGGGATTGTCTACGTTGGCTCTCAAAAATATAAGCTGTCCACAAAGACTTCGCAGCAGAAACTAATGAATGACCTTTTACTCAACGACCCGACTGTTGGAATGAGACACTGCATGTTTAAGTATGATACAGTGTTGAAAAACTATTGGTTGAAAGATTTAGGCGAAGGGTCTGGGACTTTTATCAAAATCGAAACAGAAATGAAGGTCAAATCTGGATATATCATATCATTCAGCGATTCGCATCTTTTGATAACGATAAGCGATGGCAGCTTAGATAATAAAACGATGTTCGAGGGGCAAGAGGCGCCTGAGAAAGACACGTTAATCCTAAAGTTTTTGAATGGACCGAAAATGGATCAAGTTTTCACTTTCCCAAAGGAAGAGAAAGTCATTAAAATCGGAAGAATGAATGACTGTGGAATTAAATTTGATGGGAATACTCTGTCGAGATATCAGAGTAGTTTTGAGTATCGAGATGGCGCGTGGTATGCATCAGATGGGTTTGGAGAAAAGACCAGTACGAACGGGACTTGGTTGTTCTTAGGAGATTTTTTCGAAGTAAAGGGCGGAACGCTGATAAAAATTGGCCAAACGCTATTTAGAACAGCTCTGAAAACACGTGAATAATCGGATAAGATCCTCATTGGACTGCTTCATAAAGAATAAGCCAGGAAGGGACTACTACCCTTGTAATATTTTAGATTTTTCAACACTTTGAGTCAAATCTGCAATATATACAGCCAATTTTTCTGTACTTTAACTGTACTCATTTTATTTTCTAAATATAAACTGTATCTCTCTTGTATACTGATGTAAACTTCACCAGGAGAAACATGATATCAAAATGAAATCTCCATATATGAATGTGACGAAGCGGCTAAAATGTTGTTGCTTATCTTGATTTATCATCAATTAGAGTAGCTGAAACGAATAGTGGTCAGCCTTCTATGATGATGATGAGTTTTTTAGAAAGATAACTTTTTTCATGTTCATTTCTTTTCAATTAGTTCTATATGGTAATCAAAAAAAAGCAACTTTGCAGGTAAATGTGCTTTTGTCTTACAAAATATTATTTCACAATCTCTTATTTCTAAAAAGCCTGAATATATCTAGATCTAATAGTCTCCTCCTCTATTCTTTCCAGGGCTTCTAAGAGAGCTATTCATTGCGACTTGAGATTGCTTCATTCTTCCTTCGGTTTTACTTCTCAGCTCATACACTCTATCCTTTCTGTCCAAAATCGCTCTGACTCTTTCATCTTGCTCCGAGTATCTCTCAAGTTCATTAACGAGCTACATAGATAGCAGTTTGAAAATGAGAACGCAATTCAAAAAATTACCTCGTGGTTTTGAACAGTTAACAATTCAAGGTGTTTAAGATGAGCGTCGATATCATGACCAAGATCATCGTTCGAGTCGATCAATTGCATGTGATCACGCTTCAAATCTTCGTATGTTCTCTTAAGCTCGGCAATCTGGGCTTCACGGTCACTACAAATGATGAGAATGATTGTTAACGACCGACGCAATCAATCGAAGTATATTTACTCTATTAATCGTACAAGCTTATCAAGCTTGTCTTGAGCATCGAGATTCTTAGCGTATTCATTCTCTTGATTCTTTTGAACGGTCTGAGTGTCGTATCTAAGTTTGTCTTGAGCTCTCTTAAGATCTTGAATGTCAGCTTCTAATCCAAGAATATGTTTCTTCTGGTCAGCGAGCTGTTGCTCCGCATATCTAATATTGTCGTTCTTGTTCTTGATTTCAGATCTCAAGCCGTCTTGTGTCTTTTGGAGTTGAGCGTTCTGGCCGTCGAGTCTATCAAGATCGTATTCAAGGTCTTTTATGGTTTTTTCAAGTCTTTGTTTCTTGTCCGAGAGCTCAGCGATCTGGCTGTTTTCGTTGTTGAGATCCCCTTCAAGTTGTCTATTTTCGTCCTTTGTTCTAAGAATCTATGTATATGTAACGAAATAATTAGTTGGTGATCTTAAGAGAGATATATTACAGCGTTTTCAAGGTCTCTTCTATCAGCTTGGAGGTTGTTATTACTGTCGAATACGTCGGCTAACTCTGCCTTGAGTCTCGCTATCTCGGTGCTTCTTTGGTTAATGAGCTCATTGATTCCGTTATTATCAATCCTTAGATCTTGGAGGTCGCCATTGAGAGCGTTGAGCTCGTTTTTCAAGCCATCGACGTCGTATTTGAGGTTTTGGATGGTCTTGGTGTTGATTTCGTTTCTGCTCTTGAAATCTCTCTCATTAAGAGTCTATGAGGTTTTGTATTTGTAAGAGATGTGGTCAACTGATCGAGTTTACCTTTTCTTCCTGGAGGAGGTTGTAGCGATGTTCCAAATTATTCAACTTCGTGTGCAGTTCGTTGTAATCTTTCTCATTTTGTCTGAGTTCGAAGAGCTCAGCTTTTAATTGTGAGATAATCAGGTCCTTTTGGTCGGATTCAACTTGTGCAGGATCATAATACTAACAACAAGGATGAGTTAACGATGTGCGCAGGTTTAAGAGTGGATACTTTCTTGTAAGCGGAAGCCATTTTGCAGTTGTGCTATATTTCGCTAAGATGATTAACAGAAAGATTTTGTAATTATAACTGCTCTTCGCTCTTTTGTAATTAAAGCGGTTAATCAATTATATGAATAAATTTTATTGCTGTATATTTTCCGCCAAAGTCTGTTACCTTTTTATTGCCTAATCGTGAATATATTGAGTTCTTCAATTCTAACACTGCGTTGTTTTCCTGTGATATTTCATTAAGAGATGATTTCCTATTAGGATTCTGTGAATCTCTGCTTCTGCTCTAATTTTTTCTGATTTTTTTCCTGATTTTTTCTTTCAAAAATTCTTCACAACAAATGCATATACACTTATCAAATATTTGTATTAATGGCGTTGACTCCAACCAAGGAACAATTTCAAACAACAACACCAACAAAAAACAAATAGGGGGAATTAACTTTCTATAAAATTTGTTTCAAAATCAGATATTACTTATCATATTTTCTTATCAAAAAATCAGATTCAGACGAAATAAATTCCTAGTGCCTAAATGAGGCTAGGCAAATTCTTGTAATTTAGAGAGGAGAGAAAGAACATCTTCTTTTTTCTTTGTGTAATAGTTGGCATAAGTTGGTCGAATTCCAACCTTACAATAAATTGGCAGATTCTAGCAAAGAAGAAAATCTCTAAGATGAAAAAATTAGTGCACATGGCTTACCTGCGTGAAAATCTCCTGACTTATCTTGAAACTCCTACGAATTCCTGCAAAAATCTCTTCATCTGATTCAGACCGACCAAATGCGACCACAAAGTCGATCTTCCCGTGCTCTGCATATACTTTCTGGAGGATGATTTGAACCAATGACCCCTAAGATCCATCATCTTTGAGAATTATCTTAAATTATAAAAAGTTTACTTTATTTAATCCATAGGGTCTCACATGGACGCTTTTGTCGTAAATCGCGACTTCGAAAGTTTCAACCTTCTCTATCTCATTACTCAATTCTTCATGAAGTGTCTTTAATAGCATCGCATTTGCTTTGCTATCCATTGCTTTTAGTTTGAGTCTCAAATAGTGTTCAGTTTTCTTAATAAAGGCATTCTCCAACTTGTAGGTGTAATTTTCCATGACCTTCCAACAGTCATCTAGCAACGACTTCTTGGAACGAGAGATCGGGTACCAGGTCATTGAGTTAGCGTTCTTGTAAACACATCCGTTTTCTGCGATAAGATTAAGCGGTTCGGGATTGTCGAAGAGTTTTTCAAGGAAGTTTTGACCACGAGAACTGATAACAAACACATTGTTGGATTTTGTCGCGAGTTTTTCGATTTTCTCGAGGAGAAGGTGATTGAACTCGGATTGCTTAAAGATTTGAAATATTACCAAATCAGCTTCCGGACTATTTGTCGGGAAATGAAGTTTTTTACCCTTCTTCAATAGCTTATCAATCGAGATGAAGATCACACGATTCTGAGCTTTCGAAGCTCTGCTCAGTTGCTCTGGTTTGATTACTTTACATTCCTCGTTAATGGCAATAGTCTTTTTTTCATTACCATCTTTTGTAAAGACCAGTTGGTTGTTTATCATCAATGAGCTGATGAATTGTATAGCTGAGATAACTCCTTCATATGACTGCCATGTACTTTCAAAAACCAATTTTTCGATTTCAGTTGCCGTTATTGGAAGAGTCACCAACAGAAGTTTCTCAATAAGCTTGTTGACTCCTCTTTCGATGTCCTTTGTGCTGGCAAAATCGCATTTTCCGACATTTCCCGAGCGGAAGTCGCTATTATAGTTTGAATTTATCAAGCACAGAGCTCGTTTCGTGTTTAATAACATAAACTCCATTGCAATGCTGTTAACAGAGACCTCAGCGTATTGCTCGTCAATTAAAATATCGCATTTCTTCAGGAATTCCAGAGTGATACCATGGTCATCAATACGAAGCAGCTCAATAGAAAAATTCGGGTCCATCTGTGATCTGGTAGAATCGATAATATACTGGCAGTTAGGAGGGTCAAACCCTTCACAGATCACGAAGAGTCTTGCTTTGCCGCCTTTTAAGAGTCGAATTCCTTTTATTGCAATGAGAAATCCTTCAATGTGGTCATACTGTCCCGGCGTAAACACCGAAACAAGGCTGAGGAATTGGTCGATGCATTGCAGCTGACTTGACGCCTTTTCGCCTTCAGTGAATACAGGAAGGCCTGGTTGGAGTAAAAGCACCTTGGTGTCGATCGCGATCTGCCGTCCGTAGTATTTGAGTATCAAGATCCCTTTCTTCGAAATCATTTGACAGGAATAGGCTGCAACACAATAATCAGCGAAATTGCGCAGGTCGCCTTGGCTGTAGAAGATGAGTGATCTGCAATTAAGCAAAGATTGCACTATCTTGTCCTTCTGATAGAGAGTTCGTGATCGGTTCATAATCGAAGGGAAACTTTCGTCCCAATAGAAACACATATCTAGCTTTGGCATCCCTCGTACGAGCAGTTGAGGAACCAGCATAAACTCTTTGTGGAGAAACATTATTATCGCTTCTGGGTGACAATGATGCGAGAGAGCCTGTGATATGTGTTGATTGAAGCTGTCAAGTCTCGTCCAGCTATCTCCGAGATTATCTCCCTTGAATTCATTGTAAGTGGTGAGCTTCTGAGCGTCTCTGCGTATTATCCCATAGCTTGGATCATTGATGAATATTGGAACGATGCTATACGAGTGAGTCAATGAGTCTCGGATGTCCTCTTTGATATCTGACGGGAAAGAGTCGAAAATGCATCCAACCCAAGTTAATTTGCTCCCTAACCGTGTCTTCAGAGTGTTATAGAGATTCCAGGCGATACTGCGCTTGTCTTCTTCGAACTTGATGCGGCTGTAACGGCCAAACAGAGCATTCATCTTGTTTGATTCATCATCCATAATCTTGATATTAAACGGTATTGTCAGCGATACAATAACCAGCTGGGCTATTTTCTCAATATTGAAAAGCTTCAAGCTTTCTTCGATGTGTGAGAAAACTGGCTCATGATGTGAAAAGTTATTGTAACCCTGAAACACGCGATTGCTGCCCTTCGAGATAAGAAGTTGTTCGTAAATTGAAGTCAAACGTTGGTCTTCGTCGTCCTCTTTAATTGGAGTGGTAGAAAGCAATTTGTCCTTGCGCCTACTCTTTGATCGACTCATACTGTCTATAGGATCTTCAGGGAACATGTTAAGGCTCCCATCCATCTTCGTAAATCGAGTTTTGACAGGAGATAGATCCAAGGAGAAATCTCGACTCCCGTTTAGATCATCTGAACTCTAACAAATCATGTGCTATTAAATACTTTTGAAAGAAAATACATTGGAAAATGATGGAAAGGACATTCAGTGAAGAAAGTTGAGAGTGAAATGATTTGCGTTGGAGAATTAACTCAGTTACCTCGTCTGATTCCGCTAGCTTGAAAGGATTAAAATGATTTGTGCTGAGTCGGTTTTTTCTGACGATACGAATTTTGGTTATATCTTCAGAGTCTGTCGCATCGTCAACTGACATCAGCGAATTCGGCTCATCAAGATATTGCTTCGACATAGCATCTACCAGCACCACTTCCTTCTGAGAGGCGACGCCTTCACGACCTTCTAAGAGGACTTTGTCATAGCTGACTTTGTAAGTCCGATTCACTCCATAAGGTAAATCTTCCCATCGATCGAAGCTACTTCCGTTAAAAATGACTATTTTATAGTTGATCTGCACTCCTAATGACATTCAAATAAAGGGCAGTGAGAACGTAAGGCTAGCAAAAATAGTACCTCTCTTCACCATTAGTTTAGATTTGTTGTACCAGACTGGGTATTGTTGTGGATTTGTTGTCAGCTCAAATCCTTTGTTTGGATCCCATGAACCGAGTTCCGGAATATCTCCGACAACTCGAACGGTCTCGTTGAATTGTGTATGGACTTCTATCTTGAAAATGACTTCACACTCAGAGCTCATATCCTCTTAAATCGACCCCGAAATTTATCGTATGTGTAGCACCGGTTTGAGTTTTTTAAATTAAAAGTCAGAACTAATGCGAGTTAATTTGATTTAGGCAATCAAATATTAGTCAATCAAAAAATATTTCCTCTTTTAAATCATTGAGAGTGTTATTAAATTTCTCTCGAGCCTATTCGTGCGTGAGATAAAAATGTTTTCTTCGAGATGTATTCAAAGCTTTTTCAGAGAAGAAATGACCCACTACTTAGGCCTGCCTCACGCGCCATAAAGCGAAAGCTATCCAAAACAATCGTAAATGATCTGGCCAATACGATCACCAAAAAAAAAAGAAGAGAAAGATCTCCAGTAATCCTGGGTACTTGATCTCAGTAGGCCGATATCCCCCCCATTTTCCCCTTCTCTCTCTCGAGAAAGAAGATTATTAACTAAAATATTAAAATTGATTGAGATATTTTTCCTTCCCAATCAGCCAACTCATGAGAAGAAAGAGAAATGCATCTTGACGCCCTCTCTTGGATGAGAAAATTATCACATCAATACACATAAATCATTCACTTTGTTCGTTGTTGTCGAAAAACGCAATGGCCTTGACGACAGTGGATTTTGCGTAGATTATTGTAACTTAGATAAGCCACTCGAGTTAATTGATTAATTTATCAAATGAATGCGTTTTCAAAATTTTGAAATACTGTTATTTGCTGTTGTTTATTCCAAAAACCAAATTTCTAATAAATCTTTGAAAGAAAACATGCTACAGCGAAACAGTGAAATTTCAAAATTCGAACAACTCTTTGACAAATTCGCTCACTCCGGAGAAGACTTTATTGACCCTGATTTCCCTCCTCAGCATGATATTGCTCTCTCGAATCACTGGAATTCTTCCGAGAGAAGCAGAGAGTGGAGAGACGTAATATTCGCCAACACCTCACAAATTTTCCCTCGAGAAAAAGTCCAAGTGATCTCAGACCAGATCCAATCCAGAAACATTTGCCAAGGAGAGCTCGGTGACTGCTATCTCTTATCCGCCCTTTCTGTCCTTGCCGAGCATCCTTACATTATCTCAAGACTGTTCCTTGTGAAAGAACACAACACTGCAGGAATCTACTGCATTTGGCTCTGTGACAGCGGAGAGTGGCGGCCAGTTCTCATAGATGACTACTTCCCTGTTCGCAAGCAGCAAGGAAAACTCAATCAGATTTTTTCGCATTCAGTTGGACCTGAGCTATGGGTGTCGTTGTTGGAGAAAGCATATGCAAAAATTCACGGCTCTTATGAAAATATTGAAGGAGGGTTTCCAGAGGAGGCTCTACGTGATTTTACCGGAGCTCCTTTTGAGCTAATCTGGCGTGAACAGGATCCAGATAAGCTTTGGAGAGCTATGGTGAGCGCTTTCCGCCAAGGGTTCTTGGTGGCGGGCTGCACTCCAGTTTCAGAAACTGCAGAGGAAAGGCTGCCAAGCGGTCTGCTCGCTGGTTATGCTTACAGCGTCGTTCGATGTGAAGAAGTTGTAACAGCAAATGGGAGAGAATGTTTAGTCCAGCTGAGGAATCCATGGGGAGATTTCAAATGGAATGGCGATTGGGGAGCTCATAGCCTATTATGGACGGAAAAATTGAAGAAACAGCTGGGAGTAACCACTCAGGAGGAGAGTGTGTTCTGGATCAGTGTTTATGATTACGTTTCTAATTTCGAGGCAACTTGCATTGTGAAATTCAATCCTGAATACGACTATTATTCGACAAATTTGACACATAGCTATGAGAGCCATACTGTACTTCGGGTTGCAGTTACCAAAAGGACTGAAATCACGTTTTCTATTAACCAAAAAGACGCAAGAGGCTTTATGGGAGGCAAAGAAGACTACCAATACTCATGCGCTCGGATCCTCGTTGCAAGGACTGACGAAAAACAAGGATTAGTTTATGTTACGGGAGCACATGGGCAAGAAAGGAACCTGCAAGCAAGTGCTGTGCTTGAACCTGGTGTCTATATACTCACTCTCGAGGTTCACTGGCAACAAAATTTCTATAAAAGTTTTAACTTCAGTGCTTACACGCAGCATCCAATCCACATCGAAGGAGTTGAGAATGCTGATTTGCTACTTATCCAAAAGAATATCATCAAGAATGTCGTGATGACAAACCCACCGGAGAATCAACAGATCGATAGTTATATCAAACTCCAAGAACCGGACGCTGTACGAAAAGTGGGATATATTCACGGGTTAATCTATTACTACTACGAGAATCATTCAAAGCAGATGACGCAGATAGTGGAGTCTGTTGAAGTCCAAGGAAAAAATCTGAAGATCTGCCGGCCCTATACTGACGATACAAAGTTCGAGTTGGTATTGCCTCCTGAGGCTGAAGAGCTTATTTTGTATAAGATCATTTCGAGTACTTGGTCGTGGAAGACGATGTATACATTTGTTTCTGAGCAAGCAACAATCCAAAGCGTGCCAAGGAAAATTTCAAAATATCTGTATTTCGACGACCCATCGGATGCTTACAAGCTAGCAATAAACACAAATTACAACCAGTATATCAAAACAACAGGCAGAGTCGAAGAAAGGAAAGGAGGAGACAGCCAGTTTTCCAGCGTGCGGTCTCAACGCCAGGCTAGCATATCACAAAAGCATTTATACTCTGCAGCTCAGATAAACAGTATTGAGCAGCTCGAGGAGTTGCAAGCGCGGTTACTAGCGGCTCATGAAATCTTCGTTGACGACGAGTTTCCTCCTGAGACTACGAAAACGGTATTTGTGTCTTCCGAAGAAGCACCTGGCTGGGAATCTCTGAAATATAGAAGACTTTCTGGTCTCTATCCTGGGCCAAAATTCCAAATACTCGGCTCTGAAATCCAGCCCACGAATGTCAAGGGAGGGGATCTTGGAAATAACTACTTCCTAAGTTCTTTGGCGATCCTCGCTGAAAACCCAAAACTGATCGAACGCTTATTTATCATCAACGAGCCTAACTCTGCCTGTATTTATGCAGTTTGGCTCTGCGTGAACGGCGACTGGAAGCCAGTGATCATTGATGATAATATCCCCACGAAAATATCTGGAGCTAAAACAGTGCCAGCTTTCGCTCACTCAACTACTGGAGAAGGATGGGTCGCGTTGCTTGAAAAAGCTTACGCGAAAGTACACGGGAATTACAAGGCAATTGAGAACGGGTGGCCCGAGGAAGCTCTACGAGACTTGACAGGAGCGCCTTATGAAGTGGTTTTCAGAGAGCAAGACACTGAGAAAGTTTGGAAAACAATCTGCGAGGCGAAAAAATCAAAGTTTTTAGTCGCATGCTGCAGTCCAGCAGTTGCTGAAGATTCAAAAGATAAACCAAAGTTCGCGCCTGGGTTCGCTTTCTCTGTGTTGGATGCTAGAGAAGTGACGAGTATTCGCGGAAAAGAAAGAATAATTTGTGTGAGGAACGTTTGGAATCCCTTCGAATGGGATGGCGACTGGGGTCCTAACTCATCGCTCTGGCCTCCTCAGCTCAAGAAAGATATTGGTCCATTGCTCGAAAATCACGATTGCGTCTGGCTGTCGATTTATGACTACATGGAGCTGTTTGAAGCGACGACGGTTTTGAAGTACCGACCCAATTATTACTATTCTTCAGTCCAATTATCAAGCAATGGGCCGAACGCTGGACTGCTCAGGATTAAAGTCTATGAGCGCTCAGACATCACAATAGCGATAAACCAAAAGGATCGAAGGAGTCTCGGCAACCCACAGAAAGAAGGAGAATTTCAGTATGCATGTGGTCGAATATTAGTCGGAAAGGTTGGAAAGGATGGCCTTGGGTTTGTTGCTGGTGCTCATGGTCAAGAGAGAAACTTGCATGCGAGTGCGATATTCGAGCCAGGGGATTATATTGTTAGCGTGGAGGTTCATTGGCAGCAAGACTTTGAAAAAGAATTCAATGTTTCGTTTTATACAGGCAATGAGATTGGTATCGAAGGCATTGAGAACGCAGATGCATTGAAAATTCAGAAGAATATCATCAGGAGTATGATTTTGGATTCTCCTCCAGATGACCAGCAGGAGGATGACTATGCACAAGTGCAAGAACCGAAAGCAAAGAGAATAATGGGCTATGCGTATGGCATTCTATACTATTACTATATCAATCGCTCGACTTCCAATACGAAGATCAATGAGACGGCTATGGTCTCTGGAAAGAATCTACATATTTGCTATCCTTTCCAGAACGATGAGAAGTTTGAGGTAGAGTTAGTGCCGAACGACGAAATTCTCGTTATTTACAAAATAACTTCAAGCTCGTTCTCGTGGAAAACAAAATATTCGTTTACGACTCAGAAAGTAAAAGAATATGACCAAGTCCAGTTCCAAGCGCACAGTTTTGACTATCTTTATCAAGATAACCCGTCAAATCGCTATGATCTGCACATTAATACTGACTATAACAAATATTTAAGAGAAGGCGCTGAGCCTCGCGAGAAAGTATCTAAGAAGGAAAGTCCTGAAAAGGCCCAGTATTCTTCCTTGCAAGAACAAAATGCCGAATTTCCACCTCATAAAGCATACAGCACTCTCCAACAAGAAACTCAGCAGGCAACTTCAACACTTCAGACAAACAAGGATGAGGCTTTTGGGATGAATGCCACGGCAGAAGGCAAAGGGTTTGTTCTGCAGGATAAAAAGCGCGGAGGACATGAAAGAAGCCCAAGATCATATGATCACACCGCTATCGTAGAGCCTAAAGCTTCAATGCCTTCAAATAAACTCGTTGATAAAGGACCTTTGGAAACAAGTCTAACTTCTCAGCAGTACAACGCAGGGAATGAGAGCTATCTCGAAAAAGGTAAAGAAAGTCAGCAATTGATAGATTCGAGCACGCGAACTCCGATCAAGAATGACGTTAAAGAAAACTCAAACTTGCCTGAATTCGATTATAACTATCCGGGTATGGACAAGGCACCCAAGATATATCCAGAAATGGAAATGAAGTTTGGCCAGTTCAATTCGCAAAGGATAAAGTATACCAACTATGACGGAATAAGCAAGAAGATTGAGATCTACTGTTCCAATTCCACTATTCTCAATGTAAAGACCCCAGTTTTAGAGGTTGGTGGATATGGATCAGATTACATACGATTAAGATTTATTGCTCCGAGAGTGCCAGGAAGATACATAGTAACCATCGAATTGCGCGTAAATGGTAGTTATACTCCAGAAGAAGTTCTCAGATTCCCTATTAATTGTACCTAATTGCATATTGCTGCTTAGTGATTCTATATGTTATATATATATTAAGATTATTTATAGTTATCAAAGTTGAAGTTCGCAGATAATCAGAGCTAAATGAGACGAGATCATTGAATTATGGATTTATGAAGCCGAATGACTATTTCTCATGATACAAATTTGGTTTTTATTGTGATTTACGAAATTGAAATTTGCTAAAACAAAATTAGGAAAACTCCTTAACTTTAATTCCGCATTTAAAAATCACTTGTCTAAGATAACGCAAATTTAGAGTGTGCATCTTTTTCATTAGAAATAGTCATCATAAGTAAATGACTGAGAAGCTCGATAGGCAAAACAGAGCTAAAGGAGCCATAGCAGAGGCATTTGAGCGAAATTGCGTTCAATTGGCTTCAACGAAACAGCCGAGACATTATTGTCTCTTCGGCCTCGAAAGGTGAGGATCACCTGCTATTCGGTGGAATTGAGCTTTAAAATAGAAATTTCAACGTCAATGACAGAAAATACAATTCTAAATTCGAGGAAGAAAGAATAAGTGAGGCTTTTTTAGAGGCGCATTGGTGCTTATTTAAAATTTTTAATCAAGCTCTTCACACCAAAATAAAATTTTATGCTTTCTGATCCACTGCCTTTAGGAGAACGTGGCGCTTATTCGCCAGATGTCAAGATCGAAAAAAAATTCACTTCGCTGAACAAGCATAGGCTCTCTTCAGTCAGCACCTCGCCTTATTTTCGACATAAATTTGATTCTATTGCCTGGTTTGAGCAATCGGGGGCTATGAGATTCATAACTCTCAACGAAAAACTAGTTTCAATCGACAAACAGTTGGATTCGCCTCCCCACTCGATCTGCAAAGCAGGGCCAGACAATTCCCGGTGCGAGGTATGTGGTATCAATCTCGATAAAGACTTCAATAACTGCTCTGAAATCACCGATATTCCTTTACGTTATCCCGAGACAATCTCTAATCCCGCGGCTATCAGAGGCATTGAGGTTGTTTCGATAAGTCCTCCCACCACGACCGTCGAAGCTAACGCATATATTAATTATTTGCTTGGATCGGACTACCAGAGCTGCACGGAGCTCTATCGGACTTACCAAAAGATACCTGAGGCAATTACCTCTTCATTAGTTAAAAGAAAGGTAAATGCGGTAGATGATCACGTCGCGCTTATATTTGACTCAAATTTCGAGAGCGGAAACCTTTCAAAGGCGAATTTTGTGAATTCGCATGAATATGATCTCTATCTAAGCAATGATACAAATACGAAAGGACATACACAGTGGTTCTTCTTTTCAGCGGCAATTTTTGAAAATAAGGAGCCGAAACGAGTGACCTTCAACATAAGAAATATGGTTAAGAGCCGCAGTCTCTTCAGCAAAGGCGAAAGATTGTATGTTTTATCATGTCAGGACAAAGCCAAGTCTGGAACAGGCTGGACGCTTGCGGGAGAAAAAATATTCTACGAAACGAATGAGTTGCAGCGAGTTGTGCTGATGAAAACAAAAAACAGTACGGCTCCGGCAAATCAACAAACCAAAAGCACAGAGCCGGCAGAATGTTCTGGAGAAAAGAAAGGGAAGAAAGTGGACCCAGTACAAGGGAAAACTCCGAAAACTCCGAAAAACATGGAGCACCAGCCCAAAGAAAATAAAGAAAATGAAGAAGACTATGTTGTTGATGATGATGTCCCAGAAGGCTTTCATAAGCGAACTTATGATTTTTCTACACTCTCCTTCACATATACTTTTCAAAACGCTTTCGATAAAGTTTACTTTTCTTACTTCCTCCCGTACAGTTTTACTGACTTGATCAATTTCCTCAGACAGATCGAGTCCAAGCTTTCTCCTGATATCTTCGGAAGCATAGACTTGAATCCTCAGAATACGAAACCTGATTTTGAGACGGTTTCACTCTCAAATAGTAAGCTAACGTACAAAAGAGAGAAAATCTGTTCCACACTCTCAGGCCTGCCTCTTTACATGCTTACAATCACTGGGAACAGTAGACAGAAGGCAAATGACATAAAAAAGAAAGGAGTGTTCCTTTGTGCTAGAGTGCATCCAGGCGAAAGCAACTCTAGCTTTGTAATACAGGGCTTGATCCAATTTCTGTTCAGTGGGTCTGAGGTAGCTCAGAGAGCTCTCAAATGCTACGTGTTTAAAATAATCCCGATGCTTAACCCAGAAGGAGTCGCTATAGGTAATAATCGGACGTCGTGTTCAGGTGTGGATTTAAACAGGAGATGGATTGATCCCAATGAGAAACTTCATCCGGAGATCTTTCACACAAAAAGAGTTCTCAAGCAGTTCCATAAAGAGCGTGAGCTCCTTGTATTTTGTGATATCCATGGACATAGCAGGAAGAAAAATGCGTTCATGTATGGATGCCATCAGGTAACCGAAGGAGGACTTGACGCATGGACAAAATCAAGGCTGCTTCCGAAAATATTTGCGAAAAAGAGCAGTATGTTCTCGATGGAAGACTGCAATTTCAGGGTGACTCCTGACAAAGCAGGCACGGGTAGAGTAGCGATCTGGAGGGAGCTCAAATTGGTGAATAGCTTTACATTAGAAGTCTCGCTGTATGGTTACAAAACTGAGAATGGAGTGGTTCCTTTCGACCAAGAAAGTCTCGAGACTCTCGGAGCCGAATTCGGTCACAGCCTGCATGACTTCTACTATGTTAATGAGAAATTTGATCGCGACGTCATAGAAAGTAAAGGAGCGTATAATGCTTTGATTGTGAGGAAAAATGACAAAACGAGAGGGATTAAAGGGCCTGACAATGAAGAACGACAAAGTAGAAAGGCTTCGATGCAGAGTCACACTATTATGGAAGAAAGTACATTAGATCATCAAAGTGAATTGGAGGGCAACAGTATCATTGACACGAGAAAAGAAGACGGCATTTTTACAATGACAAACGTTTCTAAGAGAAAGAACGAAAGTATACCTCTGATCCATTTGAAGGGAGACTCAGCTGAACAGCAAGTCGAAGAGCTTGATTGGAGAGATTATTTCGAGGCGGATGAACTGTTGAGTAGCTTCGAAACAGCAAGAAAAGCAGATAAAGAACAAAACGAAACTACTCATCATGAGAACATCCTTTCCGATTCCGACACGTGCTCTGAGCAATCAAAAGACGATTATGATAGTCGTCAGCAAGAGCTGGAATATATTGCAAAGGCCGAACAAACAACAACAAATGAAATGGCTGGCGGTGCACAAAATTCAGACCAAAATGATACTTTGGCTGAGAAGACGCTTGAAACCAAGCCTGATTCAAAAGTTGAAGGAGTCACCAAAGATACCAAAGATAAGAAGAAAACTCTACTGTTAGATGGAGCAGTTTCAACGCCAAAACGAGCGAATACAGTAGTAGATGAAGCTTCTGGTGACGACCAAAATAATAAAGAGTCTCGTACGACAATTAAAAGCCAACAAACGGTAAGACAGGTAAAATCTGCAAAAAGACCTTCAGTTCTACAGACTAAAGCCGCTGAAAAAAATGACCTCTCTCCATTTCCAAGAGCTACCTCGCAGACTCCCTCCAACAAACAGCAACCGCAAAAAATACAGCAGTTCATGCCTGCATTTACACACAAGAAAAAAACTATAGAATTGCCATTAGGCGGCGAAAAATCGGCCTTTACTCCCGTCAAACCTCCTCCGAAGACCAATCCTTTCAAGATGTTTCCTATTAACGCAAGATTATCCAAAAAGGAAGACTTAAATCGGACTGTTGCTCAAGGAATGAACCTATCGCTAGTTCAAAGCAGCAGTAAGGGGTACTCTCGGAAACTAAATAATCTCAGACTCCCAATTGAGCAGATCAACATATCCCTAGACGACAAACCCATAGATAGCGCTGAGCATACGCTTCTAACAGATTTATCTTCCTGCTCTTCACGTCACACACCGAGCCACCAGACAGACATGCGCTCTTTGAGTCGAGGGAGAACACCCGGATCGAGTAAATTTAGAAAAAGCAGATTATATGACCCAGCAGGACAGTCGGTGAACAGTGAGGGAGGCTTTACCGATTTCAATGGTCATCCCAAGCAGCTAATGATTAAGAGTCTTTATCATGCCCCACCTAAAGCTGTGATTAGCAAAGCATCGTTTCTGCCGACGGAGAGCACCCCTCACAGCACTATTGGTGAAGAAATGAGCTTCCATCAAGTTAGCACTAGGACTAACCGTTTGGCCTCAGCAAATCAAACTAAAAGAAAGAGCATAAGCATCCCTCCAGTAACACTGCCTGTGAAGAGACATGTTGGTGATATGTACGAGCAGCTCACAAATCCATACTCTAAAAAAACTAAATCGACTATTCTGCGTGAGAAAATTCTAAATCGCAGCACACAAGCTACCAAGTACGGCAGTCCTGCTTCTAGATCGGTTTCTAACAATAAGGGGTTGCGTTCCTCCCTTTTTGATAAAAATGGTGCTCTCAATAATATTAAAACGAACCTCTTCAGAAGATAATGGTGCTGAAAAAAAGCATATAAAGGGATTACTTTTTGATTATTAATATGTAAGTTAACAAAAAGGACACGACCAAATTAGACTTTTTTGGTGATTAACTCTTTGAAATTTGTGTATTGTGTTGGTTTCTTTTTTTATTCTTATAAGTTGTCCTGTCCTTCTTATTAAATTTATAATGAAAACTAGCGGTGTGAAGATTTCGAAAAAGTTTAGTTGTTTTCATGGCCTATTTCCTGTTGTATTCTGCAAGAAATTATCTAATGAAAAATTAACAAAATTCTCGTTTTTTTTAGCAAAATAGAGCTAATTTCATCATAGGGTTGTCGCAAACGATGCTAACATCATATGGATTCATATTAGATCTTAGATCTCATAATATTCATGAATGAAAAGAATAGCTGATTATGGAGGATAAATCATATGAACCTTATTCTTGCTACAGTTATCGGGAATTTTTCAGTCTTAACAGTTAATACATATCAAATTCGAAGAGTGGGAAATCAGGTCTTTGTTGTTCCAAAAGCTCTTCAATTTTCTTGGATTTATTGCAAACCTCTCTGACAATGTCCTGTTCAGTGCTTTCGATCTCTTTGAATATGTTCGCGAGACCGTTCACCAGCTCTCTTCTCAATAAAAGAGTCGCAGCCATATGCTGAACTGCGACTCTAAGCTGCTCTTCATTCATCATAGGAATAGTAGAGACTTTTTCATCATAATCTGCTTCGTCATAAGGAACTTCGGGCTTTTCTTCTTGATCGCTTTGGTCGCTATTTTTCTTTTGAAGCTGAGGCTTTTTAACACCAATTTGTTGGCCAGATTTTTGTGAGGATTGACTGTCTTTTCGTGGGAGATTCTTGCCTCCTTTATCTAATTGAATAGAGTTAGCGCAATCGGACACTCAGACACCACTAACCTTGAGCTTTGGACTGTGGACGGACTGCACCAGCTTCAGTTGGGTCAGGCTTGAATTGGAGAAGTGCGACAGGGTTCTTGCCGTTTTGGTGGCATTTGACAACTTTAAGTCTCTTTTGGTCTATTATTTGCCATGTAAAACACAAAGTTCGCTAAGAAAAGTTGTTACATTCACTGTCTTTTGTTAAGATGAATTTCAACATTTGTGAGACAGTCGTTTCATAAAGTTCCTGACTGATGCCCAGGTTTTCGAGGTTGTTCCTGATGAAATTGAAACCTATTGAGCCTAATGTTTCTCTGATAGCTTCTTCGACTTTTTCTCTTTCATCTCCTCCGACTTCTCTGAAATTCTCAAGGGTTAGATCTGGGCTGATATCAGCAAGTCGTTTCTCAAGCTCTTCGCTCACGCCGACCTCAATCGCGCCGTCTTTGAATAAATCGTCCAGCATAAACTCAATGAATTTCTCAATCTTGAGATTAAGTAATTATCAGTTTAAAAGTCTCGAGATGAGGGCTTATTTACTGTTTCTGGAGTGAACTCAATGTTTTTGAAATGAACATAGTGCTCTTCGTTTGAAAGGTTCTGTATCGTCGACAGTACTAATAGCAATTCACCAAACACTCCTCCAAAGAGACCAACTAAACCGCGTTATAAGTTTTAGACTATTTTGATAAAGGATTACTGTTTGAAACATCTTGTCCTAAAGAATCGATTTCGGAGTAGACCATGGTGAAAATCTTTTCTTTGAGTTCGGCTTTCGAGACGATTGTTTCATTGATTTTTGCTAAAGGTATTATTTAAAAAAAGTTAGGTTCCGAAGATCAATCAGTCAAGTAACCTTTTAGCTCCTCTCTTCTGCGTTCCTCTTCTCTCTTGCGTCTAAGCTCTCTTCTCTGTGCTCTTTCTTCCTCCTTTCTCTTCGCCTCGGCTGCTCTTTCTTCTCTGAGTCTCTCTCTTGCTGCTAGTTCCTTCTGGATGTTCTCCTTGTGCAAATTGCTGATGTGACTCGCAATAGCCTTGCTGAGTTGAACCAATTCCCTTCTAATCGTTCCAGCATGATCCAACTGCTCCATAACGCCGCCAACAGCCCAAGGCAGGAAGGATCTGTTAATATCTAACTCCAAAGGATCTCTGAAAGCTCCTTGGTCTCCAAGAATCTGGAATGAGTTGGGTTTCAAGGTAGAAAGGAATTTCTTCGCTAAGGCTCTCGAGATAAGCTTCTTATGTCCGATGACAGCTTGCTCTTTCTTTATCCTATGCTGATTTTTCCTTCGTTCCTATATTAAACAAGCCCTCATCAGCATGTTTGAAATTTAAATTGAAAATTACGCTCTCCTCTAATTGTCTCCTTTCCTCGGCTTCTAATCGCTGTGCTTCAGCAAGTTCGGCGTATTTTAATTCATCATACTTCTTCTGCTGAGCTTTCATCGTTGCGAGCTCTTCTTCTTCAAGCACTTCCATTCTGCTCTGCTCGAGTGTCTTTCCAATCAATACTTGCAAGATTGGATCAACTTCGTAATCGAAATCAAACAGCTCGCCATCCCAGATTTGCGTCTCTGCGTCCTCGCCGGTTTTCTTAGGCACGAATAACCGATTGACAGGCCTATCAATGTAGAAATCGGTTTGTGTGTCCTTTTCATAATTTGGAGGTTTGTCTGTGAGGATTTCAACAAGATCATCAGTCCAGACTTCTCGATGAACTCTTCCCTCAACAGGAGGTGGAGTTGAAATATCTCTTGGGATGAAATCGTGCTCGCCTTGGTCTTGTTGCCTTCTGCTTTGCTTTAATGAGGCAACCTTCTGAGAAGTTTTAAGTTGCTGGCTGGCTTCACGAGTCGTTGTAACAATCGCTGCGTAAGTATTTCCTCTAACAACTCGCTTGTCGAACATCAGGTTTTGTGGGATGGGCGCTTGGAAATTATTTTCGCTGCGAGAAAATGATAAATACGAATGCGCGGAAAAAATAACTTTACTAGGCCTCTTCTTGGGTATCACGATACTTGCCTCGAGGTTTGACAACGCGAGGCTGAGCTGCAAAATCATATTGAGCGTTTTGTGGTGCGTGCATGAGTGTTTATATGGATGGAGAAGTTTGAGAAATGAAAAATCAAAAACCGTTGCTGTTTTATTATAATTACTAACCCTATACGAGTTAAATTAAACTATGAACACTTACATTAGTATTCAGTTCAAAATTATTTGAAAAGAGTTGTTGTTACTGAAGAGCGAAGAATATCATTTAAATTCGAAATAGGATGAGTGAAGGGATTTAGTTAGTTTTTTTTTAATGGGAAATTGTTTATTTTTTTCTATTTATTTTGTAGAGTACAATGACTGTCATCATGATCGTGATAAATCAATATCAATGGCGACTAAATTCTTTTTTTCTTTATGTAGATCTATTTAATACGAAATATATGCATTTTTGAATTGGATTGTTTAAGAGTAGATGTCTTCATCATCCATCTTTTGGTTGCTCTGGAAGACGTTGCTTGCTTGCGATTGATTTGGCCAGTTGATTTTAATGCCAGAACCTCCAGTTTGCTTTGTAGCATAGACTGGATCGAACTTTCTTCTGAATTGTTCGTATTTCTCAAGATCCTAATATTAGAGCAGATATGATAAGATAGGTGTTCTCAATAAGGGATACATACCACATTGGTGACGGATTTTCTTGCGTGTTTGAGAGCTTCTTCGAAATGCTTTCTTGTGATTTCAGGAACTGGGTCGCTGACCACATCGATTTGTGCATTAGGATTCAAAGCTTGAGCAGCTTTTCTTCTGGCTTCGGCTTCAATTGACTAACAGAAATTTGAATATTAGAGCTTGGCTTAAAAAAAAATTTGATTTCATACCTCTCTAACAGCAGCTTTAGCAGCTCTTTGTGTAAGTTCAGACAAATCGGCGCCTGAGAATCCTTCAGTGAGTTTGGCAAGGAAATCGAGGTCAACGTCCTTAGAAACTGGAGTCTTTCTGAGGTTTGCCTTCAGGATACCAAGTCTTGATGGGTGGTCAGGAAGAGGAATGTAGATGAGTTGATCAAGACGTCCTGGTCTTAGAAGAGCCTCATCCAAGATTTCAGGTCTGTTGGTGGCTCCAATGAAGAAGAGTGATTTCTTGACACCAACACCGTCCATTTCGGTAAGGAGCTGATTCATGACTCTGTCACCAGCACCACCGGCATCTCCCAT
>ENA-UOUE01000062-UOUE01000062.1-compost-metagenome-genome-assembly--contig:-NODE-62-length-76671-cov-12.424472_pt1 | contig 76671 bp, 34 predicted proteins | sample MGYA00238146_ERZ747223 | MGnify/ENA primary metagenome ERZ747223 (study PRJEB28781, sample SAMN06268865) | compost metagenome | isolation source: single cell | place: USA: California, Emeryville, Joint... | reverse complement strand
GTTCCAAAACAATAGGTAACAACAGGAAAATAAATAATTACATAATGGCAACAGTGTCAAAATTAATGAAAACTTAATATGTATTCAGACTGTTCACATTTTTAAATTTCTCTCGTAATGGAGACCTGGATTTCTGTTTCGATTTGGAACTGCTCCTTCTTCTAGCTATTTTGAGGTTATTTCCGTCCTCATATGCCATTTTGCCAATGAAACTGAGCAGGCTGTCAGCTTCTTCGACCATACTTTCAGCTATATCAAATATCATTTCATAGGTATTGTCAATTGGCATGCTATTCGTTTTATTCTGTTTCCTATAAAAGAGGTCTTTGAACTTTTTCAATGAATTCTCAACTTCTCTGAACTGCAGTCTTTTCCTCTTAACCAAATCTGATGCCGTGTTTTGGACTTCGATACTAATTTCTTCCGTTTTTCTTGTTTGATTCAAAGCATTCTCGAGTAATCTCACATATTCCTTCATTCCCAATTGTGAAAAAAGAGTGCCAATTTCTTGGGTAGCCTCACGCTCCTTGGAAATATTTTTCAACTTGCTAGCCCCCTTGACATTGATATCGGAAATAGAGCATGCTAACGAAGGGATCTCCTGCTTTACTAAATCAGCGATTATCTTAGAGTTTATTTCTCTCTCTCTTGAAAACATTTCCTTCACTATATTCCCAATGATCACCGTTGAATTGTAGTAAGCGAGATACAGAGAATCAATGTTGAGGCAAATATTGTCAATAAAGGTTTTGAGATTAGGATTTTTGGAAAGCAGGTCTTGGACGAAATTGTACATCTTTCCAGTTAATTCTATTTCTTGCGCAGAACGTATTTCAGGTTTGATCGCATGAGTTAGATATCCTTTAGACTCAAATCGATAACCTTTAACTTTCTCATCAATGACTCTCAGGATAAGCTCAAGTTCTTTTATTCGTTTCTTAAACACCTTCTTGGCTTTAAGTTTGTAGGCTTCAACAGAATTGTCTGTGGTTCCAAATTTGCCTGTGTCTCGTCCGACGTTCATGATTTCATTCTCGAAGGCAAAGTTTTGATCCTGAGACAAAAATTCTGTGTCTGATAAATCCTCTCCAAAACCAAATCCACTGGACTTTCTTCGGATGTTCCTTTGTCTGGACTGATCATGGCTTTCATTAATATATTCGTTCTTGGCTGTCGCAGCTTCACTTAGAATAGCGACCTTCTTAATCAGCTCTTGATTGTCTCGTTTTAGGAGAATACAGGTGTTACGCAACTCTTCAAGCTCGATTCGTAGTCTGTAGTCTTGTTTTATTGTATCCCGTGCCAAGTCTTTCCCTCCTGATATTTTTTTGATATCTATTGCTCGTTCATCTAGCATTGGGCTTCCAGATCGAGATGAAGGACTCCTCAGGTTGCTTCGATTTCGTTTCATTTTTGATGGGCTGTGGTCTTGGTATGATGCGTTTAGAGACTTTTGCTCGTTTCCTTGGTATGATTTGTATTGAGAGGCAAGTGTACGATCCAATTCTGGAGCCTGCATATTAGCTGAAGAATTCATTTGATATTCATAAAGCGATCTTTTCAAAGCTTCGTTTTCTCGTATCTTCTCACTGAGTGCTATTTCCTTCTCCTCTAGCAGACGGGTCAGGGCCGATATTCCTAGAGATGAAGCGTTTGAATATTCATTTTTGTCTTGAGGCGTGGCTCGGCTCCTTTGTAGAAGCTCTTGGTCTTTCATTACAATTAACCTTCTTAATTGCGCAACCTCGTCTCCCTGCATTTCTAGATTCTTAACTTTCTGTTTGTAATATGCGAGCTGACTGTCACTTTCAGTGAATTTTTCTTGATACTGCTTGAGACTTTTTTCTAATTCTTGTATTCTGTGGTTCCCCTGTGAAAGCTCTCTGTCTTTCAAGATAATTCGTTGCTGTATTTCTTCTACCATTCTATGAAATTCGGCTTCATATGCCTTTTTAAGATCTTCTGCTTGAGTGAAATCAGACTTTTTGTAACTCAAACCCTTTTCATTTTCTGGCATCTCGGAATCATAGTCCCCTCTAGCAGTGAAATTGTTTTTCTGCAGCAAACTATTCTTGACTCTTAAGGAGCTGATTTTATTTTCATAAAGACATAGTAGCTCTCTTAGTTTTTTTGGTAGAAAACCTCCTGATCTATCCTGACCAGGCTTTTGGAAGTCACCTGACAACCCCGAGTATTCGGGAGAGCATTTGATCTCTTCATACGCAGTATCAACAATGTCTCTGAGTACATTCAATTCGTTCTTCAGATAATCATGGTCAAATGTAAGATTTTTTATCGCATTTGTTGTGAACTGCAAATCTCTTTGAGGTTCTTCTTGCTCTCCCCGTTCATCCAGTTTAATGTGTTGATGTTCTTCTTTGGGCAAACCTGACTCTTTTATAATAGATAAAAGCTGTTTGGAGAAACTTTCGAGCTCCAATACTAACTACATTGGTTGAATGGTGAGAATTTGTTGCGATTCGAAGTGAAAAAATCAATTACCTTGCTGGCTTTATAATACTTAAAGACCATATCTTCAAATTTTTGGTTCAGCTCTTCTTTTCTCATCATTGCTGCTTCCACTATGGGAGGCAGCGCGGGCTGATTGTTTAATTTTTCTTGAAGTTCTTGAAGCTGTGTTTCACTCTAAAATGATATTCAGTTCAAATTCCTAAATTTAATATGTTCAGTACCTCTTTCGTTATCTTTTCAATCAATCTGATCAAGAACTCTTCCCTTTCCAAAGCGAATGATAACTCAAGCTTGAGGTCTTCAACATTATAAGCAGAAGAAATGTCCTTTTTGGGCTCCTCTCTCAGAATCTCCTGATCGCGAAGATTGTTCAAGTCTGGATCTTTTGTAAGCTGAGAAATTCTGATGCAATTTTCACTGAGAGTTTGAGAATTGCCAAGTACATAATTGAGTGTTCCTTTATTCGTGGTTTTGAGAGGTGTTGCCTTCAATCGTTTGCCCTGTGCTGTTGGTATTTCGGCTGTCACGTCCTTACTGAGATTTAAAGAATGATCAAAATTGCTGATTTCATTCAGCGGACTTTGACTGAAAGTAACATTTCTCTTGGCCACTCTCGTTGGAGTTTGATTCGATATTGAATACAAGGGAGGTAGGGTTTGCGTCAACGCCACATTGCTCATTGCTACCTCATCAGTTTTTAAAATATTCATCGCTCTGGTAGCTTGCTTTGTGAAAGTTTCTAGTTGAATTTTCATTCTTTCTTTTTCTTCAATCAACTTTTTCTGTAAAGATTCAATCTCTTGTTCTTTGGTGGCAAGTAGCTCTTTGAGCTCAGCAGAATAGCTCTTCTCTTTCTTGAATTCTTCAATTAATCCTTCCTTTTCTTCAACCAAAAGACGGTTCTCTCGAATGATGGCCTCGACTTCCTCTCTTGCTCTGTCTTGCCCAGCCTTGAGTGCTTGGATGTCAAGTACATGCTCTTTTCTCTCTTCCATTTTAGTATGAATCATCCTTGCTAAATCTTCTCTGGCTTGCTCGAGTTCTCTTTTTAGATTCTCACTTTCCAACAGTTGTTCTTCTAAGCGTTTTATGGTTTCATTTTTCTTTGTCTGAAGACTCTTAAGGGTTTTCACCTTCCCCTTATACTTCTTCATCTTCCCAAGCGTATCAAGGCTCTCCTGCTGGAATTCTTCACTCACTTTTGCTAGCCCCTCCTTTTCCTTCATCAATCGTTTAATGACAATTTCAGCATTTTCAATTGTTTTATTCTAATCGAAAATTAGTTTCTCAATTCATGTTATTAAGACATATTACCTTCACTTTGTCTTCATTTTCCATTCGTTCAATTTTCTGGTGCAAGTTGCCAATTTCAGTTTCAAACTTTGCAGATTTATTTATGAGAGCTGTAAGTTGGCGTTCTAAATTTTCACATCTCGCTCTTTCCTGGTTACAAATTTCTTGCAGTGAGGATGAAAGTTCTTTCTCTTTTTGTAATTCCACTCGTAATTGGATTTCTTTAGAAGATTTCTGATAGCTATTATTTATATTAGTTCGTTCTAATTGCTCTTGAAGTTGAGGTAGCTGATCGTAAGCAGCACGGTATTGCGTTAGCTGATTTTTCAACTCATTCATTTCGTTGTGCTTCTTCCGCACTTCCTCGGAAGCTTTCACGATCAAATATTCGAATTCATTTATTTTCTCATTCTTGTTTCTAAGTTCCATCTGTAAATCCTCAATTTCTTTGTCTTTTTTCATCAAAATAGGCAGACTCGAATGCATTGAGTTATGAGAAGGATTGTTTGTATCTTCACCCCTATATTTTGAAATGTCGTCTGAACGGAAGAAGTCTTTGTCTTTCATTGTAGACTTAGATCCCTGCAATAATTTTTGAAATTTTTATTCTCTCAAAGTTCGTTAGAATTAAAACATTGTAATTTTCAAAGTCTTTGATTTAAAAGAGAGAATTATGTTCATGAAATAAATGGATTCGATGTGAAATAGCTTCGAAAAAGTTGATGCGTCATTTGGAAAACTGGCTTTGAACTTCTTTCAATTTCTTCAATTGTCGATTGGTCTTCACCTTGGCAACGTATCATAGTGCTGATTTTTCATATTAGAGCTTACTTCCTTCAGCCGATTAAAATCAAATTGAAAAATTAATGCTCATAGGTTCCAATAATGCTTCTAAGTTCATGATCCTAAACTAATGGTGGGTTCATTTTTAGTCTCTATTTTACAAAAACTTATCATAATTTATTACGTAATATAGGAAGGAGTCACATTGAGGAGTAATTAATTGAAATTTAAACGACAATATCTTAGACTGGAGGGAAAAGCATTAAAAACGCGTAGCGAATAGTATAGTAGTTATGAGTCTCACCAAGCACCATTTTCATCAATTTCAAAACCAAAAATCTTCTGTCTGTTCGTTTTATCACACCGATTTGTTTTGCAAAACTGCGGCTTGATGGTGGACCTTGATTCATCGTCATTATAAAGTAGGCAGAATTGGTAGTCTCTTTAAATGATGTCATCGAAAATTTTTGTATTTCGAGAGCTTGAGCTGTTTTTAATTTAAACTTGCTTTTAAAATCAGCCGACACAGGAGGCTCCTTAAAATTTAGAACTCTCGTATTTTCCCCATCTTCTTTACTATCAAGCAGCATTAATGGTCCTGCTTCAGAAGAGAGAAGGATCTCTCGTCCAAATGATCCAACTATGTTGATCTTATTTGAAATATTTGAAACACATTCAAAAGTTTTGAGTATTTCTCCTGCTCTCCAATTTACAAAGCTTACATTTCTTTGAGAAAAATGCCATGTCACAGCAAGCACGTCTTTATTTCTGATATATACGGCGGTTCTGACGCTATCTTGAAGCAAGTTGTATGTTTTCAATGTTTTCTTCTTGGCAAAGAGAACGGCTATTCCGAATAACTTTGGAATCAGAACAAAAACTTGGTCGGCGTCACTGACAGTTACAAAATCTCGATATCCGTCTGGACATTTCTGACAGATTACCTCCATTACTGTTCCTTTATATGCGTCTATTCTATAGAAGCAAATGTTCGTTTTATATGGAGCTTGGAGAACCAATTCTTTTTCATTCACCGGCAGGATAAACTTCGTCTCACTGCCTAAGGAACCACTCACCAGGTTTACTGCCTTTCCACCTAGCGGTATATTAAGCAGAGTGTAGCCTATGAGCCCTCGTTTCTCATGACGGTAAACAATGAGAAATTTTGTGTCTGAAATTTGGTGGCACAAAAAATCAGTAATCTTCTGGTCGGTGAAGTCACTAATTTCTTCAACACGATAGACGTAGTCTTGCCAACCGAGGTATGCATCAGATTTAGCCCTCAAAATAAATATGCTACTGGTTTTGTAGCCCCAGAATATAAATTCTCCATTTTCTGTTAGTAAGTTGAAATCAGCTGGATAATCCCAAAGATTATTTAAGCATGATTTGTATTCTAAGATAAATTTGGAACTCTGGCGTCTGTTTCTGAATCGACTCATATGGACTATCGTCAAACTATGCATTTCCTCTTCAGAATAACTATAATCTTGTGTGTCTATAGATAACTCGGAGCTCTCAACTTCCGCTCGAATGTCTCTCTGGATCACGAAGCTTGAGTTATCTAAGGGGAAAATTCTTCTGATACTCTGAGTATAAATATCTATTTCTCTTAAAGAGCGAGTATAGCCTTTTGGCGCAAATTCTGAGAAATCGTCGTCGACAATATCGTACGTGGTCATAATTCTCATGGTTTGTGGATCAATAGTGAATGAAAAGATTGAGTTGCCATCTATAAACATAATCTCGTCTCCAATTTGTTGTGCTTTTTTGGAGTTATGAGTATTTCTCAAAGCTAGTTTGATCAAGAGAGTTGGCTTAAGAGCGTTTTGAGTGCAATCCCAAAAGAGAAGCTTGTTGAAAGATGCCTGCACGAACACATTCGAATCTTCAAGATAAAAGAGCTTGCAGTAATATTCTTGTGGCTTCCATTTGGGAATTATAACCGTTATGATACGCCCCTGCAAAACATCAAATATATCAACCAGCCCACTTGAATAGAGGAAAGCTAAAACTAGGTTATTGCTTTTCAGATCATCTGCAACGCCTCCTGAATTTTTATGAACCAATTGACAGAAGCTCTGGGGCATTATTTTGATGTCCACCGGAGGAATGCGACTTGTGTACGCAATAAATTTCATTTGTAATGTTCGCCATTTAATTAGCAAGAACTTCACTGTTCCTATTTGATAGTTGCATCTGAATCCTAATATCAACTCATCATTTAGTTTGAAGATTTCATCCAAAGTCGGAATCTGCATTGAAAACGAATTCTGCATTGGGTTCGAGAGCGAGAAAAATAGTAGTTTGTTTTTGATTTTGAAAGCGATGATCTCTGATGCCAAGCTAAAGCATTTAGTGTAAGCAGCACTTACCTTTGCTACTGAAACCCCAAGCTCCTCGAACATCATCAAGAGATCATATGTATAAAGTAAACCACCAGAACCTTCTCCACTATGATCGATAAAGTTGAGCTCCCAATCCTCCGTAAGAGCAACTCCAATATTCTGCCTGAATTGAAAGTAACAAACGACATTAACACTCGATCTTCGCAAATATGGTCCAAACTTAATGTAGAGGACGTCCTTGTCGGAGTTGGAAGTCCTGTCTCTTGAAGAAGCCATCATCCTAAGAATCTGATAAATATTTCGTCACTTTTTGAAATTTAATGCTTCCGCTTCTCTAAACGGCGAGCTTTGTACTTCAAATATTCGAAGTGAAGTGTTCAATAAAACTTTAACTTCGATAAATCAACGACTTCTATTTTAGTAAATAAATTTATGTGAAGAATGCAGGTAAGATGGATATATCATATCAGTAGTATGGACAAATAACCTTTCATTGAAACCTCATGCAAAAGTTGTGCAAACAATAAATATAAGTTCAATTTTTTACTTAATACAATAATAAAATTTCGTTACTCTAGAAATTTTACAGACACTCCTAAATCACTTCTTGAATTAAATCAAAATTGCTGCAAGAGATAAAGTTCCTTGCAATCTCGGCAATATAGACCAATTTACTAGGTGATCAGATTCAAAAGAGTCAATACCATCAGACAGCGAGTGAACACTGTTTACTTGTTTGATTTGATTAGCTGTTTAATGAATTCCAATGATTTCGGATGATACGTTTGATAGCTTAGGAATTCTTCGAAATGTCCTTTGAGGGTCCCTTCTTTCTTTTTGATTTTCAAAACTCTGGGCAACTCAAAATTTAAGGGTAATATTAAAAACTTTGAAGCGAATTGAACTGCTGGAAGGATGTCTTCAAGCTGCATCGCGAAACAGTATTCCAAAAAATCTCCAAATAACTCATTATAGGAACTCTTTTTCTTTAGAAGTCGGTCATCATTAAAAACTCTTTCACAAATTTCGTTCTGATCAAACACTCCAGAATGAAGCCCAATCGTGAGATACATGAAAGCAGCTAGCAAGGCTCTTTGATTATACTTCAAGTATCTTATATCTAACATGCAAGTGTCTAGCAGTTGATTGATCTCCCGGAATCTGTAGTACGAGACATCATTTTGTTTGCGAAAAAACACCATCTCTCTCGAAGGTCCATAGAAGTCCGTTATGCCACAAGTCACAACTCTCTCAATGAATAAGTCCCATTGATTTAAATACCATTGTGTCCAATTGTTCAGCGTGGGAGGGGTAAGGAGCCAGTTAAGAGCTTTGAGCATCTTGATTTCAAACTCTAAAATTTGTTCTGCTGTGTAGGCACCATCGCAGCTCTTCGCAAAATCTTTCACTTTAGGAAGGCGGACTTCCTCATTCTTGGCAGCGATAAATAGTGCTGAGGCTCCGACCAATTGAAGTTCTTTTTTTGCCACTCCAGGCACAGAGGAGAGGTAGCGATCGACATAATTTGTTGCAAAATGGAATGTTTCGCGCTTGAGCCCATAGTCTGAGCAAACTTCCATCATCCAATCAATCAGTATCGCTCGCATTTCAGCATTTATATGTGATTGGGAGGTAGCCAAATATTCGGAGTCAGGAGCATATTCTCGTTCAAGAGAGATCAAATAGTTTATTGTCTCACTATCAATACCACAAGGATCGTTGTCGGGTTGGAAGTCAGCAAGCTCTTGCTCGAGAGTCTTAGGAAGCTTAAACTCAAGGATTTTTGAAGCAACAGGCTTGCTTATCGTTGCATGTTTCGAATCTCCACTTGTTTCATCAATATCGCCCAAGAAATCTTCTGGTCGTTTCATAGGTGAAGAGAGTAATTCATCACCTTCGGCCATCTGTGAATAAGGTTGACTTCTTTGGGATCGCTGGCTTTGGGCAGAGAGATATGTTGAAAATGAGTAGGCTGTTGAAGCCGTATTATTAAAGTTTTCATTTGATGAAGCCTGTGCAAGGTCCTTTTGGGGTAACCATGAGATTTTTGGTATCGATTGTTTTGTTTTGCTTGGTGACGCCATCGAAAATTTTATTGGTTTGGCTGTGATGGAGCTTTGGTTAGGTTTCAGAGGATTTTCTGAAAATTCATCGCTGATCTCGGCATCTTCGACAATCATAATGTTTGGATTAGCGAATGAGGTCCTGTTGGAGTTGGTATCATTGAAATGATTAAAATGTGAGTTTGGTCGAATAGATTGGTTGATAGAGTGTGCCCAAGAGTTATTTCGCGAATGAGTGGGCGGTCTGAGATTTGTTTTTTGCATCTGGATTGGTTGACTCACAAAAAATGATGAAGAAGCAGTAAAGAGTGATTACGAAGCTTTTTCGATTCTGGTTAGCGTTTGGTTTAATTTTAGCTAATCTGTTGGATATTTGAACATTGCATTAATACTTCAATACATTTAAAACGGTATCTGAATTTGAAAAATTAAAAATTTTTCCGCGGTCTGCGGAATGAAACAATTATAACGCGTTTCAAAATTCGCAGAATCAATTCAAAAAGTAGAAGGTTTAAGTACTATGAGACTTGTCAGCTGAATTAGGAGAAAACGAGGTGAACTCGAAGAGATGAGGAAACATTGTAAAAAATAATAATAGATCTCATAGTGAGCATACTCGATAAAACCTGAGTGCAGATTTATGAGTTTGAGAGGTCGACACACATTTCGAAATTGCTTGATTTGAAAAGTGTAAGTTTTAAAATTTTTCCGCAATTTTTGCTCAGAACAAATTTGAATTTAAGATCAGTCGAATTTTGTCAGTTTCTGTTCACGAAAGTTATCGAGAAAGGAACCTTAAAATGTCTAACTTAAATATTCAGACAAATGAAAACAGTCATCTCTTGTTCGATTCCTTTCATCAATTCCAGATTCCTGAAGCTAAGGAACGTCATTAAAAAAACGTATATAACCTAATTTACTCATTAGAAACAGTATATTAATTCCTTGAGAATCTAAAGAACCTCTGGAGACTAGTTGATAACTAGCAATAAACAGATCACATATTCACAAGAGTTGAAATAAAAACTAAAAGACATCATATATCAAACCTGAATTTCTCCAAATCAAAGTTCTAAATACCTAATGGAAAAACTTTCTAGCAATTCGTCAGAGACCAAAACCTTAATCGATGCTTTATATTTAAAAGCAACAATGCAGTCTAGGTCCATGATGTCTCCATCGTCGTGGGAAAACAGCAAGACAGGACCCTCAGAAATTTCTTCCAAACTCCTCAGTAATTGCCGATCTTCCAGATTGTCAAATGTAACATTCCTCTTTTTAATTAGTTCTTTGAATGCCGATGCTGAAACTTTAATTTTTCTCTTTGTGAGGAAAGGGAATGCGCTCTTAACTGCGCTTTGACTAATTCTATAAGGAGAATCCGTTTCTCTCAGAGTGTCTCTGTTCTTTTTAAAAAGCTTAGCTCCAACGTTTAAAATTTTGAGCACTCCTATTCAGTAGTCGTTCTTTTAAGATAAAAAGCAGATTTTAGGTTACCTTTTGAATCATTTAGGAGGAACTTTCGAATACCTGGTGTGATGATGAATACACTCTTTTCGTTTTCAGTGAGTCTTAATGTTTTATCTCTGAGCAGTTCTTCATCGATTCCATAGAATTCATATATTTTCTTCCATTCAGGGTCAACTAAAGGCACCCAGTTAGGATGGGCGTATGTGCATCCTGCTTTCAGAATTTGCTTCTCTTGGACTGAAGGTGTCCTATTAACTTGAGAGCTAGCGTCTTCACTCATCACTTCTGAAGGTTCTCTGGAGATGTGAGGCATCCCTTGCTGAGAAGATATTTTTTTGCTTCCAATTGTTGAAAAATGCACCTTTTCGGCAGACGAGGTTTCTTTTTTTTTACGAATCAGCGCAACAAAAAATCCACCAGAGTTTTGATCATGAGGTAAAACTCTGAGAGCATTTTGGATTTTGTAAGAATTGAACATGGTTTCTTCATCGGCTGGAAACAAACCAGCGTGAACTTTACCTTTGTAACCGACTGGTACATCAGACATCTCTTCGTATATATTGAAGATCTTTTCCCTGTTTCTGTTTGACCAAAGAGAATGAAAATCCGCACTCAAGCCGCTGCCGGAAATTTTTTTTGCATTCCTTAGGGCTGCCTGCTTGGATAATTTATAATCTTCAGTTTCCTCACAGACCTTCCATCTTGAAAGACCTCTGCGTGAGATTAATCCTGGAACAACAGTAAAATATCATGATAGAGGTTAGCATAAATACCTGGATATAATTGATGGATGTCTATCAATTCAATTGAATCATGATTTGATTTTCTAAATATTTCAGTAAGCACAGCTTCATTCTAGTGAAATTTTCACATTGCGTTCTTAAACTATCTGATAGCTTACCTCGAGAGGGTTCAGTGAGCAGGTAGAATATAGAATTAATCCTCCAATCTTTGCAATCTGTAATGCTTTTTGAAGTATTGACACCTGGGTTTGATGCATTATTATGGCGTCATCAGTTGCCCAATTTTCCCATAATTTTGAGTTCTTGCGAAGAGCGCCGTCACCTGTGCAAGGTACATCAGCTAGAATCTTATCAAAGCACAGTTTGGAAACTGCGCCATCGTGTCCAACAGTACTTAAAGTGGGAAAATTTTGGGCTTGATGATTCACCACAGCTATTGCTGAAGTATTGTTTCTTTTGACTTGATGACCGAGAATGCTTGCTCTTCTGTAATTTACATCATTAGCAACTATACCTCCTTGGGTTGGGCCTTTCCCTAGAAATTCATCTCGATAGAGAGCCTGCAGCAATTGTACTGTCTTTGAACCTAATAACGTAATCTGAGTCGAGCGCTCTAGCATGAGATCTATATGGTACCTGGTGCAGCGCACATATCAAGGACTAGGTCAGCGCTCTGGATATCCATGAAGAGTGGAGGAAGCATAGAGACCATTTCTTGGCGAGTAATTAAACCTGATTCCGCTGCTCTTTGAATATATTGATTTAACTTCTTTAAATAAGGATCTTTCTTCAAAGCCTTCCGAGTCACATTCATTTGCCAAGCCAATTCGTTAGGATACCATTCTAACGGACGAAGAATTGTATTTCCTTTCAACTCTGAAATCTTTCGACCAGAATCAACCGCTTTATCATCACCATTTAAATTTTCCATTTCTTCTCGCACTTGAGGAGTGAAGTTGGTACCCTGTCGGTCATTAGAAGAATCCTCAGAAAATTTAGAAGCCATATAATTAGGATTTTTGAGCTGTGCTATAAAATTCTTGTGATTGGGAACGTTCTCGTTGATACGAAATGTTATCGGCAAGTCGTCTCTGAGCTGGTTGATGAACCGCTGATATTCTGAGGGCTCTTTGAAGTAGTCTTGAAATACTTCCTAATTGGCTAAAATGTGATTCCCAATGATGCCAATTTACCAAGTAATAATTTTCAAACGATGGAGAACATCGAATTTGAGCCTGTCCGAAAGACGCCTCAGCACTGTTCCCGAACTCAACAGATTCTTGGTTCCGGTTCAATGATTCGCTGATTTGTTGGTTAATCTCTGAGTTATCTGAAGTTGAGAAAAAGCATGTGGCTATGATAAATGAAGTTCAAACACATTAGAAAGTTATAAGGGACTACTGAATGATGATAGCTGTTGCGCCTTGCCTAGGATATTCTTGGATATAGCTCTTGTAAAATAAGAAAGCATTCAATAAAATAAACCCGATACAATTGGAAAATTAGTGTGATCAACTTAGTATTTAAATGATAGCCATTTACATACGCGCGGTGCCGATGCCTGTGACCATTTTGCATAAATGCATTATAAGCGACGCTCAGGACTGACAGAACTCCCTCTAAAAAGAAAATTTAGCTTCATATAGGCAGAGAGTCAGATAACCAAAATGATCGAAAATTCCGAGCCTTTGAAAATGACCCATGAGTCAGGAAGCTTTCATTTACAGTCAGCTTTTATTCATCGTAATACGTGAGCATATCAGAAATAGATAATTTCTGAAGCAGCAACCAAGTCTACTTTCACTTTGAGTATGCAGCAGGACTCAAGACTGACTTTTCATCAGGCCTATTCCATAGTACGAGTATATGTATTGTAAATCCACAATTTCGATCATTTCATGCCTTTGAGTGTTCATCTGAAACACGGATTAGCCTGTATATAATGGATAAATTGGTTTTTTTCTAAAAGTGAGAGAGGATCCAATCTCCGATTGACTCCATAAAGAAAAAAAGTTAAATGAATTTTAGTCAAATTTGAAACTGGCACACCTGTACTAAGGAGCAAACTAGATGTTTTTCTAAGATAATTTAATATTTTTAGTATATAACAAGCGAAATGGAATTTGAAAAATAATTCTCACAATGTCAACAGAAACTGTTATTACAACACATTTTTTATAAGCAATCATTCCTGATGAGATAGTTTTTGATAGGGTTTTTCAATGTTTCTTTTAGATTGATTATTAAATTATTTCGGATCTTGTTGCTGATAGCATCAGTTTGAGCGGCCCATAAGTCTCTTTGAATGAGCTCTTTCTTTACATTCAAAGATATATAATTACCATCCTCTCTACTTTGGCTTTCCTCAGTATGTAAAATCCTTTCAATTCCAGAGCGGGAGTCTTTTTCATCCAAGCCAGAAATCCTTGTCTTAGTTTTGCCCTTCAGTTTAATCATAGCTGAGAGCTTCACAAAGCGATTTTTCCTTGTAGCTTCATAGTCAATATGAGCGTTTTCTGAAACTTGACGCGGCAACGAGCTAGATTTTGTATATGGCGATAATTTTGGGAAAACTTTTGTAGTACCATCAATTCCATTTATCGCAGGAAGAGGAAAAATATTTTCGGGATGAGGCTTTTGTTGATCTTCTGGACTTGGTTTTGAGTGTTCTGTAATTTCCAGAGATCTTCCAAGATTCGCTGAAATTGTTTGTGGATCATGGAATGAATCATAAAACGAAGGCGAGTCAAAATGTTGTTTTTCATTGTCATGCATCGAAATTTTGAAATTTTGGGCCTCTTTACTCCGGAAATATCGCATTTCTATTTTTTTCTCTCTCTGCTCTCGCAAAATAGAGCTACTCCGATTCGAATAGCTACCAGGCGAACTTACATCTATAGGGTTATGCTCTGTATCATGGCTTGTAGGTGAATTCGTTGAATTCAAGGTTTGAGTACGGTTCTGCTTTGAGTATTTGTCTTCAGTTTGCGACTCATTTATATTAAGTGTGGGAATTCGTGGATTTTGGCGTTTTGCTGTCCTATTAATGCTCGAGTTTAGGTCTGTGGCACCTGCTTTTGTATTTCCTCCCCTTGGAATTAATTCATTGCTAAGAGATAAAAGAGGATTCTGAGTCCCAGACAGTCTATAAAAATGGAGACTATTTGAATAGTGTCCACGGAAGTTAAAGGTCCTAGTTTTCTGAAATGATTTATCTCTTGATATGTTGACGTTGCTGCTGATCGTGACGTCATTCTGTACGAGGATAGATCGCTCGTTATTTGGGTTATTGGCTCTTTTTTTCAAATATTCTGTATGAAGCTGAAAATATCTCTCTCGACCCTTTTTAATCTCAAAATTAAAAGACGAGAGGTCATGATAGACTTTATCTATTAGAGCACGTTTATATTCAGGTCTATAGGCAATAGGAACAGGCCGAAATTCTAGCCCCATTAGATCATATGCTTTCCACAATTCTGAAGAGTATATCCTAACAGGTGGGGTGGGGACCAGCTGCTCAATAGTATGCATATCTGAACAATTACCGGGAGTTTTTTCAGCAACCTGATGAACAGAATTTTTAAGCAAGTTAATTTTGGTTGGACTCGAAGTCTTTGAAAGACGAAGAGGTTTGGGATCTGCTGATTGAGTTGTTGTGATTGGTTGGATGGAATTTAATAAACTTGGGGATGGGTTATACTTTTTCGTTGGTTCAGGCTGCTGAATCTCTTTTTTCTTCATCTGAGAGCCTTCAATAACTAATTGAAGGTCGATGCTCTGAGTTTTCGAATCATAACCATCGATTTCAGTCAATTTCCTGGTTCGGGTACCCGAAGCATGATTTTCAGCTCCACCACTTTGATGGACAGACAGCAGCTCATCATTCATGGTTAATGCAATACCACGATCCGTTGTTCCTGCATCTGTCTGAGTGTCTCTTCGAGGAGAAGTAGAACTCTCTGTCTGATGATGCTTAGTTCTTCTTGGTGATGATTGATCATGTGACTTCACGTAATTCTCATAGTTTGGATATTTTGTTGAAGGAGGTTCATACACAGCGTTTTTTTTCTTTAGAATATCAAATTTTTCTTTTAGTGAGTCCGTCGCGAGAGTTTTTCCCTTTTCAGGCACGCTTCTATATCTGACTGATTGTTTCTCCCCTTTGCCTGCATTTGAAAATGGAATTGCTGATTGCAATAAAACTTTTGCGCCATCTGCTGCAGCTTTCTCCCTTTCTTCTCTCTCATCTGCGTCTTCCATGGCAAGAACCACTTGCGCATTCCGGGCAAGTCTTGTTGCTTCGTTTATCATTTTGCAGACTTTATCATACTCTTTTTGAAATCTCACACGTGAAATCTTGACGATAATGGCTAAAATGAACTCAACATCCACTGAAATTTGGCAGATTAGTAGTTTCAGACGGTCTTCCAATTGAGTAAGCATCGTGAAGGATTCCTTAAAGGATTCAGCAAGGCCTAATTCTGTTACTTTTTGTTTTGAGCTTATGTTCAATTGCGATATTTTGGCGGCGAGCTTGATAAGCACCCTAGAAGGAGGTAACGGATAAGAAACAATCAGAAAATGGACATTTGTTACTTCTTCGTCTTGGTTTCAACCGTTCGAAAACCAACATATTTTTTTAAAATAGTATCTTCGTTGCCTTTTCTCTCATTTTCCATATTTAGGAGCTGCTCTTGCAGGTTCGCCATAGCCTTACTTATGGAAGCTCTCATAATTTTCTTCGGTTTGCTTGTGAAATCCAGAAGCTGTATTAAATTTTCTTCTCTTCTTTTGATGATGCTAATCATATTATTCAAATCTTCAATATCAAGAGCGCTTGTTGAAAATGAAGGCGAAGGACCATCAATATTATCAGTCTTAGTATTTTCGATACTAGCAGCTTCCTCCATTGTTAGTACACCAAGAAAGCGGCCAACTTTATGCCTTAATTTAAGACGTTTTTATACTAAAAATTTAATTGTCATGAGTAGCAGCGGTTGTATGCATGTAAATCGCCGAGAGAACTCAAAGCTGATTAAAAATACTGACACATCCAGCACGAATGATTTTGAATTTGATCTCGTAAAAATTTTTCCACATATCAGAGAGAGGTTAAATAAAATATTTATTGAGAACTCCTTTTCTACATTTTCTACAAATATAAATACAACTAACAATTACGAAACCTTGCTTTGATTACAGTTCCAAAGATTTCTTGCGAATATCTGTCAAAGAATGAGTCAGTGGGTTGAGCTGGATACCAGTTTGTGCTTCTTTCGTTTGATTACCATGTAACGGTTCTTCGTCTTCATCTTCATCATCAATAAGCTGAGGTTTTGGAATTTGGCATCCCAAAACCACTCCCACAAGAAATCCAACGAGGATGAAGGGTGTGAGTGCAAATACTATCTTCCGAACATCTCTCACGGTTTTAAGATTGTTGGTGAGAGTCTCTACAATCAAATCACTAAAATCCTTTAACATTAAGTTGAGAGCATGATCCAAAAAGCAATCCTTGTGAGAAACTTCTAGAAAATAGTTTTGCAATTTGATAAGTTCTTCAGCTCCGTTTTCCAGGTTCCTTCCACTGGTGACGTAGAAAATTAGGATTCCAAGTGTTGAGAAAATTGTTATCCACTTCCAAACGACTTCGATTTTTGAGAAAAATCCACGACTTCCACTCAGATAACAAGTGATTTTAACCATGACATAAATAGCATAAAAATTTCCAATGGTGATCAAGATACCAGCCAATGGAAAGAAAAAATTAGAGTAGTTCTCTAAAACTTTGGCAAAGTCATGAATATTTTCTCCGTATGTTCGTATAATCTGAGAGTCAATAGTGAGGCATGGACCAATTTTCTGAGGTCGTGAAGTGAGGACTGCTAATTTGGGTCGATAAATAGCTGAAAGCACCATTTTTTGATTCTTCGTAAATTCTTCGTAATTCGAAAAATACTTTAAAGCCTGTTCCACGAGGCCATTTTGCTGATAGAATTCGAGCTCGTCCTCAAAATCTAGTACTGATGTATCGTTGTCAATATCATATTTATCACAGCCCGTTTCTGTCAAATTCAGAAAGGGAAATGGCTCTGAGCCATTTCTTCCATGAGATCGCACAGGGTTCAGACATGGTCCACCATTTAAATAGGCTCCTAGTGATCGAAGGTGGGATGTTGAGGAAGCATTTCTTTTAAAGAGAATAAGATTCCCAGTGCTAAGTGCTCTTGATTGGTATTCAGGTAGGTCTTTCGTTCCAATCCGAACCTCAGTTATTGGACAGTCCTCAGCCGCAGGTACACACAAATAAAGTCCGCAAAGCTTGAAATCCGGCAGGCAAATTCTCGCAGGAGAGAGCATATATTTTGAATTGAACTTAGCACATAAATGTGATTCTTGCCAAATATATAACGGTATCTGAGGCGTTACTGGGACTTCTTGGCAAGACGAATTACAATCTGGTGATGCAGCATACGTTTGCGTTTTTGAACAATAACAGCCTTTTGAAGTTCCTGGCCAAAGACCAATGGGAATTTTAATGAAATCGTCAGGACAAGCTTCATCTATTGCCACAGGCTGTAAATCTGAGATGAGAGGTGCTGAGAGAGAGTCGGCGAAATAATTGATAGTCGGTATAGAGTCCACTAATTGAGACACATGAGGAATCAAATATTCTTGGATAGTCCGCATAAAGTATGCCATAAGGAAGACACAGAATGTGAGATAGGTCATAGAAGTTAGGAGATCAACCATTATCTTTCTTCTTCGCTTCTGCGACACCTGCTCACGATCGAATTGCTCAAAAGCAACACTGAATCTACTTTCTGGGGTCATTGTGATTTCGAACCCAATTAAAAAATAGCTAAAACTTTTGAATTTTTTTCAAACCGCATTATTGAAAAAAATATCTTTAAAGCTACAGCATCTCATGTTCTATGGAATGAAAAATATCCGCTTCCTAGTGACTAACAATTGTTTACAAATGCGATCTAGAACAGGTTCGGAGATCTTCTCTTGATATGAAAAAATTTACTATCATGAACTTTTCTCGTCAAGCAGAATCGAAATTGATTAATGGGTTAATAAATCTCTGCAAGTTAGAAATACATATACAAACAACTGACTAACGGTTCAGCAACTTTCAGAGGAACTTAATTTCAATATTAAGTTACAAAACTTAAGGAACGAGACTGAAATTCTCCAGAATAGTAGTTTCAAAAAGCTTTGATTTGTGAGTATATGAAAATATGCTTAATGATCAAACATGGATCAATGCTACAAAATTTCAAAGTTTTTAAAAAAAGTTACGGGTATTTATAAAATCTAATGCTCAGAGGTTATGAAGGTAAGTTAATCTTTCGCTATTTAGGTTTTCATCTGAAACTTTCTTATCAGCAATATTTTTTGAACGCCAAGTATCCTCATTCTTTATTCTCTCACTGAAAACGATACTTAAAGGAGGCTCATTCTCTCCAATATTGAGCTGTGCTTTAGATTCACTCTCCCTCTTCGTTCCAATCTCTGACTCAGCCTTTATGCTTCTATTCTTCCAGTGCTCAATTTCTCTTTTTCGCTCTTCAACTTGACTGCTTAAATTTCGATTTTCAATGTTCAAAATTGCCATTCGGTTCTCCATCTCTCCAATTTTAGTGTTCATCAATTCAAGTTCTCTGGTCTTTTCACGCAGAGCTTGCTCCAACCGCTGATTCTCAGTAGCAACCAGCATCAGCTTGCCTTCGAGGTCTTGGGCATTGATGACAGCTCTCTCCAGCTCTAATGCTTTGGCCCGCCAGCTTTCTTCTTCCTTCTGTCTGAGAGTTAAATTATGATCACTCAATTCTCTTTCTGTGTTCAGAAGAGTCAGTCTCGACTGCGCTTCTTCGAGCTCGTGCTCCAGCTCAGATATTTTCTTACTCTTCTCATTCACCAAGTTATTCAGCCGTTCACTTTCGTTGGCTAGGATTACCATCTTTTCCTTGAGATTTTGCAGTTCAATTTTTTTCATTTCTGCTTCGTCTCCTCTCGCACGGTGGTGGTTCAGCTCCATCATTCTATCATTGATAGTTTTATTCAGCCGTATGTTGTCTTGTTTTAATAGTTCATATTGAGTCGGGTAATCTCTCAACTGACCCAATGCGTGCTCTAATTCTTGAATTTTGATTACTTGCTCCTGAATGATAGCTCTCTTTTCTTTAAGTACACGAGACATATGCTCATTTTCTCTGCTTAGCGCCTCTACGGTTCTTTCTAGCTCTCTCGAAGTTAATTCTTTTGATCTTTCCAATTCTTCAACTCTCGAAAGCAAATTTATATTTTCTTTGGTCTTTTCGGTCAAGAGTGTGTTTACTCTTTCATTTTCGGTTCCCAGTAGAGCAACTCGATTTTGGAGGTCACTCATTTGAATATTTGCTCTTTCAAGTTGTAGGACTCTGTCTTTGTATTCATTGTTCTCCTGAGTGCGATCTCGAATGAGAGCAATCAATCTTTGATTGTCATTGTTAATTCCTGCCAAACGGTTCTGGAGTTCGTTAATTACTAGTTCATTCCGTTCAAGCTCTAAACATTTCTTTTTCCAAACTTCTAAATCCTTCGTTTTTTCACTCAATGCGTTCAATAATTGCTCATTATCGTAATGGAAATTAGTTAGCTGACTTTCAAATTCACCTAGTTTTCCAGCTTTGATCTGTAAATCCTTGATTCTGTCGCGCTGCTCTTCAATTTCCTGTACTTTTTCGCTAATTAATGTGTTTAATGTATTATTCTCACTTACTACTAACTGTAACTTCACGGCTAAATCCCGATTGGCTGCTTCAAGCTCTCCTTTTTTGGTATGAAGGCTTTCAAGATCTTTCATCCTGCATTCAAGTTTAAAAGTCAGATCTTGAATTTCTTGTTGTTTGGTTTCTAGTTTTGATTCAAGTGAACCTTTTGTTTCTAAGTCTTTGTGAAGGGTAGACATCTTATCTCTATGACTGTCAAGTTCGCGCACTTTCTCTCCCAACAAAGCATTTAGGCGCTCGTTTTCCTGATTGAGTAGAGCAGCTGTTTCATCTAAATCGTTCAATTGCCTCTGTTTTTCTTGCTCAGATTTTTTAAGTTCTACCAACTCCTGTGTTTTCGCAACAAGCATTTTATTCAGATGCTCTCTTTCTTGTTGAAGCTGCTGTAATTGATCAATTCGCTCATCATCATGTTTTGCTCTCTCGGTTGACTCTGCTAACCGAGTGTGAAGTTCGTTCAGTTGCTTTGTCTTTTCTTCAAGTTGGCGATTCATTTTTTCATTATCTGTAGACAGTAATTTAAGTTTCTCTTGCAAAATCGGCACTTGTTTCGCCATTTCTTGTAAAGCTGCAATTTTTTCATCTTTTGCTTGGATATTCTTCTCTTTGTCGCCGATTATCTCATTTAAGCGATTATTTTCATTGACAATCATGCGAGTTTTATCTTGCAGGACATTTTGTTGGTCTAATCCCTTTCTCGTTTCAGCAAATTTATTTTTCCAGTGTTCCATCTCTTTTTGACTCTCACTAAGCTGGGCTTCGAGTCTCTGAACTCTTGCCTCCGCAGCTCGATTGTGACTTTCCAATTCAGGCAATTTGGCCAAACGTAGCTCCATTTCTTTCCGTACTTCTTTCTCTAGCTCAATTTGCTGTCGCAACTCATCTGCAGCGGAGACTGCTGTCTCTTGCTGTTTTTGAAGAGTGGCTAATTGTGATTTCAGAGTTTCAGCTTCTTTGGCACTCTCTTTGAAACTCTCTGCCTCTTTCTTGCACTTATCAATTATACCGTTTAATCGGTCATTCTCACCAATGACCAACTGAATCTTTTCATCAAAATCTTTATGTCTTAACTTTAATTCTTTAATTTCTGCGATTCTGTTTGCCAGTTCATGATTTAGAGCATTATGCTCATTGTTTAGTCTACGAACTTTCTCCTCCAACTCTTTCTTTGCTTGGATTTCAGCTTCAAGCTCCAGTTGCCGGAATTTTGTTTCATTTATTTCCTTCTGCCTTCTAAACGTAACGTCATTCAGTTTTTCATTTTCATCCAAGAGGGAAGCGACTCGTTCTTTGAGTACCTTGATGGAGCCGTTCTCTTTTTCTAGTTCTATACATTTGTTCTTTACTTGCTCAAGCTCTTTCATAATTTCGCCTATTTTGTGATTTAGCCCTTCGTGATCTTCGATCAGAGATGCGTGAGCCATCTCCATGATGCTGTGCTGCTCCCGTAAACGTTCAGCGTCATTCAACTTAGTACGATATTCATCGATTTCTAGGTTTTTCTCTTGTAGACTGAATGTGAGATTATCAAGTTCCCGTCCATGCTGCTCAAGTATAGTGTTTAATTGATGATTTTCAGCGACGAGTTCTTTAGCTTTCTGTTCAAGGTCCTTGAATTGTTTTCTCAGTTCATCATTTTGTTGAATTTTGGACGTGATCATTTTGTTAAGTTGTTCATTTTCTCTGTTTAGTTCGAGAACTTTCTTTCTAGACTCTTCATATAGCTTGGGAAGATCTCCAACCTCTCGAAGTCTCGATTTCACACTATTTACCTCTTCTGATTTACTGCTAATAGCCTTATTAAGCCGATCGTTTTCGAGTGTTAGAGCTTTAATTTTTTCAGCAAGCTCATTGGCTTTCCCCTCCGCCTCCATGGCATATTCCTTCCAGGAATTGACATCATTATTTAACTCGGCGATCATAACAGTGTATTTTTCGTTCTCAGTTCGAAGTAAACGCTTATGATCTTCGAGTTCACTGATTCTTGCATCTTTCAATTCCAGCTGATTGCGATCTTTGGTGAGCGAATTCACCATCTCATTCAGATTCTGATTTTCTGCGAAAAGTAATTGAAGGCGATCTTCTAGCAATTTCGCTTTTTTTGCTGCAGACGCTTGAGTTCGAAGCTCATCGAGATTATGGCACAGCTCATAGTTTATCATATTTAGCCGCTCAATTTCTATGCAGAGTAACATTTGTTTGATTTGAGGATCGTGGTCTTGTCTTCCTGCTGAAGTGACTTTGTTTGGAGATAAACTGACAAAACTACCGCGAGAACCATTAGTTGCACGCCCTTGATTAAGCATTTTAGTATTCTATCTTGAATGAGAGTAATGTCTGCTTGTCTCTCAAATGGGAAACAAATGAGAATATGAAAATACTACCGTTGAAAGTTTAATAAATTTTATTTCGATGTAAGCGGGAACAGAAATGAATTTTTAACTTTTTCCGGTTCAGATGATGGGAAAGAATTACAGGGAACTAGATAAAAACTGTTTACTCGCCGATAGGCTGATGGCTACACCTCATTGAAGAGAGGAATGTCCCAGAGAATTCGAACTCCTAACCAATTAGTTTGATAAAACCCAAACTTCTATAATAAACAGTCCGTTAATCTTTCCTCAAATTGATTCAAATTATTAAAAAAGTGTCTCTGCCGCTCTCATCTATTTGTCGAAAAGAATATAAACTTGTAGGATTGCAAATAATAATTGCCCAAGCAGAACCTATGACTATATTTTACCTGTAGTTTTCAATAATACATAAAGGGGCTCTCTTTGCAAAAATTTTAATTTAGAAAATTCGTTTAGAATTTGTAATGGCTCCATATCAATCCCTTGCAGTAAGAAAATTGAGTGGCTGGCAACAACATTCTCATTAACAATTTTTAAAATTCCCGACTGCAAATCCAAAGGAGATCATTTAGTAACATTTGTATCCATCTATATTCTTCTTTATTTGCTTTGCCATTATTGTCTCTAAATTCAATGTTCCCGTTGACTCGCAAAAAATCCCTATGAGATGGAGGATATAATTCGGACCAAGATTCTCTGATTCGAGAAACTTAGAATTGTTTCCAAATTTATCGGTTTCTCATGATTATTTAATGGGACTACTCCAGTGACAAGTTTTTATCCTCTTCTAATTCACTGTCTAATCGACCATTACTTATAAACTGGTGTTTTATTTTTTTAGATAGTTGTTGCGTGTGGGTTCACTTTTCTAGTTATCTATGGAGTACTTTTGCACACTCTGGCCTTCAATCTTGATCGGAAAGACACAGCTTCTTGCTACAAAACTTATCTTTCTTCATTTTTCTCTTCTAATTAATCTTAGCTCTGGATGAAATATCCACATAAATTATCAATTTCAACTTTCAGGAAAGATTCGCTTTTTTCTTCTTTTTCAGAATTTATTATCATCAGAATTTCAGATAGAAATTGTACAAAAATTTTTCTTCAGCACAGTAACTCATTCCTTATAACAACATTCGTTCATCCATCTCCATTAAAGATGTTAGAGAATATTCAGCCGAAGTATGAGCTACATGAAACAAGCTCTTTTAATTTCTGAAAGATACATGTTTCGTAGTCCTTTGCGAATAACCTATTATGTTTTTATTCAGTTCCTATTTCTATATAGAGTAGGAAGTCAGGAAGTTTGGTTTCATTGAAGAAAGATGAATATGGGAAAATTAGAAGTTTCAAGAGGACAAATCGGATATTTGGATTTTTATGGCAGTGGTCTTTCCGTTACATCTAGTAGCATCTATGGACTATTATCACAAATGACAAAGACCATTGGAAGACTTTATCCATGAAAATATTGAGTGAATAAATAAATTATTTAAAAAGCAATGAACATGAGGGGGCAAAATTCGCCAAGCATGGCTTACAAATTTCCAGATGCTGTCATTAAGAACAAAGGAGAAGTGGTCTCTTTTGATCCTTTCGCTGACTATGAAAAACCCAATCAGAATGCATTTACTGGTGACGGAAAGATAGCTTACAAAAATTATGTTAATGATGAATTCGAAAAGAGACAGCATTTCGATCCCTATATGGATGGTGGCCAATACTATCATAATAACTCCATGTCGAAGGATGGCTCATGGCAAACTCATGTGACACAGCCAAAACATAACGTGAAGCGCGACTATATCGATAATTTTGCAACTTCCAAAACTAACCCTCAAAATCAACCCGAAACATATTTTTTTGAGCAATATAAGCAAGTTCATATTCGTGAGGAAGAAGGACTTGTTGCTGCGCGTATTGAAGAATTTTTAAAGCAAAATGAAGAAATAAGACAACTTAAAGAATACAACGAAGACTTCCTGTTAAAATGTGTACGAGGTGGTTATAAAGGCCGATTTTTATATCTCAACCGCAGAGTAAATCAAAAAGTTAGGATGCACGAGATAACAAGTTTTTTTCCTTTAGAGTGAAGGAGAAATTTTAGGCTCGGGCGATCCAAAGGAGGTACATGTTCATTCTCTTTTCCAACCTAATACATGATAATGTAGTATGGATTAACTGTACAGATTGATGATCCAGAATTAGCAGCAGTTCATTCAAAAATCACTTTCAGTAAACTGTTGCAGTCATATGAACTATTGGATATGTCCAGTGAGTCTGGTACATGGATCAAAATCGATCGAGAACTTGGAGAACAAATTATCCCTCAGCGAATTTATCGGGTAGGAACGATCATGTTTGATTTTGCAAGAGGTAATTCTAAGCTAAATTGAGATAACAAATGAAACCAATATCTTAGGACCCAAAATCATTGAGGTGGAAGAGATGTTGGAGCGGTTAGATTTGATTCACATCACTGATACTCTTCTTGAGTACGGTCTAAATAACATTAAAGATGTGCTCGCAATGGAAAAAGCCTTCTGGGAACGTGTAGAGCTTATCCTCTGTCAGATGGTTTTTTCTTAGAAATGCTTTTCAGGTTGATATGAGTCTGAGTGAGAGAAGAAAAATACTAGAGAACTTACCAAAGTTAAAAGAAAATTTCCCTTTGAACTTTGCGAATTTTCGCCTTATACTCAGAGTTCACAAGGATCAAACGATCGCAGCCCAGAAAGTTGAGGTAAAATAAGATAGATGATAGCTACTTTAGACTGACGGCAATTTTCTTTTGTTGAGTTTGGGATTAGAGGGTTAAAAGTTGGGCCCCAACCAGACAATCATATCAGAATCTCCGATAAGCTCAGAAAATCAGGGCCAAAAGAACTAGAGCTTGAGATCAAATATGAAAAAGGCAAATACTTAATGCATTCCACCTCATTAGCAGGTATGAGCGAAATTAAATGAGCTTTTTCAATAAATAAATGATATCAGAGGATGGAGCAATCTTCAAGAGGCTATTTTCCAATGAAAATTATCGTTTGTCCGCGGGGGATATAATTGGGATTGGAAGTATGGAATTTGCTATTATGAGGTAAATCGAATCACAAATCAGACCAAAGTTAAGAAACTTGTAGATTCCTACATGGTGCAACGCAGGATGTCGGTGCTCGTCAGAACATGGAAGATGGCATTATAATCGAACAGAATCTTGGTATCTCTGACGTTGTCAATACAAGCTTATATTGTGTGATCGATGGGTAAGATGAATTAATAGTGCATCAAAAAAACTTTTTTATTTAATCAACAAAAAGGCACGGGGGCGATGAATGCATGAAATACATTAGATCCAACCTTACAAGAGAGATTAAAGATCACTTTATAGTTAATGGAAATAAAGAATTAGATTTTACGATAAACATCTATGAGACCGTGTTTACTTTGATGAAGAAGGTAATTAATGACCTTAAAGTTCGCTATTAATTCAGATGGATAGGTAATTAGCAAAATTGACAAAGAGTTCTTCAAGGCACATCATAAAATTGCATTGACTTGTGGAGCAACTGTCTGCATGGTTATGCTGGTTGGTATAGCTATCTTCCCATGATACTTTTTTTCTAAATTTTGAATCCCAAGGCAGTAAAGTGTTCTGCATTAACATTGGAGATTGTTGTGCTTTGCTTTCACGCAAGGGTTCTATTGTGAAATTGTCCGTTGATCATAAACCAGTAACTATGATTGGCTGCATGAGTAATTTTATGGAACAAAATGCAGGATAGAAAAGATGAACAATATCGAATCGAAAACGAAGGAGGTTTCGTTCAAAATGGACGACTACTGGTAGCTTATTTATGTGAATGCGGCTGTTCACACTTTATAGGGAAGAGTTACAATTTCAAGATGCATTGGCCACTTCGAATACAAGGTAATCACTGCCTCCAATGAACACCTGGCTTCATCATTATTATCCACAACAACGGCAGAAACCCCAAGAAGATGAAACATTGACTTTTTCAAGACAAATTAATTCCGACTTGCTAACTTCCGAGCCAGAAGTAAGTTAGGTTTTTTTCAGTCTTGTCACTGATTCCATTATTGAATTAGATTCGAGTTTATGATGCACTTCCCACGGAAGATGAATTCATTCTGTTGTCTACAGACGGGCTTTTTGAGGCGTATTCAAAGGAGGATCTGGTAAAGCAAAAATTATATGTCCTCTTTTTTTGAGCAATTAATCAACTTTAGATGAGCACTGTGAGGAATCGTCTAACAGGGATAACTGATTCGGTAAGATATTTCTTCCAGTGGATGATTCATTCATGGATTTATTCGGAATATTTATTTAGGATCCACAAGATATCGTTAACAGCATAGTGAGGGAGGCGAAAATTGTGAGGAAAGTAAGCGATAATGTGGGATTAATCGTTGTCAGACTCTCGCGCACGATCAAAATACAACCAACAACGCCAACAAAAAATTATAGCACAACTATGGGTACTCGATTTGTGTAGAACCCACCTATGCTAATACCGACAAGGTGTTTGGTGTTTTTGGAGTTTCTCATTTTCCATCCTTTTGACATATCTCTCCTGAGTATGTATGCTGTATGCTAACTATGTAAATTTTATGATATGTTTCTCGAAATTTTTTACGGAGAACTTTCTAATGATATTTTCAGTTGTTGCAATACATATAGCCCTTTTTAGGCTTCATGGTGCACTTTTATCCTATTAGAGAAATCATGATGTATCATTTGGCTTTTAATCGATCGATCAAGAGTTGAGCAAGGTTAATCAGAAAATAACGAGGGAAAAATTGTTTTTCGGTCTTGTTAATAATAATATTCACAAAAACTACTACAAAATCATAGCTGCTGGTTCGTTCCTCGTGAAAATACTCAGAATACTCTTGCGGTTATGCCCTAATAGCTTACGAGATATCGAGATACTAGATGTCGTCGTTCAGAGATTTGAACTAATAATTGAAGTATCGCTTTATTCGCTTACAATAACCAATTTAAGAGTAACTCAAAACATATGCATTTGAAAGAAACTACACTCAAATAAACCAAAAAAAGCTGAATTGTCATTAGGTCGAAGTAATACACGACTTTGCATCGAAAAAATTTTTATCTTGGAAATTACAGTTTATAGCTGTATATCTGATAAGCTGTGCACTCTTTTTGGAAAAGGATTGCCAAAAGGTTTGCTCTTCTCCAAGAATTCTGAATAGTAAACCTGTGAACTCCTGCTTTGTGAATCACTATCCCTTTGTTGTGAAAATGATTGCTTATAATTTATCTTCTCTTCTGAATTATCCAATGAACCCGAGATCGAGTTATTTGGGCCGAGAGCTCCGGTGCTATTTCAAATTAATTCTTAGGAGAAAGTGCTGATGATTACATCAAAGATTCACTGGGATTGTACTCGGCAACTATCGATTGACTCAAGATAGTTGTCAAGTCATCTAAATGAAAGTCTGAAATTTCTCTTGCTTCCTCTGAATTTTGAAAGGGATCCTAAACAAATATTCAATTTAAAGTCCATGGCAAAGCTTACAGCGTAATATCTTTTTGAAAGAACTCCAACGTCGCCAGACTTTTGCATATGCCTTTTGCATGATAGACCTATGAGGTCTTAAATGGCATAATATTAAATAAAAAAAAAAATACTGAAATTGCGGAAGCCCTCAGACTTTTCTGTATTCGAATTTTGGATATCAGAGTAAAAATACCAAACTCTCAGGATTGAATTTGGATTATACCACTTTCTTCTTTTGGAACTTTCTCCAGGGGAATTTTTCCAGCGATTCACGGCTTGATAAGCATAAACCTTTGTGAGAGATACTTTGAATGGTGCAGCTGACTTAAATGCTTTCGCTGCGGTTTTGAACAGAAGATTCATCATCAGAAAGACATTTAATTATTTTTTGATACTGTAAACAACTTCAAATTTGGGCCTGAAATTAAACTTGATTAAAATCAGATTTGTTTTCCAAATGGAGGGCTTCCCAATATATCTCGTCAAATGTTCTAAGATAATAAAAAAGATCAAATTTTCCATATCATTTTTCTAAAATTCCCAAGTGAAGCATATTTCACAATGGAATTCTGAGAGAACTTGAACTCATAATGAAAATATGTAGCAATTCTCTGAAAAATGTGCAGCATACAAAAAATGAGAGAAAAAAATCGAATTTTCTAGGTGAATAGCGCGTAGCGGCCTCAACCTAACGTTTTTATAATTTCATTCTTTAAGTATGTATTGTTCATTTATCGTCATGATTTCAGACTTGTATCTACACTTGATTAAGGCAGATACTGGATTGAATCAATTATAAAAACTCTTTTAATCGAGAAGATTCGTCCATGCCTGCTGCAAATTAATGTCTTTCAACAAAATGATTTAAATTCTCCAAGTATTTTCATAGAATCAAAAAAAATGAAGTAGAATAACTTTAAAACTCTCAGAAAGCAACTTATAGATGAAAGTTTCACAATTTGCACGTTGCAGAGGCAGCATTCTCTAACTAGTTTAGTTATCTAGATAGCTGTGCCTGTACGAATTATTCAGAACTTGCACAGACTTGTTCTATTAAGAATAAATAAATTGCGTATTCCTCTTTTGAAAATTAATAAAATTCTTATATGTGTACGTGTTGTATAATTAATAGGTAGATGAGATAACTGCAGTTCACCAGTCTTCATGCTTATTTTATGAATCATTTTCACAAGCGAGGGTGCAAAAGAGCTTCTCATCGAAGAATTGATATGAATCTTTCTTCAAAAGCATTCTTGACATTTTGAAAGAGGAAGAGAGAAATGGAGTCTAAAATTGAGATCTTTTCAATCATCTTTTTTCCAATCACTACCAACTCCACACCATGCATTCACCTTACATTCGCGATCAATGCTAGTCGAGTTAAGAGAGAGGAAGAATTAGAGGATTATACAAAGTCACCGATCAAGATCGTTGTATCCTTTTTTCAAAATCTCAAGGCTTGTAGCAGAGTGAGTATTCCATTGATTTTACCACATCGAACGCCTCCTTGGAAAATACGCAGTGGTGTTATCAATCCATGGTGGAACACCTACTTTCATTGATTTTGCTTTTTTTTCACTTTGAATGCTTGAAACATTAGCAAGATCAGACCTATATATATGTTTAGCAGATTCAGTCTTAATTCTTTAGTCTGATCTTTTTGATCGTCTCTATTTGGTATTACAATGTAGTGTGTAATTTCAAATTTCATCTCTCCGCATTCCAATAGCTGTCAGACTCACTAAATCTCGAAATTTTGAAATGATGATGGTGTGATTTTTTTGTCGAATGAAAACGCATCTATTGGGTTTTACGGAACATGGAGGAGACTCTTGAAGTTTTTCACTACCCTTCAAAGAAACTTTTGTTTTAACATCTTGGCTAGAGAAAAAATATCATTGAGCTGTTTTTTTGGAATAAATTAACTAATTTTATAATTATTTGTAGAACGCTATGACCGAAGTCATACCTATCCTAAGAACCCTATCTATCTTGATTCTCATTAGAACTATTTTCTCTCAAATTTAATTTATTAATTATAAGAAATTACCTTTTAGTTTTTTTAAAAAAGTCAGCAGAAATTGATTTCAGAACAGAATTTCAGAGTATGTTCATTTCACACATCTTCTTCCCAAGCAGTAAATCGACTAATCAAAGATGAGGCTCCTCCCATCAAGATCAAAAGTGAGATGTGAGAGAGGAAAAATTGGCTATTTGACTACGAATTTCTAAAATAAATATCTCCAAATTAATTAGCAAGACTAGGTCACTTCCGTTCTCTTTTTTAATAATAGCGGAGTACTGTGATGATAGTAATGAAATTTAGGGGCATAAATGCCTCGTGAAAACATAATGAATATACTTTGTTGTGATTTTTTGATTTTTTTTTTTTATTATGAAAGTGCGATTTTCCAGTATTTAATAAATTCAAAATTGGGCTCCAAAATTGTTGCCAGGGATCTTTTCAAACATTCAGATCAAAGGGAGTCCACTCATACTTGCATACCATATTTCTGTTCATAGGAAATCAGAAGGCCTTAAACGGTATTTAATTAATTTCCAAATAAAGTCAGGAGCTAAATTCTTCTCAATTCTTAAATTGAACCTGCAACACATCCACCCAGAAATAAAAAATCAAATTTAGAAGCTGACTTACAAAATACCCAATTTCTGTCTGATGTTTTTGTTGGAATTTTGTTTATTCTTCCTGCTTGGTACTCTAGGTTGGGCTGCCAAAACAGTTGCGATTATTAGTACAGATGATCTCGATGCAAAGATTACATCAGAAATGTCGAGCTTTTCTGACTCAGACATCACATTCACAATATCACCTGGATCATATAGCATTCACTCAAATTTTACGATAGCAGGAGTGCTAACTAACCTCGCTTTTGTCAGCACAGCCGTGGCTCCAAGCACACTAAGCGACTGTTCTGCTTTACCTCAAATAGGATTTTCGGACTTGGGAATGCTCAATTTTACGAATGCCCAGAAGATACGCTTTCAAGGAGTTACTTTGATCGCAGACGGCACGACTAGAATCCAAGGAATCAATCCTAGTTCTAATTATATTTTTCAAGATTCCTGTATTTTAGAAGGAAATACTCCGACTGGCAGCTCTACTTTTCTCTATGCACGCAGCTCAATCTATTTTAACTCGAGCATAATCTCAAAAACTTTGGACTCCTCCACTTTCACCGTGATTACAGCCAATTTTATATGGAATCAATCCCAAATCTATTATACAGGGTCGTCATCCTCCTATCACCCAGTGGTTTTTGTAATGGGAACAACATCAGCCGTCAATTGCGCCTCATCTTCTACCATAGGTATTTTCACGGCTAAGTTTACTGGGTTGACACTCTCTGGTAATTCAAACTCTTACCAGCTACTTGCCCCTATTATTGTGGCCAAGGAGTTATATTATGTAGAATTTCAGAATATGTTGGTCAAAGATTTGTTTCATTCTATGAATCAACCTATGATCACACTAAATCCTACTGGTAGCATTGATTGTGGCAGCATGACTGCTCATGCTCTATTTCATTTTAGTGACATCACCACCTTAAATATTATTGACATGTCATTTACAAATAATACGCTAATAGCAGATTCATCTCGAGGTAATGAGTGGTCACCGATTCTGATTTCAAATGTCAATCAACACTTGTTCTCGAATCCAATTATATTTGATCATCTCTTTTGGACGGATTCAGGAACTAACAGGCAACTCTCAACATACCTAATTAAAATAGTTCGGGGACAGATGTATAATCCTCAAACTACAACTTATCCCCAAATGACAATCACTAATTCAAAACTTCAAGGTCAGTACCTTCGATTGATCTCTGTTGTGTTCGACTCCAATGCATTAACTAACATGCAATCCCATCCTACGCCAAACAAGTTTGCATTATCTGGTTTACAAGTTCAAAATATCACAGTCTTATCTGGGTATTCTGCAATTGAGGTGGGCTTCCTGGATATTAAGGATGGCTCAAATTTTCGATCATCTCCATCAAATCAAATAACTTTCAGTTCATTTTCAATAAAAGATTCAGTTTTTGAGGGCATGCGACTCATAGTTCCAATCGTAAATTCAATCACAAATATCTTTCAATATTTAGATTATTCCATTGAGTTCGCAGCGAGAGCACATTTTGAAATAACTGATTTTACTCTGGAAAATACGACGTTCAGTGCAGGCCAATTTTCAGGCAACTTAGGACAGCTTACCTTGATCAAAATTCCAAGGTTTTGTCGATTGGCAGTTATAAATTCAGTCATTTCCTTTTCTCAGTTCGATTCAGTCATCGTGATTGGAATGCTCGATTTTTCTGAGCATTTGCTCGTGGTTTCTTCTGCGATCAGTAACAACCAATTTAATAACTCAAGTCTCATATATCAAGCACCTCAGCAATATTCTGCAGCTGACTATCATGCTACTTTCTTCTCCAGTTGGAACACAATGTACGCATCAACGAGAGTATTTTTTATAAGTCACGTAACATCTTCAATGAACACTCTCCTCAATTCATGGTTGCTGGTACCAAGCTGTCCATACATCTTCATGACGTCTTCCACCTTTCAAGAAGCAAATCTTACAAATTCAGCCTTACTCTCAGGAGGAAATTACAAACCATTGCTCTCAAATGAGATTTCCCAAGTGAATATGAATATCGACCAAGATATGATTACTCTTGTGTGCAGCATAAATTTGCCCCCGGCTAACCTGGCTGCAATGTTCACTCCTACTTTCCCAGGACCTTCGATTGCCCTATCCTCTCCTGTTCATTATATCAAGTTCGAAGATTGTGTATTTAGCTCAGCAATAGTTGCTGAAAACAGTGCTTTTATAGAATTCAGCAATTATGATATGCCGAATAGTTTCATCAGCTTTTTTAATCTCAAGTTTCAAAATGTGGAGGGATCTGTGACGAACTCTGCTTCGAGGAATAAGATGATAATGCTCTCCAACATTTTTTACGCAAGGATTTTCCAAATTTCTTTCCAAAACCTGAACGGATCTTTTGCACTCTTCACCGCCACATCAATTTCACTAGCCTTTGAATTTACGAAGAACACACTTGACACATCCGTTAATACACTAACTAGTGGAGAATCCCCAAGTGGTCTGGTAATCGTAGACTCCACATCATATTTCATAGCATCAAATAATACTTTTACAAGCATTAATAATCCAATTAATGTCTTTGCTATTGCAGAAGCAATCGGATCTCGCAATTTATCAATTAGCAGCACACTGATCACAAACTCTATTGGAATTGGATTCGCGTCTATTAAATCAGCAACTATGTCAAACATCATAATCTCAGAAAACTATATTTCTGATGTCAAGAATATTATATCTTCAGTTTTCGTTATTCAAGTTAATGTTCTCACAGGTTCTGCTCAAATCCTCTCCAACCAGTTCAGTAATTTAGTCTGCACTTTTAATGGAAGTGCAGCCCAAAATGTTGATTTTTTGAATTTTCAACTTCTATCAAGAGACCTCTCCTTGATACCAGTCCAGTTCAACAGCAACATTTTCAAGCACGTATCGCTGATAGTAACACAATCAAGCGAGAAAACAGATTTTTCTTATGCATTTGTCAGGATATCCTTTCTGAGTTCACCACTGACTTTCTCAGAAAATTTATTTGAATCAATTTCATTGGGACCTGCACTAAAATTTCTAGACTTTCTTGCAAATCAGACTCTGGTTACAAATTTAACGATAGCAAATAGCACATCTAAAAGCAGTTCCACAATCTTTTCTCTTCAGGGAAAAAATATCACATTGTCAGGGATTTCTTGGAAAAATTTAAGTGCGGTGGATGCAACAGAATCAGCTCTGCTAATCATCAAAGGTTATTCCCAGTTTCCATTAAACAACCAGGTTTTGATTCAGGATTGTGAATATGATGGGATATCCGGAGGTAGTAATGGATTAGTTTCCATTTCGGACGGAAACTTTGAACTTGCTATGAAAAATATCAGCTTTCGAATGATACAACCTCTATCGGGATCTTTTATCTCTTTTGTTTCAAGCAATTTCAGTTCTTTCACCTTAACATTGGTGAATTTTTATAATCAAGGCTCTAATCAGACCATGATTCAAGCGAAGAATACTAATTTTGAGGGATCATGTGTTGTTGCCAATAATACGCTCCACGAACTGGCAGGTTCAGATGCCAATTTTTTCGTGCTATTGAACAGCACAGGAGTTGTGCTTCAAAATAACACCATACAGCCTTTTCCTTTAACATCAGCAACTCCCCAAACATTAAGCTCTACTTTTCTTGTTCAATTCAGTGGCTCAACTACCATTTCCCAAGAGTTCCGGAATCTAAGGCTGCTGGGTTCAAGCTTCTTCCAACTTGATTGTTTCGGCAGCATTCCTTTAAATTTGAATATTCTTGATTCAAATATCTCCTCCATAACCATCACCAATCCAGTCTCTAGTTTTATTTCGATTGCAGGCAACTCTGACTGTATGATAAACGCTCAAATATTGAGCAGTAATTATATCAACTTCACTAAAATCATCGGAAATGGTTCTGTTCTGAGTGCCACTGCTGGTTCTCTATTTAATGTGAGCATTACCAATAGTACCTTCGAGAATAATTCAGCTGAGTTTGGAGGTGTAATTTACTCGGATTCTCTTAATACTCAATCTCAAATCCTCCTTACTTCCTCCAATTTTTCATCGAACAATGCAAGTTTTCGAGGAGGAATCCTTTTTGCTCCGGAGGATTACGTGATCGTGAAAAACTCGAGTCTTGTAAATAATCACGCGTATATCAGTGGTGCCTGCTTTTACGTGAACGTTATTAATAAAACACTTGGCAATCTTTTCCATAATAACACTTATCTGAACAACTCAGTTATGCTGAGTAAAGATCCAGACGTTTCTAGTCAAGCAAAATACTTTACTTTTACATTCAATCCTGACGACCTATCTAAATTGTGGTTAAATCCTTCAAACTTGAGCAACGGGACGATTTTACTGACAAACGTTACATCATGGAGCCTTAAGAATGTTTCTATAGCTTTTAATGTCTATGACTACCTCGACCAAGAGTACTATGATACAGATCCCAACAACGCCATTCGCTTTGTCACAGTTTATCCGACTCAAAATCAAACAAGTGGAAGTTATAATTGTACTCGCGGTGGCTGTTATGCTGCTTCCAATTCAATAGTATTTAGTGGAGATCCACAGGAACAATTGCAAACATACATCTACTATCTCTCAACCAATAAAGAACTTCTAAATGAATTCTTTGTGGAACTACGTGCTTGTGTTGTTGGTGAGATTGTCAATACAGTCCTCAAGACCTGCACAATCTGTCCATACGGCAAGTATTCTCTGAATTTGACTGATAAAATGTGTCAAGATTGTCCTGAAGGAGCTTTCTGCACTGGAGGCAACAATATAACCCCATTGGAAAATTATTACAGAAGTTTGGTGAATCCAGCGAGCGTTCTTCCGTGCTGGGAAGGAGATGACGTTAGATGCCTCGGGGGAGCTGGGAACCCCTGTGCGACAGGCTATGAAGGGCCACTGTGCCAACTCTGCAGAAATGACCTTGGATATGTTAATCTTCCAGATGGAGCTTGCAAACTTTGTCCGAGATATCAGCAATCGGCGGCCTTTTTGGCGATTGGACTAATCTGGAATCTCTTCAACGTAGGTTTTGCTGTTTACATGAATTGGGGTAACAACAAAGCGGCCTACAAAGCTTCCATAGGCAACGAAGATATGGATAAAGATGCTGGAGGATTTATTAGACAGTTGATGACGTATTTCCAGATAATTTCAATCTTGAGTGTCTCTTCTCCGAACATTTTTAGTGGGATGAATTTTATGAAAACAATTTCGAATCCAGTCGCTTCTCTGAGTTTTTATATGGACTGTGCCTACTTAAATTTCGGTTATACGGCTGAAGATATGCTGAAAGTGAGGCTCTGGTTCTTACTCGGGACTCCTTTCATTCAATTTGCAATAATTGCGACTATGTCACTTCTTGTGAAATTGTTCAAACGGGATTTATCTCTTCGAAATCTTCTTATTACCTCACTTATCACGGTCTATCTTCTTTCCCAGCCGGCTATATTGGATGGCCTCGCTGCCTACCTCAACTGTACCCAATTAGACACGAATGACAATGCGACCTTTGTGGCGACTTATCTCAACGTTAAATGTGATTCAGGCGACTATACCTCGTTTAGGAATTTTTTCGTCTACCCAATTCTGGTTATATCCAATTTCTCAATTCCACTTTGCCTACTTGGGCTACTCTGGAAAAATAGAGCCAAATTGAATGAATATTCATATCGTATGGCTCTAGGGGTAACTTATAATGATTTCAAGCAGGAGACCTATTATTGGTGTCTTCTTCTCGTTCTCTTCAAAATAATCTTGGTAATGGTTTCTCAGCTCTTCTCCTTCACTCTGCAGACGAAATCGATTATTTTGATCGCAGTGATCATAATTTATGCTATTATATTCTACCGCAAGAACCCCTACCATGATCTGGACATGAAGAGATGTGAACAAGTCGGGATCGCTTCGTACATCATCGGCATCTTACTGGCAATGACTTTACAAGCAAACCCTAATTCTGGAGTTCAAACTGCTTGCCAAGTCCTTATCTATCTTGTAAGTATAGTCACGACGATCTTCTTTTCTTTTTTCATAGGAAGGATTTACTATTCCAGTGCTAAAGAGTTTTTCATGAAATGCAAGATGAAACTTCAAGGCATAAAAAACAATAAATCAATGAAGAAAACTGGCAAACGAACGGCTGTCCACATCAGAGGAACGAATCCAATAAAACGATCGAGTAATCAAATAAAGCTACCAAATAATCAAATGAAGAGGCCGAATAATCAAAGGAAACGATTAAATAATGCTTTACGCCTCAATCAAAACTCTAGCAATGATAATACTTTAAATGAGTTATCTTTTCAGAATCATCCTTGGTCTCTAACTCCCGATTCTACCTCTCAAAGCGGACCAAATTTTACGAATTCATTCCATAACCAGCCCGAAATAAATACTTTTATTGGCAACCCTCCGACTTCTGTGCGAACTAAGAAGTCGCGACCAAAGATTATCAGAAAAGTAGGAAAGAAACCACGATATGAAGATATATTATTCTAGATGGGATCCAAAATCTGTTAATTGTTAATTGACAAAGAAGAAAATATAGCATCTTATACAAAATATGATAATCGGATTGTTTTCTTAGGTATCGTTAGATTTTATCTTATTTCAGCATAGATTATTCTTGTTTTTTATTTACAATATTAGTCCATAACGTGATAAATTTGGCTGTTTCTTGTCTAACCGAAAGATATTTATGTGATGCCTTTCAATAAATTCCACTTTTTCACAAATTTTCTAGAGAAAGGTATAAATCACGAACGCAAAATAGGACAGAAGAACTACTACAACCAGATGGCGCTCTATACTATTAGGACACTAAGCGACAAGGTCACATGGAAATAAATTTTATTGCAAATTCCAGACATCGAGTGTTGAGAATCTAACAAATCCTATTTCAACAACCGAATATATATTCCTGGCTTATCAATTGCTGGTTTTCGAGTGTTGAGTTACTCTGATTGAAAAGTTCTTGATGACTGAATATCGAGGGCTCTATCTCTAAAAAAAATAAAATCAGTTGACTCAAATGTTAATAATCACTTTCGTTCCCAGCTTAATATTCATTCAGCCAGAGTAATATTTGGTTTGAAAATAGACTGTCAGCGCCCCCACGAAATTTTACAACTATGTTGCATGTAGATTTATTACGATTTTATGTTATGAATGGTAATGAAATCTTCCGAATATATTTCATTTTTTCTCTATCATTGGTAGAAATAAGAGCGATGATAAATAACCTTGTATTTTTCAAGCAACTCTTCTTAATGGTAGATGAAATGAACATGGTTTATTCTCAGGATACATTTACAAAATAATCACTGACGCAACATAAACTGGGCAAGTAAATTTTTATTTCAAATAAATTTAGTTGAGAGTGCTAGTTTGATTGAGCTCCTTCAAGGGATTCTGCTGGTTTCTTGTAGTTGTCTTCCTTGACCCATCGTCTTGCGTCTTTGTTGCCTTTTTCATCATAAAACTCTTGGCTGACCTGCGTTTTGATGGTACCGTCAGGATTCATCTCAGATTGCTTGCTAACAGTAACTTTTTTTCCATTTTTGAATATAGTTGAAGACTCATAACTGGTAGCTGAGAAATCACCTTTTCCTCCTCGATTAAAGAACTTCAAATATTCCTCGAATTCCGGAATCCCTCTAAGAAGCTCATCATTTTCTTCCAAGATCAGATCAGGTTTATCTGTTTGAGCTGATTCCTCGAATATCTTGTTGGCTCTCTCAAAAGTCTGACTTCCTTTTCGGTCTGAGTTAAATAAGTCAATATAATCATCAAACCAATGATTTCTGCCATATCGACTCACCATATCTCTTCGTCTCCTTTCTTCGCTCACACCTTCTTGGCGAGCTGTAGTATGTTGATTCTTATTTGACGCTTCAGTTTCTTTGTCTGGAGACTGAGTAGCCTCTTTTTTCATTGAGTGTTGTGTTTCTTTTTGCGTAGCCTGGTCGTTTTGCTTTTGATTTGCACTCTCTTGGGGCTTTCTTTGGGCCTGTGACTTTGGAGTAGCGCGAGGATCTTCATAAAGAGCTTCAAAGACTTCATTAACTTTCTCGAAGACTCTTTGCATTTTTTGCTGTTCATATTCGAGTTCCCGAATATGCCACTCAGGGTAATAGAAAAATGGATCCCTTAGCATCATCCTGTTTAAAGGGTATCTTCCAAGTCTGGCAAATTTCATAAGGCTCATTATATGCTTTAACTAAAGTGTTACTAACGATGTTTTGATAATTTGATTATATAATGAAATGCTCCGAGCTTAAGTAACAGAGTATAAGAATTTTCTAGAGTGAGAGTGACTCACTCTGAGTTGAAAATTTGTTGAAATCATAAGCTTGATTGAACATCAGCCACATGAGGCCAGAGAGGGTTCAAAATGCAGGGGCAAGACACGGAGTCAAATGCGAAGCTCAGTGCGGCTTCCATGAATTCTCTTGCCTACATCCTTTTATTCTGCCAAGTAGAATAATAATGCTACTAAATCGACTGTATCACACTCACATTAACAGATCACGGTATCAAATTTTAATTTGGGGTCCAAATTTTTCAGAATTCAGTTGGGATATCCTTTGGCATCGATAAGCCTATCTCATTGATATTGCCAGCACTTTGAAGGCTAAAGAAGTGATTGGATACGATCCTTGTTTAATATTATTAAGAATTCTGCTCATGAGCAATTTGATGTAAGCTATTTCGATGTTTTTGAGTTAAAGCAATTACAAGCAGAGAAACTAAATAAACCATCTACACCAATTAACTAAACCAATAGATGAACAGGCTGTATTTTATAGTGTCATCAAAATTTTCTGTTTCGAAGAACTATGTTTGTTCAATTATTATTAACACAGTTCTTTTAATTCTTTCTCACTGAAAGTTAGGATGCTCTGATCTGCGGCAACAAAGAAAACGAGGGATCGTCTGATCTCAAAGATTTTCCAATTTCTTCATCCTTTAAAAACTTGCGGTTTGAAACACGCTCTGAACAAAATTATTTTGATACCGTTTTCTCTTGATCTGAAATACGTTAGACACAATAACAATAACAACAACAAAATTTAGACATTTCTGCAGCAAAGACAACAAAGACGGCCTTCTATGACTGCTCTAATTATGTTGCCACGTTTGAAAAACAAATTTTAGAAAGAGAATAGGAAAATGAGAGAATTGTAATGCAATGTGTCCATTCTGTGCGAAAAGTTACGTCGCTGAGGCACACCATCTTGATAATAGGACTTGAAATACTCTCGAAAAGAGGATTAATTGATAAGACCCGACTGTAAGAGAAACTATTGAAAAATGTTTCTTCATCATCATCAACCTTACATTATTTTGTATGGATGTGTTCTCAACAAAAAAAACAAACAAAGCAAAGCAAAAAGAGGATTTATATAACTAGACCATCCAGAAATTACCAGAAAATTGAATCGTTAACAAAATTTCAAAAAAGAGTCTTCATGGAATATTGTTGCAATGTATGAATTTATTGATATTTGTTAATAGTTTTTCTTCTGATGAATTTTCGACAAGTCAAGTCGTAATTTACTCACATCATATTTACTTGGGCTCTTGTCTCCGTTAATTAGAGAATTTTCAGACTGCTGCTTCACGTTTCTAAGAACCATTTTCTGAGGCGAAATTCTTCCTGAACATGTTTCAAGGTCCAATTCATTCTCTGGATTTCCTTGATCATTTGCATAGCAAGCTGCCTCTAGATGGGATACTCCATCATCATTTTTGATATGAAAATGATTTCTATTCCAATTAGAGGTAGGTAGATGTTGCATACTTTTAGGAATTTGAGCAAAACTACTGTGGGTATGATGATCGTTTGGTTTATTCTCTTTGGTATTATGGATACTATTGCCACCCAAGGTTTGCACTCTACCTCCGATTGCTTCAATACTGCTATTCTGAGTCTTGTAAATGTCGCTGCACGTCGTGATGATAGGAGTTTCAGGTTGGTAATATCCTTTTTCAACAAGATTGTAGGGGCCACTGGACTGTTCATCCGCACCAAGCGTGTCAAAAGTGTTCAAATTTTTAGGTTGGAGTGGTGTGTTACTGTTGTTAGACTTTAAAAAGAGTGCCTCACACTCTGAAGCAACCACTTGAGTGTTTTTGCTTGGTAGTTTGCTCAAGTGAGGGTCACAGTGCTGGAATTTTGTTTTCTCCATATTCAAGAGTACGTTCTTTAGCATGTTCTCTAGCATGAATTTCTCAGACGCTAGAGTTTCAATCCGTTGGTTGAGTTGATCATATTTCGTAAGTTCGTTTTCTTTGTCTAATTAGAAATTTTAAAAAGAGAATTTGAAACGAATCACTTACCAGATCCTCCATTTTTGTGGAGGCCAATCTTATCTTGAGAAAATGAGGAATCAGTGGTCACGCAGTATTTTTTCATTTCTTTTTCTCGATTCTTTTCATTTTCTGTCAATTTTTGAAGTTCTTTTTCAAGAGATTGAATATAAACGAAGTCCTTTCAAATAAAATAATTTTAGTGACTTCCATATATACATGATAAGAAACCATACCTTTTCTCGCTTTTTCTTGTATCGATAGAGCTCGTATTCGAGCTTCTTTATATGAGACTGAAGTATCTCATTTGATTTTCTTAAGTGGGTGATTTCCTTTCTGTGCATTGCATCACGAAGCTGATATTTTTGAACAATCTCTCTCACTTTCTTGTCACATTCATTCTCAAAGGAGGTGTATAAACTCTCGCAAACACCATTGCCAGCTGCGCTGCTATAGCCACTCACCGGTTTAATACTATCTTGGTTTTTGACAGGTGTGCTTTCTGGGTCACCCTTATAACCGAAATGAGAAAGATTCAAATCAGAGTGGCTAATATCGAGCTCTGAATTCCCAACTAAACTAAAGCTATCCTGAAGAGTTTTGTTTAATGAGGAAGGATCTTTTTTCAGTGTAGATTTAGGAAGTTTCAAGAAAGATGCTTGCAGATCCGAAGATGGTATCGAATTTTGGCTCTCGTTCAATAGAGTCGGCTTACTGTACTTTTGATTAAGGCTGCTTTTTGATCGTGATTGCGGATTTTGTGTGGAGGAGGAGGATGAGGCTCCTATACATGTGAAGCTCTGATTGAGATTGGTTTTGTTGGTAAAGGGATTAGATGTGATGAAGCTGAGATTGTGAGATTGCTTCGTGGCAATCCTAGTTTTAGAACTGGAATTCTTCGGCAAATGTGGGCTTGAAGATTCTTGCTGTTGAGTGAGCAATTTTTCGTATGAGCCCAACTTGGCAATTTTGCCAAATATATCGCTCGTATTAACTCTGTCAAAGTCTGCGGCGAGCTGCTTCAGATTCAGTTCTGTCGAATTTGATTTTTGAGTCTTTCCCTGAAAGTATCCGGACATCTCTATCTTAACAGTTAGAAGATAAAAAACATTGATTTATTTTTATCTTAAGTTGATAAAATCGCGGAAATTTAACGGACAGTTGAGTTGGTGGGAACCTAACATTCATATTGCGATTTGTACTTAGTAAAAAATTCGTCACTTAAATTGTTTTTCAAAGTTGTAAAAAGAATTAACTAGTCGAGAGATATCTGTCAATATGGTTAATTCATGAGATTTTTTTTCTATCAAGAATTATACGAGATTCCAATTCGATATTCAAGGTTGAAAAATTTTGTTGCATTATGCAGTAATTCTGGATCAAGGATGTTGGTTAGGTTTTGTAATTCGCATTCATCATATTTATCTTTTTTTTGAAAGTCACAAAAAAAAAACAAAAAAAAAAAGAATAAGTCAAACTTACAGAGATAAAAGTTAGTTAAAATCACAATGAATTGAATCTTGAAATACCGAATCTCTTCATTTACTGAAAAGTTTATGTAGGCTCCTGGGAAAGATTCAAGCACTCTTTTTCCAGGAGAATAAGATTTATTCTGATATGCTGTCAGTCTTCATATGTGGGGTCTCCACAACGGAGTGGTTCAACCTCATAAATAGTAATATTCAGTTTATTTTTCCCATAGTTGACATAACTAAAAAGTTTTACTGAAACTACTTTGATTCTCGCTTTGACACAAGACAATTTTCACTGTTGTAAGATACAGAAAGTAAAATTTTCTGTTTTTATGTCTCAAAATACTTGATTAGTTATCAACTGTAAAAGTTTGGAATCACCTCGCGATCGTTCTGAAATTAAATTCGAAATATTTTCAAAGTCACAATAATAATGATTTTCCATGGCATGATATTACTTACATCTGGAGATAATGCATACCAAATAAATCGAGAAATTATTGTTGGATCTATCTAGATGATAAAATTAAGGTAATTATTCTCTCTGAGCTTTCACTTCTATGTTATCATTACATTACATTGAGGGACTTTACGTACCTTTTACTGTTTTTCTCCATCATCTCTCATACTGTCTGGAAAAAGTAATTTTGGAATTCAAATAAAAAAATATTATCTTTCATAATTTCTTTAGTTTATCATATTTACAAAAAAAGAAAATTCGCATTATTAATTTGAAAGCGTAACTCAATAAGAATGTTTCAATCTAATTCTTTAACGATTTATAATTGAAGGAGACTCTACTACAAAATTAAATAAAATGTTCGCTAGTGAAGATCAGCATCAAAATGGCTCAACAGAACCACCTTCTTCATCAAATCAAATTGAAGATCTCGAACTACATGACAATCCTAACCAAGAAAAGAACAACTTAGTTGACTACAATTCAAATACAGGCAGACAGCATTTTGGATCTAGTTTGCCTCTGATGTTTCGAGATGGAAAACCCCTGTATACCATCGGACCGCACTGTAATTCACAGCCGAATTTATTTCAATTAATCCTCTATGCATAGGGCCTCTATTTCTTTGTGCTTGGAGTGGATTTTTCGTGCTAGGCATTTTAATGATCAGATTCTTGTCGACCAAACATGCCTGGTATGTCACTCTTTTAACAATAGGGGTTGTAGGCTTCCAGCTCTATATATATTTGATGACGGCTTTGAAAAACCCAGGCATCGCCTCAAATCCAAATCCTTCAGATGAATTTGAAAGAGAAAATAGTCACTTAATGGAGTAATAGAATTGATCTTGAATTAAACCTAAATGTGTTCTCGAATAGTTTTTGTAGGCCATGTCAGATTCTGAAGCCGAGAGGGACTTCTCATTGTTATGATTGCGATGTCTGCATCGAAGGGCATGATCATCATTGTCCCTGGACTGGAAAATGCATCGGAAGAGGAAATTTGAATTATTTTTATGGATTTTTATTATCAACTGCCTTTTTTATGATTTACGGAATTTTCATGTGTGCTGGAGCAACAAATTGATGAATTTCCTTAGTCATATTTGGTTTGATGTGTCGCAGTTTGATGTTGTGTTTTCATGAGAGAAGGTGGAAATAGTCATATAAATACTTTCAGGGTTTATTAATTTTTTACTGTTAAAAAAAAAAGTTCCAATCCCCAATCTTTCTTTCTAAATCCACAAATAGCACAAATATTGTAGAATTACCCCTCTTTGATTGCACATTTGGATGCGCTTGACGATTTAAATTGATTTGTTCCAAAGCAGGAGGCTGAGAGGACTACCCTCTCTATCGGTTAAGAGGAGAAAACTCGAATGTTTGAAAAGCAAAAAGCTGATGCTCTATCATCGCTTCTCCTTATTGCGGATATTAAAGTAGTTGCAGCTATGATTTAGTTCGATGCTGCGGAAATAGGCTCCAAATATTACTAAGTAGATGAGTTCTGCTCGTTCAAAAATCTTCTGACTGTTGACTAGGGTGACAGTCGCATTTATGGCTTGAAATTTATTTGTTTGTTGTTCATCTTCATTCTCATATCTCGACGATATCCGATGAATCAGTTTCTTTAAAATTTACGATCACTTTCTCATTTTTTAGTAAAATTAATTAAATTAATATAAAAAACTCTGAAAGTCTGAAAGATGCAAAAAGTGGGTAACATTTTTGTACTTTGCTGGGTCTTGACTCTGCCTCTGTTGGCCAATGCAGACTGTGGCTATGCTTGCTTACAGTGCGACAACAGTGTATGCTCTTCTTGTCCTCCTCTCTACTACATTGTTGACGCTTATTCATGCTCTGCGAATTGCACACATGGTGTTTATAACACCACAGGTGATGGAGCAACCCTGACTTGCACCTCCAAAGCTAATTACACGCCAACTTTTCAAGTCACATCAGATCCATTGGTCATTGAGTTGACATTCAATAATCCACCAACTCTTATTCAGAGTAGCTTGACCAGCATGATCATTCTTTCTGGTGGATTGAGTTATACTCTGACCTCGACGAGTTCCAATAATTTTTTACTCAAATTGTCACCAAGTTCAAAGATTTTGCCGCGTACTATTCTTACCATAACTCTGCAGGATAGTTCCTGGAATAACTACGCTGATGGAACGACTCAATACTATCTCTATCCACGCTCATTCTCGCTTACTTTGAGTGAATATTCCCCATTGTCAGATTTTCAGTCTCAGTTTGTAACGTATTTGCCCTCATTAGTAAATTGGGGTGGAGTTGCGGCCACTGCTCTCTCGTTTTGGGCAGGAATTAAACATTGGGGTGGCTTACGGACTGCTCACCTGATATTAATGCTCTCATGTATTCAGCTTACTCAATATATAGACTTTGCTCCGACCTATTTCATGCAACGATATTTCCAAGAGACTAATATTGCGCCGATGAGATATAATTGGGTTCCTAATTTGTTCGAAGATATATTTAGCGCTGTGAATTTTAGTCCCACTAACATCTTCTCAGGTTGGAAGCCTTTATACTTTGCCAGTGTGAGCCTGGACTACTATTTCATCAACAATTTTGGATCTCAAATTTGGACTTTAATCTCTTACTTATTCCTTCTCGGTCTAATTAATCTGATTTATCTGCTTCGGAACCGCGTACCTGAGAGAACAAAAGAGATAATAACCGCAGTAAGGTTATTTATCCAATGGAATTTACTGTTTGCTCAATTTATCGCTTATGGGATAAGTTTGGCATTTACCGCTTTTTTGCAATATCAGATATTGGATCTTGCATCTCCGTACGCGATACTTTCATTTTCTCTTTCTTATGTTTTTCTCGTCAGCGTGTTATGTGGAGGTTTCTGTGTCGTTAGGTGGATCAGACTGATAATAATCGACCAAGAGTGTGGCATTCCTCTTGAACCGTCACGGAATAGAGCCATTTTTTACAGCGAATGGAAGTTTGATGGCAAACTGCCAAAGTACTATGCAGTAGGCTTTTACCTACGCTTTGTGATCAGCGGAATCCTCATAGCAACCTTGTCAGCCTATCCTCTGGTGCTTGTTATCATCTTAGTCTCGTTACATTTGATCTTCGCTGTGGGTTCTTTAATTATAAATCCCTTTGCCAAGAGGTACGACTTGATCGTAATGATTTTCTTTGAGATCCTCTTTAATGGAGCTCTTGTATGTGTCTTAGCGATGAAAATAAGGGATTTTCTGGGAAACTACGATCTAGATTTCCGCGATGGGTTTACTTGGACCTTTCTAATCCTAAGCCTCATATTCGTTTACAGTGTAGCTATCATCTCTTTCGGTGAAATCATCTATGATATCGTTAAATACTATCGTAAAGGGAAAACACGCGGGCTCAAAACCATAGAACAGAAAGCAGAAATTGAAGAGGTGGTCAGCATTAAGCAAGAAGAGGTTGTCGATGAGGAAACAGTGAAACGGGAAGCAGAGCTCGCGGAAGAAAAAACTTTAATAAAGACAAGAATGGCGAGGTTATTTAATCGTCGAGTTAGAGGTCAGACACAAGAAATCAATAATGATCCGAAGCCAATTGACGAGAATTATATTACTTTTAATACTGATGTTGGCTCAGGCAGGAAACCGACGGATGGTCTGCACGAGAGTCCTCGAATGCTCATCACAGAGACAGATAAACCTAAAAGTGTAATAGAAAGTCAACGGGCACAAGAAAGAGCCATGTATCAAGGAAAAGAAGAAGTGGGCATTTCCCCTTTAGTTAATCTTAAAAAAGAATGGAATCCGCTCCTCGCTGATGCGAGTAATGCGAACTCTCTTCAAAACTCACCTCAACCGAATACTTTGTTTCATCTTACTAATCGAGGAGAAGGAAGAGAGAACGTGTCGCATGAGTTTACAATTAATCACATTGATGCGAATACTAATCGTCAAATTATAGAAGGCGGAACGAGAAATACATTCGATATCTACAAGGAAGGTTCCTTGCAAAACAGTTCTCCAAATAATACGAGCCGTATAATCAATAATAGAGCTAAAGTTTCATACTGGAGCCCAGAAAAGTCGAAAAGTCAAGCCGTGAGCATAGCAGAGATTTCAAGTAACCCGAAAAGTAATTCTGGTCTATACTTGCCTCCGTCTTCTCAAGAGAAATTTTTACGCACTCCTGAAACTAATCATGTCTTCACGATAAAATCTGAAACTCCAGAAAGAAAATCTTTAAGGACGCGATCTTGGTTTGGGCAACAAAAACATTTTACTGAAAATCAAGAGACTGTTCTCCAAAATCGATACACGGGTAATATTGCAAACCCCATTATCGAGCTCGGTACTGTGGAGCCTTCATCCCAATTACAACTTGAGATGCCAGAGGGACGTATATTGAATAACAATATCTTCGGAACAAGCACCACCCCTTCGCGCTTGAATATTGATGAAACTCAGCATTACCCAAGTATAATAATGAACTCAGATCAGCCAAACAGAAGAATCTATTTTGACCCGCCAAAATTTGAAGAACTACCAACAGCTTCAAAAGCTTTTTTCGACATAAAAAAAGACGAATAGTTTGAGTAAGTTAGAAACAGCTTCATCTTTTGGTATTTTACTTCCTCAGAACAACCTGTATATAAGTTAATAACTGTTCATTAATCCCTCAAATACTCTATTCATTCATATTTTTTCCTTCTATTCAATACCTGATATCACTGTATTCAGCAAAATAAGTTCTTCAAACTGATCTTGTCTCAGTTTCCGACTCATAGAGCAAACAAACAAAAAGATTCGTGATTTTATGCAGCATTGCACAAAGCAATTGAGAAGAAACACAAAATTCAATGCTAAGTTACATCGAGTGTGATGTCAAAAACTCTAAATCAGGCAGATTTCGGTAAGTAGTCTAGAACAGTCAGAGTATTTATTCTGTCTTGATCGATTTTGGTACAAAGCTCAATTAATGTTGATGACGTTCATTGATATCTAAAATTAAATTAAAATCTTTACAAGGGAATAAATTCAAATCATGACTAATCAGCCAACGAGCGACACAAACCCCTCAGAAAGAGATTCAACAAAGTACTATTATATGTAAGTTGTTTCAATTAACTACAGCATGAACAGAGAAAACCCAGAGAAAGCCAAACTAAATGCGAGAGAAAAAATCAATTTCGTAGTGTGTATGATGATTTATTTCATCCAGGTAAGCTCCTCATCAACTTCAGCTAAACTTTAACTGTTCCTCCTGTAGTTGGCAGTTTTTGGGTTCTTTGTTAGGGTAGTGTCCCTTCTTTTGACCGAAAAAGGAGCACACTATTCTGATCTGGGAAAAATCTCTTTCGCTGGTTTCCCTTTCACTCTCAAATTCCTCATCGCACCTTTTCTTGATACAGTAATTGTTCTTATCTTTTCAGACAATTATCACTCTTTGTGAACTATAGTACTTTATTCCAAAATTTGGCAAAAGAAAAACGTACGTAATTCCCACTCAATATCTCGTAAAAACAAACACAATTATCAAGAACTACCTACTATGAAATTTGTTCTAGCTAGTGGTTATACTATTGTTCTCCGCACCAATTCTTGAGGATGCCATAAATAAATTAGAATATACGAAACTGACGGTTTTTGGTTTCACGATCAACCTCATCTTCGCAATTCAGGTCAGAAAAAACTTTTCACTAGTCATTATAATAATAATACTTTATTATATCAGGATATTGCCCTTGACGCATGGGTGGCAAATTTATTTCAAGGAAGCAAATCTATGTACGGAGCATCCTGTCAACAAATAGGCAACTTTCATTGCCTTTCTGACTTTCAATTTTTGCTCTCTTTTTTTTTTTCTAACAGGAGTCAGCCTCGGGATGTTCTACGCTTTCAGCGTCTTCATCCAGTTAAATTCCGTAAAGTTCTGCAACCGATGGATATATTCAACTCCTCAACAAGTATGAAAGCATATTCATTGATTCGAAGAAAATAAAAAATGTGTTAGGAACCTGTGCTAAGCGTCACGACAAATTTTACTATGGCTGCAATTGCACTTCTGGTTATGACGATAATAATTCAGTTCTTTGTAAAAGAAGATGAAGAAAAAAGTGAGTTTACCTCAGTGATGAGAGTCTTCATCCAGGCAAATAAAAGGATTCTGGCTTTTCTCACTAAAATATTTTGGAAAGTAGATGAAGGGATTCTTCACCAATAGGAATTTATTCTATGTTATTATATTTGCAATGACATGGAGATTGGGTTTTGGACCTATCGATGAGAGTACCCAAGTTGAGTTAATTCATAAAGTAAGAGAGAGAGGGCATGCCAATTGTTCAATCTTAATCATTCAAGGGTTTTCCCAAAGAAAGTATTACGCTTATTCAGACCTTTATGTTTCCGACCTCGTTTTTGGTGCCTTACATCGCTCATCATGTTATCCCTCCGAACAGAGAATTTTCTACTCTCTATGTGGTTATTCTCACTCGATTTATTGATGTAAGTTTTCACGTTTCTCTAAATCTCATCTAATGTTTTTATTTAGCAAATAGTCACATATTATTTGGTGGAGACTTTTGATGCCTCTACCAATATGGATACAAGTTTCTACATCCTGGTATTTTGTAACATCTTGAATTCAGTTCAAAGGGGGTTTGGGTTGTTACTCTACATCTCATTTGTGAATAGGATTGCTGATGATGTAAAATACGAAATCACATTTTTACTCATCTTCATTTGCTTATAGAAAGCTGGGGGAACCTTTATTACTTTCATGATATCAGCAAACAATTTTGGATTTAGTGCTTCTCGAACAGGAATTCTCTTCCTCCTTGAAACTTGCAATTTCAAACTTCTTGTTGCATGTGGGTGGTTAATGGCAGTGATGATTATAGTAGTAAGCTACAAAAAGATGTCAGAAATCGAGAAAAAACCAAAAGAAGAGTAATCAAGCATACATCTAAACCTCTTTATAACCCACAAATTAGATTTGTTTTGTCTTACTCCAAGAAAAAAGTTCAGTAAATCAAAACATTCTTGGTTCACGCTACTTGATAGTGGAATAAAGCTTATCATTCTTCCAGAGAGATATCGAAAAAATATTACCTGTTCATTTTTTATGTAGATTCGGATGGCTATTTAGATCTAAATTTTATCCATTGTCATTGTTGTGAATCACAGTGCATGAAATTTCTTGGATTCTCAACAGAAATAGAACGCCGTGACGTTCAAGAATTTGCATATGAGAAGCACATACAAGAGAGATCTAGAGATAGCTTGTAAAGATTTAACTTAATGCCATTAGATCAAATGTAATGTAATTGACAAATTTCTAAAATAAAATACATCTGTCAGGAACATAAAGAGAGAAAGAGAGAAACAATTATTTACACAAGAAAATAGCTGACTCTCTTTCTCTCGTCATTGTATCAAGGAATGAAAAGCAAGACTGGACCTGGATTGTAAACAACTCCACCATCCACGTCCAGCTCGCAGGCTGTTGACGATGTTTTTCCCGTCAACCTTCATTTTCCCTTTTTGGAACCTGAAAATGATTCTTCGACATTCTCTACTGCTCTTCAACCCAACGTGGGGGCATCCAACATCCAACATTGAAACTTTTCAAGTTTTATTTGGCGGAAGGAAAAAAAAACGCGGCGACATTTTCCTAATTCTCTCAAAATTATCATGGAGGACTCAAACCAACACTCGGGAGCAACTTTTCAAATCATTTCCCATATTATACAATTCTTTTCCTTCATTAATCCGACTTATTATTCCGTCATTACATATCCAATCGATATAACAAAATTTTCATGGACACATTTCCATAGCAAATGTCTCTCTCACTACCATATGAATCTATTGAATCTATTGAAATTTGAGGAGATTGGAAATAGCCTTAATGAGGTAAACGTAAGAAGCGTTATCCTCGAACAACAATCTCCCAAAAAAAAAATTAGGTATTACTCAGTGCTTCAGAGAGTTGAAGCCCTGACACTTGGCCTAATAACATATCATATTTATCAAGTAGATGTAAGCAAAAAATTTTCTGAGTAAGAATAACCTGAAACTAGGAGAATTTTCGCTTTCTTGCTTTAGCACTCTAAAATCAAAGCTACTCCACTTCATTGGTGCTGATTTTTTCTAGATTCATAAACAGGAAAAATGATTCATCTGCATCACTCAATTAATCCTCTTTTTTTCTGATTTGGATTAAGATATCGATCATTTCGAGTTTGAGCCACCATACTGCCCAAAGTATCAAAAATCACAGATCTTTGATTGGGCTTGCTGCTAAAAAAGAATTACTTAACAGTATTTGTGAAACATTCAATCAGTCAATAAATCCAATACGCTCTTTAACCAGAGAATAAACCTGTTTCCAGAGAAGTCCAGATTTAGTTCCATCCTTCTACTGTTAAGAAAGTATTTTTTTTGAATAAGATAAGAATAGTTTTCATCGCGTAGGAATTTCTGAATTAATGAGGAATATCAAAATCAACTCGAGTAGAAAACAGCAAATTCATAATAGTGACCATATTTATCCCAGAATATAAACATGATGACAGCAAAAGTGTTATGGTTACTGCCTTGGCAGACACAAACTAATTACTACAATTGCAGAAATTAAGCATTTGAAGCATTGATCGACAATCGTTGATCAAGTGAAATTTCCGTACTGTCTGTTTGAAATTTGATAAGTCTGAGGCCTAGAGGATTTTCATCAATTCTGTTATTTGACTTCGCTTTAAATCTTTGAGACTCTTCAAATTCTTCGTGCTCGAGAACAGGATGGAATTTTCCGAAGCTTAACTCCGGATTGAGTACTGTCAAATTGATCAAAGGCACCACAACTAAATTTACAATGCAGCAAATAATCCTCATCCAATTAAAAGCTCCCTGCATAATGTCTTCCCCCATAACTATAGTAACAGCAAGAACTAAATAGTTGAAAGACAAGAGCATGCTATTTATCAAGAGAAAAAGTAAGGCAAGCTTGAGTTGACTAACATTATCTCTTGGGTTCGTGAGAAGCATTGGTGCAAGACTATTCTTTTCAATGCTTTGCTGCTCCTCAAATCTTGCATATGATATTTTTATTCTGCCATTCAAAATATTTTCCAGAGAATGCAAGCATATATCGCTATTGGAACTAGCGCATGTTTTGCAATACTCCTTAGCTTCAGAAAGCTCATCGAGTAAGTCTTCAGCACTTTTCGAGGTTATTTCAAGATTTTCCAGGTGCTTAGATAGTAATGCAATTGCTCGGCTGTCAACCATGAGTGCCTTACTTCTCCACTGTCTTCTCTTCTCATAGAATAAGAAAGAGAGTCGAGGAATCGTCATGCAGAAAACGATCGTGAATTCGAGGAATCTAACAAAAAAGAATAGCGAATGCTTCGTACATGATTCTCTGAAGCTCTGAAAATATTCGAACGTCAGAATTTCTTCAGCTACGAAAATTGGTAAAGAGAATACCAATGCCTTCAGAAGCACCGAGCGAACAACAATTCTCCGCTCGGAAAGTTCGACCACTGCTGTCACTAAATTGACTCGGTTTCTTCTGAAATAATAATAGCGGAGGTGGATTATTTCAAGGACAAGGAACCAAACAAATAATGAAGCAGCTCTGAACACAGGAACAAACGCCCGTAGCACTATATTTATCCCATTCATATCAGAACCAGCAAGAGAAGGCAAAATTTTGAGTAATGCGTCCCCGTAGACAGCAGCGATCGATATCATATAGTAAGTGATAAAATTGCAAGTGTGAGAGTCGCTGAAATACCGGCAGAAGCTGTGATTGACTGGAGAATTTATCATCTCTTTGACTTTTTGATAAAATGAAGTTCGTTGGATTATCGACTGAATCAGCAACTTGAATACGCAGACCACAACGATTATAAGCAGAACTGAAGTGAATAATGAAGTCCAAAGATAGCTCGCGTTGCATCCGACGTATAAAGGGGTGTTGACATTATGAAAACTCTCACATGGTTGAAACATCTTCCTGTTTAGTGATTCAGAAATCTTGATTGAATAACCCCAACTTATTATATTTACTTGAATTGAATTGAGTCTTATTTAAATGCTAAATATAAAAATGATACTGAGGCATCCTTTCATCAAATATTAGAAATGTAATTTTTTAGTTCTGTGGAGAATCAAGGGTTTGATTAGATTTTCAACACAGATTGCAATTTCAAATTCTCTCGAAATAGCCACTATCTAAACTTGGCTGAAACTTTCGTCCACAAAGGCAGCAGTCTGCTTTTCGGTCTCCCGACAACCTTAGTAATTGAGAAGGTTCCCCGAAAATTATGAAAATACCCCTCTATTTCATCATTTGAATGGGTTTTATTTTGTTTGATTTTTTCATAGAATCTCCAAAAATTCAAGATCTCTCGACTACTAGAAACACAGAGATAGTTGCAATCAAGGGAAAATTGGATCGCTCAATAAAAGTGAATAATGTATGGCCAATCTCTTGAGACTTGCTACTTTCGCCAGGCTGACAGGTACCAACAATGAATAATTTCAAAAATAGAATCGAGCTCTTACTTCATCAAACCTCATCGTTCTCTATATAAGGATATTTATCCACTCAGCTCTCGACATGATCTTCAAACCTTCAGCAAATGATAGAAAGCAAATCGTGAATGATGATCATTTGTCTAAACGTGGCTGAATCTTAGAGGAACTTGGGAAGCTAATCTGCCTAAAACCCAAGAAGCGGCTATGTGCACTTGCAAATTTCGGTCAAGTAGAATATTTTCGTGTTGGTGAATAGAAAAAATTTCCTTAATTGATCCCTTCTGCACTATTCTCAGGAAAAAATAACTGCATATAATTCACGATATCCCTAAAAATACCTTAACTTGGCTGACTAAATCTGCAATTTGAACCTTAACAGAAACCCACTCCAATCTCCGTCAAAATTTTCGAAAGATAGACCAAACAAAATATTCTATTGCTGCTTCAGTGAAGTATCAACAAATTCATTCGGGTTACATGAAGAGTTTCTCTCAACCTCACCAAAGAAATGCACAGTATCATATTGTTACTGACTCATCTGCAAATTACGTCTTTTTAGAACTAGCTAAGAATTGGACTTGAGAGTTTAATTTAAAATCATCGTAAATATTTTACGATTCAGAATCGAAGGCAATAAAAAGAATATTCAAATACACAAGGGACAATAAAGCACGAGATCAATGCTCTTTCTTTTTGATTTTTCATTGACTTTTAGGAACAGAATATCGGCGGTCTTCAAGAATTGTCCAATTCGATCGTTGTTCGCAATCTCATTCATGCCTGTGCATTATTTATGCACATATTCACTAAACCTTTATTCTGAAGAAATGTTCAAATTGATGCTCATCACATGCACATTCTTGGCTCTCACATTCTCTATCAAGAATCCACGCTTAATACTCATAAAGGTAGTCTGCTTCGCATACATGGGGATGCTACCTGTGCTCTTATTGATATTTATTCCCGAACATGAAATTTGGGCTCTTTGTGTACATTTTCTTGCGATAATGTTCATGACAATTTTGGAGGAAAGTCCATCACTCCTTCTCGCTTTATCAATTACAGGCAGTATTAGCTGGATTGCATTCTTGGTCTGGCTGAGTTCAAATGTTGCTCAATTTGAAGAGAGAAAGGTAACAATATTTCACTAATTGACAATTTACTATAATTAAAGATGCTCCCAGTCCTATGTAACATGGATACAAGGTTGCAGTTCTGTGCAGGGCTCATCTTTAGCGTGATAATAACCGGTATGTTTACGTTCGAAAGAAATCGGGTTATGGCTCAAAGAAATCACTACGAAAAAGAACTTGTTCAACTCAACAAAAGGCTGGAAGAAGCAAATAAGCAATTGATAAAATCGAACGAAGACCTCACAACGGCTCTAGGAGAAAAAGAAAATTTCATTCTCAGGTTTTCACATGAAATCAGAAACCCCTTAAATAGTCTCCTTGGAAACGTTGACCTGCTTACCGAAACCGTTACGCAAGAGAAATGCTTAGAAATGCTTCAAGATGCAAAAGTGTGCGGGGAAATTCTATTGCAACTTCTCAATAATGTTCTTGACACTGCGAAGGTAGATTCTCATCAGTTAGAAGTTTCTATTGGAGTATTCAGCATTAGAGAATTTATGGAGAAAATGTGGACGGTCTGTGCTGAAATCGTTCGTAAGAAAAATCTTACTGGTACTTTGTCATTAGCTAAGAGCATCCCGGAATATTTGGAGTTTGACAAACATCGGCTCATGCAGATAATGATAAATATGATCTCCAATGCAACCAAATTCACTGATAAAGGTTATGTTAAAATATACACCGAGTTTATTCCAGGAGAAGAAATTGAGGATGCTCAAATGAAACCAAGGCATCTCATACGAGCAGGCGCCTCAATGTCAGATTTTGGGGTTCTAAACGGCGGTGAATACCCGAACCCGAGAGAATTTGATGAAAGGGAGAACCTCAAATTCGATTCACTAACTGTGGTTTCTAAAAAATTTTCGAAGGTATCCAATGATTCAGAAAAACAAAAGGGCGAGAAAAAACCAGAAACGCCAGGCTATCTCCGAATTGAAATAATTGACTCTGGATGCGGTATGACAAGAGAACAGACAAACTCCCTATTCAAAAAATTCGGGCAAGTGAATGCTGAATCCCAGAAGAGACAGATTGGTACAGGGCTTGGGCTGTGGATTACGAAAGAGCTTGTGGAAATTATGGAAGGAGAGATTGAAGTTTACTCGGCATTGAATCATGGAACTTGCTTTGTTATTATGATCAAATCTCATTCAAGATCGCCAGTTCCTGAGATCGAGAGAAGTTCAGCAGAGCTAGCCCGATTTCAAGGTTTTTCGAAAAAAAATTTAAACTGTATGATCGTCGAAGATATTCCATACAATCAAGAAATCAATCGCAAATTTCTCGAGAAGTGCGGCATACAGAACATTTTTATCGTCTCCAATGGAAAGGAAGCCTTCGATCTTTTTAAAAGTAAGCCACAAGGATTTTTCTCATTCCTCCTGATGGATCTTGACATGCCTATTCTCGATGGGAAGACTGCATGCCAGATCATCAGAAATTACGAAAGAGAGATGGCTTGGAAACCTTGTAAGATTATAATTCTTACAGCGTACTCCGAGGCAAATACAAAGGATCAGTTATTGGATCCTAATGGATCATACAAAGCTAATTGTTTTTTATCAAAGCCAGCCAGTTTCGATACCATCCTCAAAAGTCTGATAGACCTTGGTTTACTTGTCGGAGTCGAAGATGAGCAGTCCTTAGTGACAGAGCAAAAGAAGAAAAAAGTGCTCATTGCTGAGGACGACATGTTCAACCTTGACATGATGCAGAAGATGCTCAGTACTCTGGGATTGGAGTGCTTGATAGCCACCAACGGAGTAGAAGCCTTAAAAGTTTTTGAACTCAATCACGACGAAATTCAGCTCATTCTTATGGACTGTGAAATGCCCCTCATGAATGGATTTGAAGCCACCAGAGAAGCCACAAAAAAAATGAACGGCAAGTCTGTAATAAGAAAAGTCCCTATTATTGGACTCTCAGGTCACTCAGGAAGTACTTACGAAGCGAAAGCTAAGGAGAGTGGAATGGAAATGCTCCTCACAAAGCCTATCTCCATAAGCCAATTGAGATCCCTTTTCAAGTCAGAAAATATTCTTGATTGAGTGAGATAAGGTTGAGACCAGCTTTACTTGTACCAAAGGACACAATACCCTTTGGTTAGCGCATATTTTGTTTAGTAATTTAATGTAGAGAAGAAATATGTATTTTTTTAGATCTTCTCAAAATTTTTGCTCCGTTCTGATTGCGATGCTTTGTTTTTTCCCTCCCTCTCTCTTCCAAAGTCTGGATAATATTGGTTTCTCATTAAACTGCTGGATTTTTTTTTTTTGCTGGCTATGAATATGACAAACATTCCTTCTCTCCTCTTCTAGAGAGTGAGTCTCCATCCACAGAGTCTCCTACATTCTGCTTTCATAGAATGTGAGCTTAAGAGTTGCTAAAAAAATGGGCTTTGTTTTTTGAATTTGAGCGAAAAAAAAAACTGCTATGATAAATGGTGATATAAATCAATTGAGAAGTTAGTTTTTCAGCTTTAGAGCATCTCCGGGAGAGTTCACTTTATCCACTACTTGGCATATTCGATATATTGAGAGTTTGTAGTCATAAGTCAGATAAAAAAAAAAAAGCATTGATATATTTAGATCAATCAATAATAGATACTCAGATTGGGCCACTCAATAACGACGACTTATTTATGAATTGGTATGCTAAGAGAAAAATAATACGTGTCAGGTATTTTCGTAGACTACTCAAGAGTCGTGTCACTCAAAATATGACGGAGTTAATTTCGAAGATTCCAAGAGGGATTCGATGGCATTGTCAATGAAAAGACTTATTCCCTTTTGTTTCTTCTGTCAAAGAAAAGAGTGAACAAATTTAATTAATCATGAAATTCAGCTTCGTAAATAAAATTAGCATTAATAATTTTCTATTAAATGAAACATTAACTACAAGTTTTATCAGTTTTCAAAAGGTGAAGCTATTGATGAGATCTCTCTTCTCTCTATTCTGTCTTGATCAGTAATCATAAAATGAGGAGGACTTCTTAATTTGGAGTTTTAAGTTTCTGGTGAAATATCAAGGCACCAAAAAAGTCAGTGTCTCATTACAAGTAACCTCTTAAAATAGCGCATGAGGCAGGTTTAATTATTCAGAACTAAATCCAACAGAATAAAAGGTTCTCTCATAATGGCAAATTTAAATGCTTTTGATCTCTTTCATCAGAAAGTAAAGTTGAGCATTCGAAATTCTGATAGATTTACGACAAGTGCGGGTTCAATTCTGACTCTTATCGTTATCATCATCACAATTTTCCAGTCTCTATCGACACTTCAAGATATCTTCAATCATCAGTCTCCCATTATTACAACAGAGAGAGCAGTTCTTGCCGATCCAGGTCATCTTGCCCTGAATTCATCGAATTTTGTGTTTGCAGTCAGAGTCCAAGACTATGGCTTCAATTTATCTTCTGCCTATGCGTCTATTAACGTAACCCTTTGGAGCTACATTCTCCATCCCAATGGCACCATGAATAGATTCGTGACTTTCGTGCCTTTGAAGAAGTGCTCAATTGAGTATATGAAAGGCTTTGAGAAGGAATTTGTGAAACAAAGCATAGACCATGCCCTATGTCCTACTATTATGGAATATGACATAACCGGGACCTATAACGTAGATCGCTTTGATTTTATTCAAGTTCAAGTGCGTACTTGTACCAATAGTTCCTTACAACCTGATATTGTTTGCAAACCCAAGGAAGAATCAGAAGCAATCTTGAAAGAATTAACCGTTGGTGTTCAGCTCTTTTTCTCCAATTCAATAATTACTCCAACAAATTATACAGATCCAGTCGAATACTATATGTCACAGCACTACTGGTACACTCGGCCTGGAAAGCAAACCATTGAAACGGACCTCTTCCTCACTCAGCAAGACATAATTACAGATGATAACGTCTTTTTCGCTGGATGGGGTAAACAAACGCTGACAACCTACCAATTAGACCTTACAGAGGAGAGACCACAAACGATTGGAGTTGAATATCTAGATGATGATGAAGGAAGTTACTCATTTATTAATATCTACATGAGAAAAAGTCACTTCCTTTATACAACCAAGCGAGTGTTTCCAAAACTCCAGCAAGGACTAGCAACAATAGGAGGTATTTTCAGTTTAACAGTCGGCTTTTTTGGAGCGCTTGCCATTTTGTATACAAATAGGATTTATGCACTGCAGATAGCAAATGAACTCTATGAATTTGATTTGCCTTGCGAAACTCAGAAAGATCAGAAAAGGAGAAAATGTTGTCGCAAAAGAACTTCTCATAAAATTTCCAGCTTGAATGACTCATCATTGAAATTGAATGATGAACTAGGGGATAAAAATGAAGTGGGAAAATCGATTTATATGGAAAGATTTTCGAAATATGCGCAAGGAAGTCAGAGGAGGCTCAATTATACTTTCTGGGATTTTCTCCTCAGTTTTGTCCCATTTTTGAAGAGGACTAAAGAGGCGTTTCTGAAAAAGGCGATGACAATGGTAGGAAGAGATATTGATATTTTACAGATAGTGAGACAACTACAAGACGTTGACAGACTTAAGAAAATATTGCTAGACCAAGACCAACTAACTGTGTTTTCTTACTCACGACCGCCTTTAGTAACAATCAATGAAGGGTCTGAAAGTAGCCAACTCACAGTTGGTTCAAAAACACAGCTAGATCAGTATTCTAATATTAGAGAGAATGAATCTCCGAAACAATCCCCCGTGAAAAAGAAAAAAGCGAATCGGGTACTTGGTCCTTTTAAGGATCAGCGAAAGAATCAAATATTTGAAGCTAATCAGCACTATAATAGCGTGTACCAATTTGCAAGGCTTTTTGATAGTTATCGTAAACTGATTAAAAATAACGATCGCCTCCCTGTCAATCTTAAAATCTTGAAAATGATAGACCCCGAGATGCATGAGACTCTGTTTAATCTGCAATTAGAAATCAAAATGAATTCCGAAGCAGCCCGTGAATACTATAAAATGATTGGAATGAAAGCCTTTGAAGATTTATTGTTTAAAATCAGATTAAAAAGGCAGGAAAAGATGAGTAGACTTGAAGCTAGTTTAGTAATTGCGAACAGAATTAAGGAATTCTTGAAGAAAAAAAGAGCGAGCAAGCAACAGCAACAGCAGAAAGCGCCACAACCTTCAGAGATACAATCTCCAATCAGAATTAATCTTAAAGATGGAGAATCAATCCAAGATCAAATGAGATTTGCCCAAAACAGCACTGAAATGGCTGGAAGCCCTTTTGAAATAAAGTTGCAACCTCAAAAGTGCAATACCCTTCAAGACTCTTCAACTCACCTCAAAAAACTACCCAAGATAAATAATAATGTCGGGATGCTACCGCCACTTATAGTAAAGAATCAAAAGCGCTTAGCTTCTGAAAGTTCTACGTTAAAAAATCCCCCGCTGCCAGGCACTGTAAAAACAAAATTCCGAATGGCAGGAGATGAAATATTTAGTTCATCAGAAAAAGGCAAAGATTTTACCGAATGGTATGGTATTCTTTGAGGATGTTCTTATAATGAATTAATTGAGTGAATTTACATTCATTCATCACAATATTAGTGGTACAGATTTTTCTCGAGAAATTTATGAAAAAATCTCTCAAAATAACCAATCCTATTTAGAAACATCTTATGATCTGCACACTCACCATCGATTGATTTTTTCAATATGATGGCTAAATGCGCTAAGTTGAAAATCACGGTTAGAGTCAAAATGTTAATTTTAAATTCATCGAAGTTTGTCGGTCATATCACTACAACTTTGATATAATTTACTGACCTAGCAAGCCATAAAATTTGATATGTTGGCTTAAGTTTTCAATGATTATTGAACAAATACAATCTAAGAATGATCTCTTTCCGTGGTTTAGGAAGAAGTGAATTTCCTGGCTTAATATTAGATGAACATAAGGCATATATATATATCTATCCATTCCTTAAGATATGAAAAAAAAATAAATGATTTTACATGCAAATGTCGATCAAATTAACATTCACAGCTGGCAGGTGACTCATGAGAGGGAAACAATTTTAGGAACGACTCTGTTGTATTGCAATAATATAGTTGAACACAGGCGGTTCATTTGTTGTTGAGAGCAAAAGGAGTATTCTCTCAATAAATCTTATTCAGAAGTGTGGAGAAGTGCATGCAATACTATCAGTGGGATAAATCTTAAGAAATAATCTCAAAAGAAAAGCGAGAAATTTTGTGTCCATTTATCATATAAAAATACAGAAGACACTATTTGGAAGCCGAGAATATTGAGAAAATTTCAAACGTTTATTACGAAAGAAAGTTTATTACAACATTGAATTCTTTCTTATTTCAACGCTCGCATAAGTGTACTAAACAATCAAAGTTCTGGGACTATAAGTGAATAACTTTCTAACTCGAGATTTGTTTATGACTGAAGCTGTGGGAGTGTGAGACCCAGATTTCAGATTATATTGGATGAAATCGGCTTCAGTGACCACAAGAAGTTCGTCTTAGAGTCAATAAATTAGTAGCCTAGTCGCTCTGGCTCTCTTTTTGCACCAAATTAGCATCAGCTTTTTCTTGAAGAGGGGTTTTGCTCTTCTCACTCTCTTGCCATCGTTGGAAATGAAAATTTGTCATGAATATCCAACTACTTCTTCTTCTTGAATTTGCATTTCAACTTTCAGATAAATCACCATATCCATCATCACTCAATTTTTTGAATGCCAGTTGCCGCTTAAGGTGTGCTTTTTTCGGTTTACAAGCGGCAAGCTTATTAAAATCTTTAATTTATTTCAATCTGGAATATCGATTTGTTTGATCGATATCTTTTGAACTATTTTCGTTTTCATCTCTTTCTTCTCAAAGATTGCGCTTAACTGTAAATAAGAAGATAGAATCTAACTCTGCGCACTGCTTTATAGACTTGTCTTGATTGTTGCTTGTAATGGCACCCAAGCTTGAGAGATGAATAGATTTTTAATCGCTAATTTGAGCAAGGTGGACATGCTGTATTATCAGAGTCAGAAATTCTTTGAAGTAACTCAGAGATAACGCTCGTTGATCCTTAGAAAAGTCAGCATGAGTTTGTCGGATTTTGAGTTGGCTCATTTTTTAATCCCTAATTATTTTGAATTAATAAACTTCCTTAAGACCGTAACCCATGGCGGTTGATTAGGTCATGATCTGTTTTGGCGTGGTCTGAAATCCCATTTGATTCTTTTGGATAAGAAATCCCAATGTGAAGGAGATAAGTGCTGCTGTTTTATCGTTGTTGCTGCTCAATATGAAAATTCATAGATCAGTTTATTTTCGAAGTCTGGAGTTGATCTTTCCAATGTAATTTATAAATCCTGCTTCCATATCCTTTTTAGTATAATTCTTGGGTTAATCTCGAATAGCTTTCATTTCAAAAAGGTCGCTAGATCTAGCAACTTGCAATAAACTTGATTATCTTGTGTTAACATTTGTAGCTCCATCACGAAATGCTGTAAGTAGATCTAAAAAGTGAGAAACTCAACTCTGGGCTAAAATTGGGCTATACAACCTTATCAATTTGAAAAATCTAATTTGATATGATTCTCCCTTCTTTATTCTCCCAAGATTCAATTAAACACATCTGTTCTGATGGATGCTAGTTTAAATACTGCGGAAAAGAAGCTGCTGGGGTTATTTTGAATAAGAATTTTAGCTCCAAATTTTGGCAGATAACTTAGGTTGCCCGAATTTATAAGTTATGAGTCAGAAACGGGAATAAATTTTTATTCATGAAACTTTAAGAAAGTTAACACAAAGGATCAATTGCTTTTAGGTTAATATAAGTCTTAAATTGGTCATATAATATAGATTATAAATCTGCTAAAAAATTTCTAAATTCAAGTGCTAACAAAATTTTTTCAAGTTGCTCCATTTGGCAGGTGGCCTCCATGCTTCGAAAAGAATCTCAATCGAAAAAACATACCTCGAACTTCCGGCTCGCTGGGTACCAGCTACAAATTTTAGGATCATGATATCATAAATGTTGGTTGAATAAGCAAGCACAATCTGATCCTTGAAATTTTGTAACCCTTGACTGCCTAAGTGCCAATCACTCGAGGTGTGCTCTATTCGACTGTGCTGGAAATTTTGGAAGCAATTACTCAAATGCTAATGATAATGGTGTTTTTTCATCAAATTGAAGATTTCTACATGAAAGACTTTATATGACTGTGCATTTGATACAACATTGACCTGTGTATGATTATGTACAAGCTAATTTTTTTTCATTTTTTAAAGTTAACCTTCTCTGGTGAGACTTTGAACTCTTGACAGAATAAAAGTCTTTCACCTCGATCAACAGGAGCCAGCAAGAGTTAAGTCAAGAGCTTCTTTAACATCTCTGGCTTCTCGATTGTTGATTCTTTCAGTTTTTTATCTTCTTCTTTCATTAATTTTCCTGGTATATTAGTACTATTCCAGAAATCTATCTACCAAAATAATTTAAAGCATTCTCACTTCCTTGGGATTTGAACTGAATGATGCTTAGTTTTGGATTTCAAATATTGTAACTCTTAATATGTTGAAGAGGTTATATTATTGCATGCATTAAAGCTTCATGGGGTTCTAACGGAAGTGAGAAATTCAAGTCAGTAAATTCATTTGAGGCAACAAATCAACTTCAAATACAGCAAATGTAGTTGTGTACTCTAAGCATAAATTTGGTGTGTAAATTGTATTTGAGGAAGAAACTATAAAAATTTGTTCATACTGATCTCAGATTAGAATGTGCGTACTCGATCAGAAGGCAGACAAACCATTACACGCTAACTTAATTATTGAGTGTGAGTGAAAATACTTTTTCGCAACAAGGAATCAAGATATGCAGCAGCATATAAACAAAAAGAGCAATAAATCAAATCAAACTCAAAAGGAAAAAATAAAACAATATTAATTTTTCTACATAATATATCATAATTTAGTTCTATATTAGAGTTAGACCTGTGTGTCAGATGGTTTAAAAGACAATCAGTGACTAGTTAGCTTCAGATACTACCCTTTCTTGCTGACTTTGGACAAATATTGCCGAGGAATAAAATTCGGAAAGCTCTAGAAATTCGTGAATAGATTTGACCCTCCAAATTGACTCTGCTGGGCATGGCCTAGTAGAGCATCAATTGGTTCCACATTGCTGGATAGCCTACTGGCAGGATTTAGATCGAAGTATGATTTCACAGATTCTTTTGGTTGTTCGTTTCTGAGATCTTTTAGGGAGTTGGAAAGGTTTTGGGGGTCTAACTGCTTCTTATCTGCAGAAATTTTCATATTTGCAAAATCTTGATGGAGCAATGCTGCATTGGGGTTGAAAATATTTGCATTGGTTTGAGAATTAGGAAAGGCCAAGAGGGGGCTATTGGGCCAGAGATGTATATCGCTTTCATTGGAGTTCAGAGAATTAAAAGTTTGATGAAGATTTTTCTGATTCAAAGAATTCACAAAATAGAGCTCTCCTTTAGTCATATCTACTACAGCAAACTGTAGTGCGTTCTGTCCGACCACCTTATTCACTTGGTCATTGAACTCTTTGAGACTCTTCTCTCTCAGGATGAGGCTTCCTGAGTCTTGAATACCCATAGGGACTAAAGGGGAAATAGTTAAGATTAATGGAATTTCGATTTATTATATACAATAATCGGAGGAATCTTCAACAGAGTTTTCTTTAATGATTCCCAGGGAATTCGCGGGCTGTTTGGACGGAAAACTTTTCCGTAATAAAGGAAGAGATTTAGTCAGATCGTCGGATTTTTTTGGAGACTCACTCATTCTGTTAAAAGAATTTACACCGTTACTCCTTTGTGAGTTCCAAGTCTTGTTTTTGCTGCTAAAACTTCCTGCCATATTTTGATGAAGGCTGGAATATTCGTCAAGAAGGCCGGTCGTTTGCTTGTTGTACTGACTAAGAGAGGAATTTTCTTCACTCTCTAATTCTTTTAGTAAATTCATTTTATTTAGCAGTTGATTCTCGCTCTGATTGCTCTCACTGGAGTAAGACCTTCTTCGTTTTTGGAAGGTCGGCTCCGACAATAAATTTAATTCTGTGAATCGACGTTCGAATGAAGTAGAGGTATCTACATGCTCTTGCTTTTTATCAAGAATCCCACCATTACTCCCAGTTGAAGACATATTTTTCACAATAAAATCAATGATCCTTTGTGTTACTTTCCGCTCTTTCTCAGCTTGATTGCCAGATTCTGAGTTGACTGACTGAGTGGATTGATCATACCCCAATTCATGCAAAAATTTCTTATATAATGAATTCCATCGGTTCTTTACTGCATTTTCAGTACGGTCTCTCATTAGTTTTGAGATATCAGCCCATTTTTTACCGCCAACACTCAAGAAGTACTTTAACATTCTTAAATCTTCTTCATCAGTCCAAGGTCCTCGGTTAATGGCCGGGTCAAGGTGGTTAATCCATCGTTCTCGACATTGCTTTCCGTGACGATACACTTGGGAGTTGCAGCGGGCATTTAATTCGGCAGCAATCTCTTTCCAATGGTTTCCACGACCTTTTTCTTTCATGATCTGTTTCAGCGTATCATCTTCATGTGGCGTCCACGGAGCCTGAGTTAGTTTAGTTTTCAAGAAGCTCAACCATTGCAATTTCAATTGGTCTACTTTTCTGCCAGGATAGAAGCTCGTGATATAGTCCCAGTTATTGTCATTCTAAAATAATTTGATAAGTGTTTAGAATTTTTAAGAAAAAATAAAATCTTAGTGGTTATAACGTGGAAAATCAGAAAAAAAGTTAAGCTGGTGGGCAAGTGAAAGCAAGAATGCTTGAACCCCACATAAGGCAGCTGAAAAGAAAGGAGAGAAAGAGGAAAATGAAGAAAAGCAGCAGAAATCTTCAATTAAATAAATTTGTTACCAGTGAAGTGAAATCCTTTTCTTCAGCCCTGCAAATGTAGGTGGCTATGGATACAAGGAGAAGATTTTCATCATCATTCCAAGTCCTCCTTCCAGGTTTCACTGTGAAAGCTGTTCGTTGAAGGATTTTCTCATAGTAGTCACTAATTGTGTCGGTATCCAATACTTGATCTAATTTTATTAGCAAATCTTTCTTCAGCTCATTAAAGAATGGCTTTGGGTTGATTTGAGCCACATATTTCCGGTGAAACTCATAAAACTTTTCTCTTAAGCGCTTCATATGAGCTGAAAGCTCTCTTTCGTCTCTAAATTTGACTTCTTCCTCTTCTTTCATGTATCCACTCCCTTCTGCTTTGAGGTCAATCTTAGTACTTTCGTTACCTTCGTTTGTTTTAACTAGTCAAAAATCACTTGTAACTTATGTAAAAGTATCGAGCTATACTCTCTTTGAATAGAGGACTCTGAAACAATGGTTCTCCATCGTCATCAAGATTTCCTACTTCAGAGCGAAGTCGTTTGAGAGACATAAACGTTAATCTTTTTAGTAATTATATCTAAGTATCGCCTCCAGGAATTATTCATGTTGAGCGAAAAATACTAACAGAAACGCTCCTCACGAATAGACTCAGAAATTTTTCATTACTGACTTAAACGATAATTTCGAGTTTCTGATTATTTTTACGAGATAAAGATTAGAATTTTATTAAAACTGTTAAACGAATTAAATGAAAATTGCTATTACAAAACCATAACTTTATAAACTTTTTTCTGCTTCGTAAAATGGACTCCGTTTTTATTGTTGTAATGTAATATTATGAATGATACACCCTGTTCGATTGCGATCTGCAGGGTAAGTAGCTTTTCGTTTCTGTCTACGCATGGTCATTCCATGTGTTGGAGAAAATTATGTTAGTTTCATGCAAACTTGAATGGATTCAATAAACAAACACGCAACACAAGCAAGTCAGCAAATTTAATATTCTGAGTTTAACTTATTCATACGACAGTGATATCAAAACACTGCAATTGCCTTATTTTTGAAAGTTATCACACTCTCTGATAAGATTTGGCGAAATTAGAGGTCTTTAAATTTTGGTAAATTTATGGGAAGGTTTATTTTCGAAATCGATGCCAAATTTTATCAGTAATTTAAGCTCAACCACAGAGAGAGGGACCATTGAATGAGGCACCTTATTTTTGATTACCTCTTATGGTTTGAAGAAAAATATCAGAGTAGGATAATTCTCAAAACAGTGTTAAAGATGGGCTTGATGCTTCCTTATATCAATGTCGATTATTTAACACATATTTTTCGCAATTATTCCTTTTATCTTTGGCATGTTTAACGCTTGGTGGGAGAGGAAAAATAGAAAGGGCATTTTTGAAGATCATTTGCCATCGAAGGATAAATCTACGCTTTGAATAAGAAGATTTGCACAATATCTGTGGCTTAGTGAGAACATTGCAACAGTTTTGTAGCGCAATATGACTTAATATATTTTATGACCAAACCTTGAATTTGTCTTTAATTTTGTTCCAAGTTGCAAAAATTAGCATTGATAATCATACTCTTTGTGTCGAACTTACAATAAAAAGTTTTTGTTGAACAAGAACGAATTTCTATATATATTTTTTCTCCCTCTCTCTATTTAAAATCTTTTCGAGGAGATTGACTTTATGACGATATAATTCATCATAATTCTTGCACTTTCTAATTGAAATTTGATAGCTAAGGTCAACGTACTGAATTTAATAGCCCCGAAAGAAGCAGACTGACATAGCAGTATCTAATTTTCAAATGATTTTAATTGAAGATAATTGCAAAATAAATACTCTCTGTCAATGTCTTGAAAAAGACTGTTTTGTCTGTATTATAATCAAATACTCTGACAGTCTTATCTTTGGTTGCAGCAGCTATCAAATCTCCATTAGGACTCCACCGAAGTGAGTAAATAGAGTCTTTGCAGCATTAAAACAAAAATATTTTATTGTAATAATTTACCCGTGAATCCCCCAATTGTTTTCACAAGGTTCTTTTCTCGGAAATCGAAGACTTTGATATATTTACCTACACCACAGCAAGCAAGTAGATTTCCATCCGCTCTCCAGTCAATCCAGTTCATTACTTAGAAGCAAAGAAAGAAATTAAATTGATTTTTATGAGGAGTGCTTCTGGAATTACCACCGATTCCATCTGGTTTCATATGTTCTTTTCGTAAAATCTTTTGCTTTTCGATGTCAAAGAAATTTAGTTTGTCTTCGAAATCGACAGCTACAGTCAAAGAATTAGGGCTCCAGCGACATCTACTTTGTACCGCTTTCGAAAAGTTAGTGTCACGATGATGAAAAGAGAACTACCAGATAGCCCTTCCATTAATTTTGTACTTAATGTATAGGTATCAGAGGTAACATCACATACCAAGAAATGGCCGGAATCATCTGTCATCGCAAGGTGTTGACCTGAAGGGTCAAAACTTAAACTGTTCATTCTTTCAATTACGATTGCTACAAAAATATTAGATTGACATCAGTAGGAATGACTTTCTTTTTTTAACTTACTTTTTTCACTGTTTGATAATTGTGGCCATTTTCCTTTTCTCGAAATACTGCAGGTCTCGGCATCAAATATATGATAGGTTGTAGTATTTAACACTGAGAGGAGAGCTGCTCTTCGATGCTTTGGATCACAGGCAATATCTGGGATATCTAAAATATTGTATAACTGGAATGACCAGCCGTAAAAGTTTGCTCCTTACGGCCTTTTGGGGCATCAAAATGGAAAGGATTTTTTAGTTTTTCGTCAGAAATCTTAAAGACATCAAACCTCGAATCTTGCAGATTATATTTCGAAGAGACCAAATAGTTTGTATGAGGAATCTGCTCAACGAGGGTCCACGCTATTCCAAAGAGAGGTGTGTAGACAGAAACTATTAATCGTTAACATTAATTTCGGATACATTAATACTTACTTGCGTTTGAGCACCTGCGAAACTCACTGGCTTTTCATCATTAAATAAGCTCTGAATTCTGATTTTATTTTCATCTTTCGTGCTCCATACAAGCTTCAGCGATGATTTTACTGGACTCTCTTTGAAAGATTTTGTTGTTTAAATGTAAGATAGATGAAATTGAATTTCTACCTAACATCATGTTATTGCTACTTATTTCGTTGGGAATAATCTTTGTGTAACCAAGTATCTCAAGTGCAGCACCCCTCTTTATTGGACTTCTACTAAGCATTACAGATAAAAGTTTCTGACTGCTCTCTGGTAGCTTCAAAAGCGTCGTTTTTAAAAGAAGATCAAAATTCTCGTCATCTTTTACTCCTTGTAAATCAGCTATCTTTCTCGATTCTATTCCACAACACTCAAGGGCGATCAAACCTAAAGAGTAAAGTTCTGAGCAGGAGCAAATATCCAGAGAATAATTCCGAGAGCGTATCAATACATCAGTGTTATTTAAAAGCTCTGGTGCAGCGTATTTGCTTGCCAACCTTTTCGAGGTCGTTTGGTTCAGACCATCATACATACTTCCATTGTCAATAAGGTTTCCTGTAGCCCAATCACTGAGGAAAAACAAGTCGCATTCTTCAACATAAGAAATGTGATCTGGATCTATCAATAAATCTCCTAAAAGCATCTCTTTTCTCAAGAATGCGAGGTCAGAAATAACGTCAGAGAGAAGCTTCTCTATTTTGATTTGTTGTTTTTTCTCCTCTTGGAAATAATGTTGGAGCGAGTTAGATCGCTTCGTTGCAAACGCAATTTTTTTCTCCTCAATGACAAAACTTTCGATCAGAATCATGTTTTGGTCTCCAGACCTCGCGCACAGCCTTAACATTTCTTGGATGAAAAGAGTGGCATACTTCTCATAGCTTTTATCGTTGAGTTTAACAATTTCTGCTTCCGTGTCAAAAATACGAATTGTAACTTTTTGTGAGGTCCTTGAAACTGCTTCATAGACACGGTAATAAGAGGTCGAAGAGATTAACTTTGCGTTGGAGTACTCATTTTTGAACTTCGAAGGAAAATGATAATTGAACAAAGGTATCATCTAGAATCAGTATTTGTGATTAAACTAATCTTGAGTATCACTGTTTTTAACGCTCGGGCAGGACATTTTTATTGAATCCCAACAAATTGTCTACAATAAGTCCTAAGTTCTCCTGCTTGAGTCAACTTACAATAGATTTTTCAGTACAGCAACAAGTGGTGTTATTTTGCTTCCTTTGTCATAGACACATCTAAGCATCCTGATAGTAAGATCAGATGTGAGAACTCTTATTTAGAAACATCTTGGAGATTGCAAAAAGTATTTTCTCGAACTATAACATAAATAGTTATTTTACTAACTATCTGGCAGAGGGGCCAAGTGAGTTGTTGGAAGTCATTTTTCACAAGAGCTTCTTGCACTAACTCAATTCTTAGTGTCTTACAATAAAGAATCTGAAATTTTTAAAGTCAAATTTTTTGAATAATTATTCCTCTTTATGAAAATGTTTCTGTGAATACAAAGAATATTTATGTTCTTCTAAATATACCATAGCGGGACTAGATCACATATACTCTGTATTTTTTAATTGCTTTGCTTTGTTTTTTGTTTTTTTTTGTGTTCACTCAATATTTTCTTTTAATGTTTTGAATGCTCATGAGCATTAACTTTTTTAGTCAGATCCAAAGCCTTACCAATCGGAAACCAACTGATATTTTCGCTTTTGATTAGTCTCGTTACGTAAGATTCGATACCATTATAGACCATCTCGTCTTTCTTCTTAAGCATGTAGAAATAATACACATAATTCCAAAGGTGATGACTCTTTTTGATGTGACCTTGGAAACGTGCTTCGGTTTTATCAAGTTCAGAGCATTCAATGTTGCAGATATAGCATTTGCTATGCATATCTTTGTCTTGAGCGGCTTTCTTTCCTCTTAAAACAGCGAATGTTTCTAAAATGATACCCAATACTAAGTTGATGATGATAATGTCGACTACAATGAAGAATGTCAGCTCCCAGATAACTTTCGTCCACCATCGCAGTCGAGTATGGGATTCGAAAGAAGGATTCAAGGTGCTGTCTCCAATACCTCCGATATTTCTTATTCCGTTGTTAAGGGTGACGATGAAGCAGTGCAACATGGAAGTGCATGTTCGTTCTCCAGTGCTGGTATCGAAATAGAGGTCATCTAGGAACCAGAAGCCGAACAGAGTATAGATGAAAATAAAAATTATTCCGAGAACAGATGTCATAATCAGTTGTCTGCCATTTGCGGTCACAGCTCGAGCCACATTTTTAAGGGTTGGGAAACGATTAATGACGTCAAATAAGTGTAGTGCATAGACCAATTCTGGACCGAAGAGCCCCAAAACAGAAATGATTAGATACAATGCCAAATATTGGAAGGTTCCGTCAGATAGGAGAAAATGAGTGTTAATCCAATGGTAAGTAAAAGTCGTCCACATATTTCCAAAATTTCTTTTGCCGTCTTTCTTGAAAATAGAAGCTTCGGGACCTTCTCTCAATAACAACTGCACTGTTTGAGATGTTTTATAAGTGCTCAAGTCCGCAATCTGATGCTCACTTCGAAATTTTTTAGCTTGAAGGTCATCATCGTCTTCATCGTACTTTTTTTGTGCTACCTGCATCAGCTTTTGCTTGTGATTAAGTTCTCTCCATTGTTTCTTTAGGATCAATGGGACTCGCAGTATCAGCCAGAAGAGGACCATGAGTCCAGCTGTGACTAGCTGCAAAACGCCTAATCCTCGAACGATTTTCAACACTTCGAGGGCACTATGCGTGTCTCCTCCAAATACTTCATAATAGGAATTTTTGAGCATTCCATTCCTGCCCGTCTCAATGGAGCTGTCAAACTCTCTATAGTATGTGAATAGAATGATCATATTGATCAAGAATGCAATAAAGGTGGAAAAATCCCTGAAAAATGTGAAACGCTTTGCAGATATTCTAAACCACCGTCTATGTAAGCTGGAAAGATGCTCCATTTCATCGAAAAGATCTTTTGCTGAATTGACCAGTCCAATTAATTTCTCATTTGGAGGGTCACGTTTCACTTCTGCCATGAGCGTTTTTCTGCTCTCTCGCGATAGGAATCGAGTCGTAGGATAAATGGGAAAATATACTTTGATAAGCTGCTCGTTGAAGATGATCTCAATACTTTCGATATTTGATTTGAAAAAGTTGTAGGCTTTATTTTGAGCTCCAACATTTTCTTTATCGGCGCCTTTCTTTAAAATTTCTTCAACTGATTTGTTATGATCAATGAGAGTTAGTAGCAAAATGAAAACTCCAAATGACTCGAGGATTTGGTCATCAAACGGTTCAGCTTTGTCTTTCAAAATTTGATTGATATAGGAGATCCTTGATGCTTTGTTAATTTGATTTCGTTCGCAAAAAGCTTCAAAATCATCTGTCAATTTATTCATTAAGAAGTCGAAATCGATGCTGTGGCATATCTCATTGACAATATTCTCGTCCGTATTACCTTCAAGCAGAGAATACACTAATTTCAAGGCTTTCGTTACAGAAACAGTCAACGCCTGGGAGTGATTATCATCAATGAAACCTTTCAATTTCCTCTCTGCTTTTTTATGGAACATGGTTACATAATCCATACAGAGATTAATTATCTTTGAATTCACAAGCATACGCTGATTCTCAATGCAAGGACCTTGCACGGCTTCAACCATGAAATCCAGTATTCTATCTCCAACTTCCAAGCAGTCTTTATTTGCGAATTTAATAAACGAACCAAACCAAGCTGCAGAGTTAGATATAAAATCAAAGGATTTGATGTTTGGAGTCCCATTGGTTACTGTTTGAACTCTAAAATGATTTTGCAATTCTAAGTTGTGACCTTCACAAAACAACTGCAGCAGCCTGAAAAGTTTGACAAGAATATCGATAGCATTTTGCATTTCATTTTGTATCTGATCATCCGTGTCCTTTAATTCAGTCTCCATTCGGTCTGTCATCCTGGGGTTTAGCCCATCTGGTTGATCATTATCGCCTCCCAGAAGAGCCTTTTTCGCATCTCGAGCATTTTTTCGTATCATCTCTCTTCTCAAATCTTCGACCTGTTTTGTGATAATTTTTTTGAGAGAGTTTAGATATTCGTTTTGGACGTCTTCTTTCATGTAATCCAAAAATACTTTTTGAGTTTTTTCATTTCCGCCAAACAGTAGTGCGATTGAAAGGAGAACGAATTCCTCGAGAATGATCGGATTTGTGACATTGGGTTGCAGTTTACAAATCATATTTACAACACCAAATGCTGCTAATTCATTCTGCTTGTTTATTATTTTATTTTTGAAGCATTTCCAATCTTTGGTTTCCCACTCTAAAGCTGTCTTATTCCCGGGAACTTCTCTTTCGATGATCTTTCTGAAGATTCTCAAACCAACAGCCTTCAATTCATCATCGAGAGGGTCCTCATCTCTTTCAATGAGCTCAATCAAGGCTTTAACAACTTTCTCATATGATATTAGAACATCGTTTTCAGTCTGTTTCTCAATATTAATGATCTTCTGAACTAAATTGTCAAATTCATTTTCAATAGCGTCTCGAAAGGAGTCTTGCCCCAGATTTGCAATTTTTCTTAATAGTTTTGTAGTTGTTTCATTTTCTGACAGCTCGATAGCTTTGCCTTCTTCATCAGCAGCAGTTTTGAGCTTGGTCAGCATTGTATGATTTCTTACTCGAGTTCGGCCTATCTTTGTGTCATGAACCTTCAAAGCTATAAGACTATCTTTCGAAGGAAGCTCTTCAAGAAGCTTTTGCTGTTCAATTATTTGGTTGTGATGCTTTTCTAAGTAATGATACAGCCTGCTCACCTCTTTCTGACGTTGGTAATCCTTGGCGTCAGTCTTGAACTTTTTGACTCTTCGGAGAGTTACTTCCAGGATTTTATCGTACCCTCTAAAGTCTTTTGACTGTGGTCTTAAAAAGAACATTGATAAATTCGGGATTATCCCGTCGAAGACGAGCAATTCTTCAAATTTGCTGGCACTAATTACACCCTGGTTAGTCCAGATATCAAATGAACTCCATCCATCACTGCTTAATGTTTGTAAATCATCCACCATGTACAAATACAAATCGTTTAAGTACTGGCCTCCTTCGTGGAGTATTCCTTTCTCAGTATTCAAGAAGGCATGGAACAAGAAGTACATCACTGCATATTTGATAATACAGCAGGATCCAGCGCTCTTGTAGATATCTCGAAGCACTCTTAATGGAAATAGGAACTGGCATTTGCTTTCAGTCGATGCGTTTTTTTCTTCACAGCTTACAGCCATGACGTCGAGCAGACTCCCGAGGTAATCAAGCTCTCCTGGTAGAGATACAACAGGCTTTTTTTCGCTGATTTGAGCATGATAGTTTTCAAATTCTTCACTCAAAATTTTCCAAGTTCTCTCTAGAGAAAAGTCAAATAGTAGTGTTGCAAACTCCTTTTTAGAGAGATAATTTATCACAAGAGTCTGATTTTTCTTAATCACATTGTTCCTGTACTTCATCAGTGAGTTAAATGTAAGGAGAAGTTTTCCTCGACGAATATTATGTTTCGGAAGAAGATCCAAGGTTTTGACGACGCTGGAAAGGTAATTTTCAACGGTTTCGGTGTCATCGAGGAGAGTTTTATTGCTAATAAAGAGCTCAACAATAATATTTTCAATACCCAGAGAAGAGTCCTTCTTTAGCATCTTATTGAGTGTTGGAATGTGACTAGCAACTATTTCTTGATTATCTTTATCGTCTGAAACGAATCTTGCCAAGAATGTCACACAAGCTTTCAAAATTTGCTTCTTATAATCATCTACTTGCTGCTCTTCTGATTCAGATCTACCTCTAAAATCGTCGGTCAGAATATCCAATACTCCTTGATAGATATTCAGGTATCTCATGATTTTTTGATATTCAGGGTGACGACACGTTCCGAAATCAAAAATCTCATCGACATCAGTATTTCCCACTATTCTTCGATCAGGATTGACTCCTTCCTTCGTATTTAATTCCCGTTGATCACTATGAATTTTTTCTTTCTTTAGAATAGTGGCAAGCTTCCTAATTATTTCAAGAGCCTCTTCACTGAATTTCCGAGCTGCTTGGTCAGATTTCCCGTACCACTTTTCAATTTTTTCAGCCAACATCTGAAGCCTCAATCCCATACTACGAATATTCTCGATATTTCTAACGGTTTCTTTGTCATCAACTATGTGTATTAAAGAGAGCATTTCCTTCATTGATAGCCGCTTTGTATGTTCTTCATATAGAATCTGAAACGCAAGCTTCTGAAGATCTTTGCTATCGTATAAGAGCAAATCAATCAGAATTGTCGATATCGATGTATGCGAATAGTTTTCGGTTTCAAATTGCTTGTCGGCATATACCTTTTCAATCCAGTTCTGAGGATTATTGCCTGCATTATGTAGCAATTTCTTCGATTTAATAACGGGAACTTCTTCATCTACCTCTTTAAATCCAAGCAAGAAGCGTCTCAAATGAAAATCTGCAAAGAATTTCATTATTATTTCAACGATCCTAAGAACTCTAAGTTTGATTTCCATTAGCAGAGATGTTTCACTCGTTGCTTGGTATCTTGAATCAAAGCTCACCGTTTTTTGACTGCCTCCATGGACTCCAGCAAATCCGGCTCGGATCGCGAAACTAGGACCTCGGATCTTGAGTCCTTTGCGAATTTCATCTTCGTCTGGTGTTGTTACATCTTTGAGTCCATTTAGAATGCTTAGAAGTGGACGTAATAGTTTTGAAATTTCCCCAAGAGTAGAGTAAAATCCAAACCCTACGAGGAGTTCGCAGTTTTCTAGGAGAATTGAAGTCAGCTTGTTTGTGCTTTCTTCGAAAGCTTTTTGGTAACCCTGGTCTGCAATTTCCTGGAAATATTGTTGCAGGAAATTCTTAAATTCTTCAAACCCATGGGTGGTTTTGCTGTATTTGAAAATGTCTTTACTATTTTCGGGAGTGATCTCTTCCCATGTGATTAAATAGTTGGGCAGTTTGACTCGTTGATAAGTTTGATCCAACCATAAATGATTAAAAAGTTTGGCGAAAGCAGATCGAACTTCTACTGCAAAATCTGAATCTGAAAGTATCCTAAAGCAAATTTCCTGAGTATAAATATTTTTGAGCCCATCAATTGCTATGTGGTTTCTTGAAAGACACAAGTCAGCTAGAAGGTAAATCATGCTGATAAAATAGTTGTAAATAGTGTCATTCTGATTTCTTTCCAAGTCTCGTGTTTGGAAAGTATTGAGTTCTACAGGCTCATTGAAGGGTACAACATGAACATACACGCGACCATTAGAGCGCAGTTCGATACGGTAGCAGATTAGGTCTCTTGTTGCGCTATCTTCAAATATGAGTTTCGAAATTGTATCTCGGTTTTTGCTCATTGGTTCGCCATTACATACTGTCAGTGCTCGTAGTAGGTTCACGAATTTTTCGTGAGGTGACTGAGTTTTGAGCATGTTCACGAATCTTACAATCGTTTCCTGCTTTATTTTATTCTCCAATATTTTTTTATTATTATCGATGAGTTCTGTTAGAGTAGGTTCTGCGAAAAGGTCATAATTTGGATCAGAAAACATTGATTGATGAATAAATAAATCCAACCATTGGGAGGCGTACAACTCGTTAGGACGGTATTCTCGGATTGTATGTTTGATAAGTTTATAAGAAAGCTGGAAAACCTTCACCATTAACTCATTAGGAATATTATTCAACTGGTATAGCTGAAATCCAAAAGGATAGAAGAGAATATCTGTCAGGACTTCAATGAGTTTCATATCTTTTAGCATTCGTTGTCGATGAGGCCAAGTAAATCCTTCACAACTAAAAGCATCACCACTACCATCTTCATTTTTCACCACAAAGAATATCAACTGTTCCATTGTGTGCAATACTTTCTTCAGATACTCTGCAGTCAATAAAGTCATTTGCTGGGCTTTTATCATGTCCTTGAGATGATGAAGTCGCGCTAAAGCTGATGCTACGAAAAAGACGTCTTTTTTCTCATTTTCGTCAACCTTCTCGATGAAAAAAGCATCTTCTGCAGACTTCTGCAAGTCAACATATAGCGGCTTACGTCTCACAGAGAATTCAGCATCTTTGAGAGGCGTAAAATAGCTAGAAAGCAACCGAGGATCCTTTTCTGACTGCTCTGTGAAATCTTTGGTGGACTTGATTGATGCATGAAGTTGGGCTTTACCGGCATGTGAAGTGTAGTTGTTGAACGGTGAATTTTCGGATGTTTCAGGGGCAGTCCTCAAGAAAAGCTTTTGATCATTGAAAGCTAAAGCATAGGAGTTATCATGAG
>ENA-UOUE01000060-UOUE01000060.1-compost-metagenome-genome-assembly--contig:-NODE-60-length-78813-cov-11.420405_pt1 | contig 78813 bp, 40 predicted proteins | sample MGYA00238146_ERZ747223 | MGnify/ENA primary metagenome ERZ747223 (study PRJEB28781, sample SAMN06268865) | compost metagenome | isolation source: single cell | place: USA: California, Emeryville, Joint... | reverse complement strand
CAAGTGTAAGGGCTCACTCCACTGCTGTAACAAGGCAGGCAAAGTCTGGGAGGGCCTATGCTTCCCCAGAAACCGTCCGGGCAAGGATCCCGACAATCACCTCCATCCCATGGAAAGAGGAAAGCTGGAGAACTACATGATTTACAGTCGGCATATGTTCCTGCTGAGCATGTTGTACAACTGTAGTAAGTAGGTCCTGATCCGGTGATTCCATTCCAGCAAGGCATGCATTTATTTGTAGACGTGTTTCCCCAAAACCCATCAGGACATGGGTTAATGCATCGTCCTCCAGTATTTGGATGTAAGAAAGTCCCTGAATTGCAAGAAGAGCATTGATAGTCAGCTCCTCCCGTGCAGGTCTTGCAAGTGTAGTTAGGTCCTACGGTGCTACTATGGCACGGCTCGCAGGTTCTTGAAGAAGTGTCTCCCCAGAAACCAGGCGGGCAAGTCTTGATACATTCACCTCCAGCTTTGGGATGAAGGAAGGCGGGAGAATCACAGGACTTGCAATCAGCTCTGTTTCCTGCCGTGCAAGTCTTACAAGAGTAGTAATCGGGTCCACTTCCTTGCCAGCATTTTTTGCACTGCCATTCAGGACTACCCTTTGGATAATAGCCACCAGGGCAGGTAGCTGTGCATGCTCCTTTTGGAGGTAAATTCAAGTAACTTCCTGAGCATTTGTTGCAGTCCGTATTGCTGCTCTCATCACAATCATAACAGGTTGAATCGCATTCTAAAATGGAATTCAAGTGCGATTAGAGTGTGCAAAATTAAAACGAATTTACCTTTGCAAACATTTCCTGTGGGATTATTCCAGTACCCATTTCCACAGTCTAAAACGCAAGTGGAGCCTTTTAAGTACCAGCCATCTTTACAGGACCAACACTCAGAAATTGTATTTCCAAAACAATTTTCGCATGCTGCATGACAAACAGGCCAAACTGAGATCAGGATATTCTTAAACCCGAAAGATTCATCATCGCTGGTCTGATTCAGGGTAGAAGTGAACCTTAACGTTAGAGTATTTGTAGTATGAGCAATAGGTCCTATTGTTTGAGTCACAATTCTGTCGTCCCAACTGCCACCACAGTAGTTATATATTGCACTGCCGTGACTCCAGGCTTCATTAAATTCAAGCACGTTGTCTACATATAATCTGTAGCGTTCTGAATCCCAAGAATCAATAAAGTACGCATCCCAACGGATAGTCACAGCAGTATGGATTAAGGAGCCGAGAGCATAAGTTTTTTGCGTCGATGCATCTTCGCCGAAACAACCATACCCACCAATTATTTTTTGTTCATTGCAATTTGACGAGCACGAATTACTCCAGCCTGAGATTGTAGGTGGTTGACCCCATACGTCGTAGATATAAAACTGACCTAGTTAGTAAATTGGTCAATCTCTCTCACTCTAAAGAATTTACTTCTGCAGGTTAGGATGAGAAATGAAAGTATAAACCATGCGCTGACTTTCATTTTTCTCATAGGTGTAGATTCCAATTTCAACGTTTGATTAATTAATTTAATATAAACTTGAAACTCATTTATTGTATTTAAGCAAATTTGAGAACAGAAAATTGCCATGTTTCATAATCAAACGCACCCATAACTTCAAAATTTCTTCAATTCATGCCCATACCTGTCTCTTCTATAGAAGCCAGCCTAATACTTCGAAATACATCCTATGTGCATGAATCGGATGGCTATAATAAATAATTATTTCTTGCCGAGTAGATAAAATTGAATTTCATCAAAGTGGGAATAAATTTCTAAATGAGCAATATTTAACACCGATCTGTTTTATCTTGAAGATAAAGAACACCTTCTTGGAGGGGATTTAAACAGTACAGACTATTTGCTATCATAGCTACTTTACTCAGAAAATTCGAAAGATTTTTCGATTGTGAAAATACTTATTAAGGGTCCGTCTTTGCCTGAGCTTTGCAGGAAGTGGCAAGAAACTTAGACACAAGGAATAGAGCATTGATCTTGCAAAATTAGCAAGGAAGAGTTGCTCTTAGAATACACAATTAGATTTTCTTTCGATACCTTTTTTCGATTTTTTAATTCTCAATAAAAGTTTGAGAATTATGATAAACAATGACGTAGCACAAACTTAAAAAAAAATAAAAAGAGGATGTGTATATGAATTCCTTTGCTTCAGCTTGTTAGAGGAATCAATGCAATCTATACTTAACCATTAAATCGATAATACAATATTTTATTACAGCATATTATCATCAAGGAGATAGAATTAAAATGAACATTCACAGCGAGAGGATTCATTTCGCTGAAAAACTGATTGTCCACGATAGCTCTTTCGAAAAGAGCTCAACCACGTTATATATTAGGAATCTTTGACTTTGCTGAGAAGATATAATTTCGTAAAAGTGCAATTCTACTGCATCGGATCGGTTTGGAGCAGAGCGTCATGTTCAAAATAAGAGCAGTGTATTCAAAGTAATAGCGGCCCTTCAATGGTCCCAGTAATCTGTTCGCTGTAATTATAATTTTTTTCAATGGATGTTAGAAGATAATTCTCTTTTTTTGGACTCCAAGAAGGCCAACTTAGTTCATATTCATAGGTATCGATGAGTTTGAGTCTAACAGAAACTATGAAAACTTAAGCCAACGTGAAATATTGAAGCATGCTTAGAACCTGTGAATTAACTTTGGAAACTGATTCGAGATTAAATAGATACCCGCTTAGAACTCAGTCGAATTTGAAGATTTAGCAAATCCTACAGATTAAAAAAAATCCTATCCTCGATGTTTTCGTGGCAAGAAAGCCAAGAATTGCTTCAAGATTCAGAGGAACAGCATAATAGGTTAAAATTTTTATGCCATTCTTTCGCGAAAAGATGTTAGTCATGATATATTTATCAGTTTAAACGCAAAACACCATATCCCATCATGATTTCAACATTTAAAAACCTCTCAATTTTCATCTGCCTCTTCAGAATAGATGGATCTTTGAAAAAAGTTTGTTCATTTTAACTTAACGATATTTTTAGCTCGCAATTAATTGAGAGAGTGCAGAAAGATTTAACGTTTTACATTTAGAGGAGCGATTCGGAAGGAAATCTGTAGTCTCAAACTAGCTTCTTTGCTTACTTCAACCTAACCGAATGCTATTTTATGACATCTTCAGTATTTTGGAGATAAGTTTTGAAATAGAATACATAATCACCTTCTTAATGTTTAGAAACTAGCCAATCATAACCAATCGAGAGCAAATTCCATAAGACCCATTTAAATCCTAAGATGATTTTTCACTGATTACAATACAACTTTCTTAGCATGTTTCCAATCATGAAATCATGAAGATTTTACATTCCTCGATAGAGGTTGATTATCGCAGTTCCATCTGTGCTCTTACTTATCCACTGATCCTACTTATTTTCTCTTAAAATTTTCTCATAATTTAAAGTATGCATGAATTTGATTGATTCTTTCTTTCGATTTTGCAATTTGTTGATTGGCAAACACAATATGAAGCCTCAAAACATGCAAGTTACATCAAAAGAGTTTCCTCGGATTCCGTAATTGTTTAGAATCGTACAATATTCACTCTTTAATATGAATTATGCAGAATAAACAGCCTTAATGGTCCAACCATTCGGCAATGAGCAACAATAATTATGCTCTGTTAAAACAATATTTTTGGATCCAAAGAGCCTGATCCTTGTCGCTTCTCTGATGTGAGTCAAAGATGATAATAATCTCAAAAGAAAGTCTGCTATTCGAAAATCATTTTGTTTGGCACTCAAAATAAATAATTGCTTGAGATCGAGTGTCCTCACTGAGAGAGCAATAGTCATATCTCACGAATTTATAAAAGATAAGAATGGTTTAATAAAACTGGACAATGATCCTCCTCGTGGTACTATTGCACCTACATCATTTGCGATATCATCATAAGCAGATACCTCCACTAGTAGGTTTTTCAAAAATTTGACCAACTCTAGACCACAATCTACTCATTCCGAAAGCTCCAGCTATGTTATATCCAATCATTTTAGATAAGTTCCATCCTCGCAATTCTAACCATAAATTATAGAGACATTCGAGAGGTAATTTTGAATCCTTGCGAATGATTCAGTAATTTCAACAGCTGGTTGGAAAGTTTACAATTTCGTGATTTATTAATGAAAGTAAATCATTCTTGGAGACCAATTAAGTCCCACATTTTCGACTTCAATTTACGAACAGCCGACGCCGAGTATTTCACCTGAGATTTTATTTTTTGTTTTTCACCATATTTTCATTGTTGATATCTTCTGTTGGCCCACAACTTAGGTTTCTCTAAGGAGTCCTCAAATTCTCAGAATACTCCTTATTCTTCAATAATAAGACTCGTGCGCAGCACTAAAAACTTATCGAAAGGCTCATTCATATTATTTAGGAGACTCGATCTCATACAATTGAAATTTCGCCTAACACCAATCGATAAATCGATTTTACATTCTCTTACCTAGTACTCCTAAACAGGCAATTTTCGTGGAGGTGTATTGCAATGTTTACTGTGAGAACATTATTAATGAAGGCAACAATTAATAGATTTCTGACATACTGCATTGAATTCTCTTTATTAAATAATAAGAAGTACACTTTGCCTAAATATACATGTCCGTAATTTTCCGGGAGCGAGATTCAGTGGTTTTATCCAGACATCCCAGTAAAATTACACAATTAAGCGGCCTTCTTTCGTATTATTTAACATAGTTAAAGTCAGTCTGTTCAGCAAACTGACACTACTTATTTTTCTGAATATTTGATTATTTTTAACTGAATAAATCTCATCAACTCTGCTAATAAAACTAATATTTTCTGGAATGAAAGAATGCTAATCTCTTTACTGATTGCAGGCTTCTTTCGACAAGTATATATACGTCATTATGGCTAGGGAGATAAATTTTGAGTAACTTTTTCCAAAAAAGAAAATAGAAGTGATGATGAATTACAACCAGAGTCCTAACAGGCCCATGCAAGGAATAACTCAAAGCCCAAGTTATTATCATGAGAACGGTCAGGCTCCCACCGAAAATTTTTCTGTGTTCGAGCACCTTCAGAACCAATCTCAAGGCACTACGCCAAAACAGACTTTTAATCAAAGTCCAATGAGTTATTACCCACAGCAACAATCACAGCTTCAGCAGCAGCAACTCCAGCCGCCGCAACTCTTACTACAACAGCAACAACCAGAAGTAAAGAAGAAGAAACCTCTCAATACTAAAGCCAAGAATTTCCAAAATCCTCCTTCTTCTCACCCACGTTTCCCCTCTCTAACGAGCGTTGAAAGTACTTATGACTCATCGACAGACGTAACGCTTTCTTCTGTTGCCACTGAGTCGGTTATTGGAACCGGTACTGGCCCAACTTCCATGAATTCTTACCCGATCGAGCATCTTGATGTGACGAGTTTCAAACTGAAACCGTGCCCTCACAATACTCAGCACAACCACAAACAATGTCCTTACTATCACAACTCGAAAGACCGAAAGCGCCCGGAAAACTTTTATTCCTCAGATTTGTGTGATTTTGCTGAAGCTCCAGAGAATTGTCCCAATGGTGACGCCTGTACGAAGGCACATAACCGAGTGGAGCAACTCTACAAGCAAGAAAAATATAAGACTAAGTTCTGTGGACATTACCCTAACAATCTTCATCTATGTGAGTATGGCACATTCTGCTCCTTCGCGCATAGTGAACAGGATATAACGATAGATCTCATTCATAACTACGAATACGATGACGATTTCTACATGTTCCATTTTAAGACTGTGTGGTGTCCATTTAACCTATCTCAACATGACAAAGCTCTTTGTGTGTATGCACATAACTGGCAAGACTATAGAAGGAAGCCTCATGTCTTCTCATATGAGCCTATGCCTTGTCCGAATTGGAAATCTACGGACTTTATTGTGAATTATGAAGACGGGTGCTACCTGAAAGAAAAATGCAACAAATGTCACGGGTGGAAAGAACTTGAATATCACCCGTTGAACTATAAAACCAAGCACTGTCCGAGCAAAAATTGCACGAAAGGACGAGATTGTCCACATTATCATTACTTGAAAGAAAGAAGGTAAGAGAACATTTGTGTATGCAAATAACTGATATACATTGCTTTAGAGCTATCACAATGAATATTGCAAATCGTGTGTTCAAATTGGTCCCAAAGAACCGAATTGTGACAGGTACTTTCAAGAAACGAAAGGAAGATGTTTCAGGAGCCCCAGGACTAGTTAAGAGCTTCAGCACTGTGTCAGCGAATGAAGAAATGAATACTTCACTCGATACTGGAATCAGCTATCCAGTTGGTCTTGGTAGCATAAATGAACTTCCGCCCCAGGAACAACTGAAATGGATGAACACGATGATCCAGAATATGATGGCGGCACATTCATTAAACGACGAGTAATTTTCTATATCAGCTATTTGGTTTTAACATCGATGATTAGAGGGCTGAAAATAGATACAGGCAAACAAATTGGAAGTCATAAAAGAAGGAGTTCAGTGGACTCTCCATACTTTGGAGACAAAAAGAAACCTGAACCAAACCCGCCAGTGAACTACCATATTGCAAGTCTTTTCGGAGATCCTCAGAAGCGCAAGTCATCGGAAATAATCCAACCGATGCAAAGTCAACAATACTCACAAGAGATAGGCTCGAATGACTATATGTTCAGAACCATTCTTGAATCTCCAATGAAAAGATTTGTTTCACGTTCAGTGCAAGAAATTCAAGATCCTCAGCCACAACAGCAATATGAGGGTAGTTACCCAAGCCATGAGGACCAAGAAGACGGCGATTTTTGAATGAGGTGTTCGAACGAATTCATTCTGTATAAAGTTAAAGACAATTAATGAGTTTTTTTTTTTCCTAAAGCGTTGGATGGCAAAAAAGTGTGAAAAAGGTAATATACACAAATGCCTCTAAATCAAAATTCTCGTATTATTGACGGCTATGATATTAACGGATGATAGGCGCTCCCTATAAGTATTCACAAGAAGGTTATATGTATTTATATTCATGACACGTTGAATTATCTCTTGCATGAAATTCGTATGAGTAAATATCTATCTATCTCTATATCTATATTGTTTTCATTACTTGGTTTGAACTTCTTTATTTCTAATCCATAACAATCAATATTACTAATCAAGTCTCTTCTTTGATACAAGCAGGATAATACAGACCTAGGAGCTAATTAAGCTTACGGTGATTGATACGTTGCCTTAAAATGTCATAGCAGAAATTTTGCTAATATCAGCAGCAATCAGGAAACTCAGTTGTCAGAATAATTGAGTTCTCCAATGAAAAGCATGCTTTGCATTGCGGCTGGATTGAAATGTCTAAAGACCTTAGCAGATGAATGGATGGAATGCAAAATATGTGAGACCATCTTTATTGAATAATTCCGGTGTTAACACTACTTTCAGCCGGCGTAAAAGAGTTTTTGAATTTCGATACTGATTTAAATTTACAAAAGAAAAGATTTCCGAATATATAAAGAAAGCGGTATTCGAATAAGTAAAACAGCCGACAACAACCTCCTTTCTAATAAAATTATATAGTGAACAAAAGAACCTGGGAAAAGGAGTGGGACCAAGCACTGACTGGCCTAGTGACCAAATGTTCCTTTGATTTTGATAAAATAGTTGATGAGATTAACAAAAAATTTCCTGATGCAAATGTTACCAAAGAAGAGTGCAGATTCAGATGGAAGGACTTGCATCAGCAGAGAAAAGGAGACGGAAAATCTCAAGTTACGAATAAACCTGCCCAAGAAACAGAAGGGGAACCCATCAAGATGGCTGAAGCAGATCAAAAGGCTCCTATCGCAAATCAGCAGCAGTCAAATGACCCGCAACCCCAAAAAATCGAGTCAGAGCCCTCTCAAGTTCAACGGGATACTGTGCAAGAGGATCGACAGGCAGTTGAGAGATTGTTAAAACTATCTGCTCGCCCTTTTGAAAACCCAAACAAGGGTCTTTCATTGGCTGAACTCGAAAAAACGTTACCTAAAACAAGGACAAAGAAGGACTTTTTGTCTGGAGGGGAATTCGAATTTGATAGGAAGCTTGACACAGCTTTTAACGGCGAGAAAGTGGCACCATCAGGTATAGCATAAGCGAGATCTCGACTGAAAGCTTACTGAGCGTAGGATTTAATATTCTGAAGGATAAAATAAGAAAGAGAGATGAAGCAGATAGACAGAGAGAGCTGGAATTCCTAAAAAATTTAGAAAGAATGGCAACTGAAGAGACTGAAGAAGTCGATGACAAACCTCTTATGTAACTGAATAGCACTTGTGACGTGGGATCTAATGCATTTTTTCCCCTTTTAGTTTCTCTGCGAAGTTTGGTAGCGACGCAAGTATAAGTATTATTAAACATGATCTTGAAGAAGAGGCCGCAAAAAAAAGATTGTTTATGAAAGCACCCACTGAGAAACTTGAATATAACCCGAAGTCAAGCAATTTTGACAACCCTCTCCCCGATCAATTCGAAGAAGTCAAAAAGGGAGAAACAAACGAAAACACGATAAAAAGCCAATTTGCAGTGCCTAAAACACAAAATGAAACTGCAACTCAAAGTAAACCAAAAGATCAAGCTCCGATCAAAGATTTTAAGCTTGGCTTCTCTGAGAAAGACGACCTTTTGTAAGCTTTGTATTTTTCAGAGGAATAAACCGAAATTTTTGTAGTGGAAAAGGAGAAATGAACATTGATGATGTCGTTTCCAAATTTGACAAGTTGTTTCAGCCAACAAATAAAAAACCAGCAGCTACAACGAGCAAACAACCCGAGACTCAACCAAAAAATCAAGTCGTGAATGAACCTTCACAAAAATCGACTGGAATTCAACCTTCCACTCAAGTTAATCAACCCCTGAAGCAAAATAATTTCTTGAGTGAAGGAGCTCAACCTTCTCAAAACGATATTCAAGTCTTCGATTTGAATAGTTCACGCATGCAACCAGTTTCAAAGCCAGAGGAGATCAATATTAAGAAAGAGAAATTACATGAAGAGCAAATTCCCATGCCTCAAGAATCGAGCTCCAGGTTCCCTCAGAGTGCTTCGCAAAAAGTAGTCAAAGGTCTTGGAAGATTTGGACCAGTAGAAATCAACGCTTTTGAGGATGATTTGGAAGAAGAGGAAGATGATTTCTTTGAGAAACAAAGACTTGCGCTGAAAGGGATAAATCCTGACAAGAAACCTACTGTCCCAGATACAAAGCCTACCACAGCAGCGGAGAAGCAATCAGTCGAGAGTGGACAGAATCTAATCGAAAAACCCAAGCAAAGTGCCATTGTTACCAAAGATGAAGAGGAAGAGAAGGGAACGCGTGCTGTTTCTTCTTCTACGAACGAGCAGAAAAAAGTGACTTTCAAACAAGATCTTGAAGAGATTCCAGCTGTGTCTACTACCAAGAGCAACCTTGAAAGCAAGCAGATTCCTACTACAAAATCTTTGGTAGAAAACGCACAAGACGAGGATACCTTCGAGATTACCTATGACAAGCAAGAATTTAAATCGCGTCCTCTGGAAAAGGTTTCTCATGAGCCGAAAAAGGATCAATTACCTCAACCCAAGCCTGAAGAAAAAGAAAAGCAAATTCCGCAGAAAGAATCAAAACCTAAATCATCTTCTCGTCAAAAGATGCAACCTGAGCCAGAACCCGTAAAGAATGAGGAAGAGCCAGTTATTGATGAACAAATCCAGAGACTTGCAAAGTTATGGAGGGAAGTAGAGCAGAAAAATAAAAACATCACAAAAGAACAGAATGAACAAATGAAGGTCCTAAACGCGGTTGAGGAAGTCTTTGAGGAAGCTCATCAACAACACCTCCTTGAAAAAGCAAGAGAGGAGTTCGAAAATTCTTTCAAGACAGGCTGGACGAACTCTCACATCGGAAACTTCTATGATGAAACAATCGCTAGTTTGGCACCTTGTAATACAATTCCAAATGACATTCTCACAAAGATGGAAGGACAGAAACCAAATGAAAATCTGTTCACTCGCTACCATATAATTTGTTTCCCAGTGATTCTAGATCAATCATTATACCTCCGAGAGTTACTAGATTACTTCTTGAAGAACTCCCGTATAGCATCTGCTTCTGATTACGCCTCTCCAAGTTCACTTAAAGTCTTCCCGTATAAGTTGGTGACTTTTACACTGACGGTAAAAATTGGTCTCCATCAAAGGAAAACAATTGAAACAGAAATCACTAATCAAACACTGAACGAGGAACTTTATCTGCTCTTTGACACTGCAGATGTGAGAGGTAGAGGAACTCCGGAGGAAGTGTTAGAATCGGTGCATTTGGATCAGATTTTCCAGCCAGGAACTATCAAGAGAATCCAAAAGAAATTTAATTTCAAAACGGACCAACTCTCTCTCAAAGATTTAGTCCTTCTGCACTATAAGGGTAGTACAGAAGCCATAAAAGACATATTTTGCTCGAACTCTGCATTTCATGGAATCTGCCTTGAAAAATTCCAAGAAGACCAGAAGGTGACTTCTCAGTTTGAGCATTCAATTGTGATAACAAACTTCTATTATGGTGATGAGAAAAACGATTCCAACTTCTCACAATTGGTGAAACGGCTGACAGAGCAAAATTTAACAATTTATGGAATAAAAATGGTTTATTTCGGTGCCTGGGACCTTAAAGAGTTTAAGAATAAAGTCGCTTTGCTACGTCTTGAAGCCAATCATCCTTTAGTTGTGATGGTGGTTGGAGGCCACAAGACCTTTGAAACCATCCATGATAATAAGATCAAAAGCATTGTCGGACTCGATGAAGCAGATCTCTGTAAAAGACTGGCCCCTAACGCGATAAACGCGATATTTGCTGATTATAGAAAAGGTGTTTCTCTTTGGCCTTTAAACAAGCAAAGAGCGTCTAAATGGCTAAGCTATTTCTTCGGTGGCCGAGTTACAAAGGCAGAGCTAGAGAACTGCATGCTTAAAAGCGCGATAAGTCAGTATGAAGTTATCACCAAGCCGTTTAGAAAATACACGATTCTGATCTCGGATAAGGTTGGTATGAAGAATATACCACATCTGTTTAAACAGGTCTTAACAAGAGGTTATGAAATCCTCGATTTCCGTCTCCTCAATAAATCACATATCACAGCTTCTTTAAATGAAGCTCCGAATGAGTTACTGGTTCAATTCTACGAAATGATCAATAAAAATTTGAATGATGGGTTTGAGTTTAACGGAAATAATGTGAATATCATTCTTGAGGTCTACGGAGAAGAAAGCGAGCTTTTAGGAGAGAATTTAGCTAAAGAGCTCAATAAACTAGATAACTCTGAGAGGCTCGTATCAGTTTGCAAGGATACCCAATTTGCAGATTTAATGAATAAACTTTTTATGCGACCAAGACTAAAGGCTGATATAGAAGATTTCACTCCAGGTAAAAATTTTCTTTGAAGTTTTGATTTAGATTTTTGATATAGCTAAGGACTTCGATTACGGTGTTTATTTGTATGAGCTGAATGAGCCATTAATTGATGCCATTGAATTCCAGAAAGACCTTGCGTTCTTCTCAAGCAAAGAAGTGGAACTCATTGGGGTTGATTATATCCATGGGTATCACGTAAAAGAAGAAACTCGTAATGTGCTAGAGGAAGCAATGATGAAATCTAATAAGATTACACCCAACCTTCGCAAGAAATCAGAATATATGAGCTTTTTCACACAGACAGTTAACCTTCTGCTCAAATCGAAATTCTTGGTTGCTTATCTCAGAATACAGAATCCTGCGCAACCAATCGAGGAGTTGGTAAAATCCACTCACATGGCGCATTCAAATTGGAATATTTCGGAAACGGATATCTTCTCAAGAGATAAAACAGTTGAATTAGCTTCCTTCAAAAATTATTTCACAAAAATCATTCTTAAGACGACTTTGGTAACCATTATTTCCAGTAAAATAGTTAATATCATGATTATTACTTTTCAGGACGACTTATTGAAGATAACTCAAGGACTCTCTAGTGTACTCAGCGACGATAAAAGTATGGTGGCTTCGTTTATTCACGATTTGCCTCCAAAGAACGCTAGTGGTAGCAGTATCTTCAGTTTCGCGATCATCGGCCAAAACGCTATGCGGAAGCTCACGCTCAATTTTGTTTCGAAAATGATTGAGAATAAAGGTCTCAAAATCGAAGGTCTGAGATTCACAAAAATGAGTAAGAAACTCATTGAAAGAAGCCACGACGAACTCTCAGAAAGACTTGACCATCATCTTGTAAGGGAGCTGATATATTGGAGAACCCGATGGGAACAAGAACCTGTCTGGGCCCTCAGCATTTCAGGACCGAATTCAATTTTCCAAACGTAAAACTTCCTGTCTGAAGAACTCATAAAAACCTATTTTCATTGATTAGAAAACTCCTAATGAAGGGTTTCTTGGAAAAACTTCATGACTTAGAAAGCAGCTCCAAGTCTAAAGAGATGACATCCATGGAGACGATAGATTCGTTTTATGGTGTATACTATCCCAAGAACTTCCAGAATTGGAAGAGGGATAGGAAAATGGTGCAGCAGCTCTTAGTCCCAAAAGTTGCCAAAGGGTTGACGATCGTGGAGAATTCGGAAAAGCGAGGGACACAGAATGGATGTTTGCTATTTAGAGTTCACCCGAAGAATAGTCAAACATTCAGCCTCAATAAAGTGATTGCTACGTTGCACTCGACAAACATGAAAGTCATCAACATCTGCAAGTTTGAAAAGCTCGAAGGGCAAATTCTTGAGACTCTTCATAAATCTTTCAGTCTTAAACATAACAAGACCGGATTGGTAAAAGTAATTATGACTAACTTGGATTCATTTTTGTGGTATAGAGAGCATTTCTGACGGCAGAAGGGGCGCAATATTGGATTATTGCTTTTGAAGTACGACCTGGCACATCCTTCTTGGAAGAGATTTCGAGCTTTAAACTAAAGGAAGACGGAGAGCCAGTCGTATTTTACAAAGGTGAGCTCTACAAGCAGTTCGGTTCAGAATTCCTTGGGCAAGAAGTCCCGAAACAGGTAACGAACATTATGTCAAGAAGAGATGCTAACTGATTTTTAATGTAGGTCTCTGATATTACTCTCTTAGCCTTTGATCAGTTGGACTCAGATTATTTCGCTCTGAAGCCTGAAGAGAGGTAAGATGTCGCGCAAATAGCATCTAATTAATTTGGGCCGGCGTTTGTCATATTGTTTATTTGGTGTTACTTGAATCTATAGCATTAGCTTAATATAAATAATGCTCAATATATAATTACGCATTGAAGAAATTATGCCTGCCTAAAATTATAATATCATCGAGTCCTTTTAATCAATGGCGAAAGAAGGAAGTGGTTTGAGTTAGTGTACTTTCTTATCCTCATTTGTATTCTATGCAACGTTCTGTGTCCTGTTATTTGTGATACGATTCTTGAAGTCCCTATTGAACCATCAAAAGCTCTGATTTCAATGACTTTGAATTTCTGTGTCTTCCTTTGAGTTCAAACCAATCAGAAATAGGACATGTTATCTATATTGCATGAAAACAAGGGATTACTTTGACATTATATTTTATTTTGTTGGTAATGACAAGTGTTTATGAGCAGTCGAGAGAAACATAGTCTAGAGAGCTCCATGATGTGGAGAATTATAAAATTTCTGAACAGAATGCGTTAGGTTCCACGTGCTCTTGAGGGCTTGATACTTTTATGAACAATATCTGAAGGATTTAGTCTGTATCTCGTTTCTCATATCGTGAACACTATCAGCGAGATCCTGAGTTATAATGAGAGAGTTTTTCGAAAATATCGTCGAAGTTAAAATAAAACAATCATTAAAAAAAAGAAAAACCTTTCTTCCGCGGACAGAAAATGAGTATTGAGTTCATTTTTGAGGAGAATGTATACCCATGCAAAGAGATTCCAGCAGACTTTACATCCCTCCTGATTGCTTTAAAAAAGATTTTAAGAGAAAGCCTTCCTGAAGTCTTCGGTCTGCAATATGAAGATTCAGATGGTGATAAAATAATGCTCCTCTCAGAAGAAGATTATCGAGGAATGCTAGAGAACGATGGGCCGATAAAGATCCATGTTACTGCTGCTTCCAAGGATAAATCAATAGGCAAGTTCGAAGTTAAAGAGGAGATTAAAATCAATGAAAAAGAAGATCAAGCAATTCCGATTGAAAAGAATGCAGAGGAAGCAAAACCTCAGAGTGAATTAGAAAAGCCTGCAGAAAAACAAGATCAAAAAGTTTCTAGCAATGATAAACCCAAAGCTGAGCAACCTATTATTTCAGAAAACAAAGCGAACCTTGAAGTTGCCCTAGAAAAAGCTGAAAAAAAGTCTGAATCAGTTCATTTCGATGAAGGGCTCGAGGCAAAGGTTAACGCCTTAGTCCTTAAAGCTTTTAAGAATAATTTAGAGGTTGTGGCTGGGGCCGTCCGAGAGAATATCCTCAATGCTCGGGAAAGAAATAAGCCCATTACTTCTGTAATGGTAGTAGAGTCTTTGGTGTATCTTCAGAAACTTGTTCAAGGAATCGAACGAGCCTCGGAGTCCCAAATTCAAAAACTTGAGCAGACTTTGGAGGAAGCAATCAATATTTGCAAAATTATCGATCAGCAAGAGGTGCCAAAGCACCAGCAAAAACCTGAAGTGATCGAAGAGCAAAAAAAGGAGCTAGAGAAAGGGGAAAATGTTCAAGAGAAACCTATTGAAAAAGCAGAAGTTGGAAAAAATGAAGAATTGAAGGAGAAAGAAATTGAACCAACTAATAAACAGGCTGAGCTTGAGCCCAAAAATGATTTAGACGGCGAGCTCATTAGAGAAGTTGATCAGGTTCCAAATGAACTCAAAGAAAAAGAGAAAATTCCTATCTATAAAACGATTATGGTCAAAAATACTGGAAGAGAAACATATCCTCCAGGAGTGTACTTAGAGTGTGTAGACCATAAAGAATACAACAGAAGCAATCTTCAGCAGATCGAACCTGGAAAAGAATCGGCTGTAGTGCTTATCCTTGAATCTACTGGAAAGCCTGGCATTCACACTGCAGACTGGGAATTCCGAGTCAAGCGTCCTGATGGAACTGTGACTACATTTGGGAAGCGATTCACGGTGCGTTTCGAAGTCATGGGTTGTAATGTGCAAGGTAATTGTCTCTTAAAGGAAGGCGTCCTCACATTTTATTCTTTAGATACTAAAAATGAGGCTAAAGCAGAAGGGAAAGATATAATTTATCCTCAAGAAATAAAAGAGAAAGCAAGAGAAGTGAAGGAAGTCTTCCCTCAACTCAATATTGATGACATATGTGAATATGTGTCAAAGAATTCGAAAAAATCCTTGGAAGAATTGTTTGAGTACTTTATGACACTGTAATAAAGGTTCAAGGCGAACAAGAATTTATTTCCAAAAAATGATAAAAGCTTAACTTTCTAACCTAACCCAATAATTCACCTTGCATTTAATACTGATTTTTATGGTGATGATTAATGATGCTGTTGTCAATATGTAAGTTATGGTCAATAAATGAGTAAATAATAAACTTTTTCAGAAGAATGAGTTTTAGATTGTTTATTCAATCAGAAATTTATGTTGATGGAATTAGCTCTCAGATCGATTATTTTACTTTATTCTCAATCATGAAAAGCACGAAAAACAATTAAGTTTAATTGTTGAAAATGATCGTAGCACTATATATCTTTGCTTCGAAATTTTTATTTGAGACAGATGAATATTGCTATTTCTCACAAATTTTTTGTTTTGATCTAATACAAACTTGGACTTTTCTTTATTTTTTTCTTCAATGATAATTATGTCTTCTCAAACACCAGCATTTGCTACTTCAAACTCATAAATTCATTTTTTTCAATTTTTCTTCATATGCTCTAATTACATATGGTGACTTTTGCTCATGATTATGAATTTAAAACAACAAGAATAAAATTGCCAGCACTTAAATTCAATTAGATAATGTTGAAGGGGGTCCAGCAAGAAAGCTTTTTTCTTTATCAAAGTTCGTCGGTTCTGGTGATCTGCTGTTTTCGTTAGCAAGCCCAAAGTAACCAGCTTTCTTGCCAGAGGGGGTATTTTCAGAGTCGATGCTTGATAACTGAATTGAATTATCATGCTGACTCTGAGCGTCATTTTCACTACTCACTTGGATATCTTGGTTCGCAATGTGAGAGTTCTTGTACATCTTGTAAGCAATATTGTCCACCACCTGATACACAAGTATTCCAATGATAGCAATCGTCATTATAAAAATTATAAAGCCTCCCACATGAGTTTTTCCATGTTCAGTGAAAGCAATCCCAAAAGAATCTGAGATTGCATACATCAAGAATAGAAGAGGCAAAACTGCATTTGTGATTTCAATAACTAACATTGTGAGTTCTTTTCCCTTGTTATCGAAGAATCTCCCTTTCAAAAGGATAATATAATAGCTTAAATTTACGAGCAGAGCGCTAGAACATTGAAGCGCTGGGAACTTAGAAAGAGTGCTGACGCACATCACAAACAATAAGTTCCTTACGCAAAACAAGAGAACCCAATAAGGATTTTTGTATCCAATAACTTGAGCGTTTCCTGTCATATTGCGAAGGATTTCGCAATTTTCGAAGATTTCTGAATAAGGTTTCGCCTTTGAGATCAAAGCTTTTGAGTAAGCATAGAAAAAGAACCCTACAAAAATCAACACTCCGAAGAGGGCTATCGCAGAAAGTAAATCGAACATAGTTTCCATCTTCATATTTTGCAATTGGCAGAATATTCCCAGCATCATAGGAATGTAAGAGGTGAGGAAAAGGGTTAGTATGAAATTCCAACGTAAAAATTTAATGACTTTTTCAACGAACTCGCGAGTTTCAGCTTTAACATTGGTAATTTTCATTAAGCGTGCTGCTAATTTCAGCAGATATACCAATGTAACAAGGAAGATAAGCAAAGACAGGCGACTCCCGAAATTTTGTAGGAAGATGTAGCTAACTCTGTAGAGATGGAACTTGTTGTCTCCTTGTATTATTGAATCTGAATATAAATATTTTGGGTCAGGCTCCATCAAGAAGGCCACTACGTCTGGAAAGTAAGTATATTTTGTATAATCTTTGAAGTACTGGAAATAGTAGACCAGATTTGATGGGTAACTGACATTAAAATACTGATAGGTGTGGATCATTGCAAAGAATGAGTATGCGACGACAAATCCAAGCGTTTTAGCTCCGGAAACCAACATTCCGAGCAAAGAGAGCCAAATTGAAGCGTATCCAAAAGCTGTTGACATTATACCTGCCGCATGGACTGAGCCTTTACCTTCGAATTCTCCGGCTTTGCAGGTGTAATTAAAGAAATCTGAAAAATAGCAATCTTCAAGTCTTGGGCCAGTGCAGAAGTCGCAGCCCGGGTAGCATTTTCCACAGCGGTTATTATAACTATTCCTAATGTACCCAAGCTCACAAGGACATGTGTCTTCACAAACACCCTTAGTTAGATCCTCCCAGAACCCGTCGGGACAGCTGCGGAGACACTGACCTACGCTTTTCGGATAGAGGTAGGTATTTGAAAAACATGATGTGCAGTCACTTCGAGTACTTCCGTCACATGACTTACAAGATGAGAAAGAATCCGAGCTATCTGAATAGCATTTCTTACACATGTGGGTAGCGTGATCACCCCAATATCCCTCAGAACAATTATTCCTGCAAAAGTTAAGCTTGGACTTTGTCGAATTCATTTCTTGGAGGAAAGAGCCGAGTTTGCAGGCCGTACAATTGGTTGCATTTCCAAAGCAGTTTTCGCAGTTACTATCACAACCTATTATTGAAATTCGGCAGTATAACGCACTCGTAGAAACAAATGAGTATACTTTCGCATTTTAATGTCTGATTATTTCCAAAGGTGGAGTTGGGACACTCTTGGACACAAGTAGTTTCTGATAAAAACCACCCTTTGTTGCATGAGGCGCATTCATTTATCTCCTCGCCAAAGCAAGTAGCACAACCTTGTGCACAGAACAAATGCACTATGATTTTCAGATTCTTCAGACCGAAAGACTCATCAGTTGCAACCTGGTCGAGTGTGCTCCGAAACTTTAATGTTATTGACGAAGAATTATGTGGAAACGGTCCAACTGACTCCGTTTGAATATGGTCAGGCCAGTTAGGAGCTCCACAGATTTTGATGTTTGACAGGGTACCCATTGAATATTTTCTGTAGAATATGTTCTTACCATCAACGTCCAGATATATTCCGTCAGGTTTGGTAAGTCCGTCCCAAGAATCGATATAATAAGCGTCAAAGCTAATAGACACGCTACTATGATTTTTTAAACCTGTGAATGTTTTTGAGAGGAACCCTTTTTTCCCAATCAAACCATAGCCGCCAAGTATCTGTGAACCGTTGCAAGTTGTCAGTGGAGATATATGGCCGCCTACACTTGTACTCCAATCAGTTGCGGTAAAATTATTACCCCATAGATCCAACATTACTTGTTGGCCTATTCATATTATGGCTTTTCAAATTTCAAATGTGAAATACTTACTCTGGCATACCAAAGCCATCGATACAAAGATACCCCAAAAGACAGCAGCGTTGATCCTCATCAGAAATAATGCTATCTCTCAAAATTAACGTTGAATACTGAATTGAGATTAATATTTTGATTTAATTCGTTTGTGTGGGATTTGGGTGTTGTGATCTTTGGATACAAAACTTTTCCATGAGCTAGGAATCGAGTTGGAATCCATCATTATCGTAGTAATCAGTCGCTAAAAGACAAAAACGCTAACAGCAAATGCGCGCTTATCTACTAATCCACTGATTTGGGAAATTTATGAGCCGATTTGCATTAATGTAAGAAACAATATGCTTATATGAAAGTTAATGAATGAAATTTTTTGCTATTATGGTGTTTGTTGTTTCAATTTAATAACTTTCACATTTGTTTCTTGAGTGCTTAAAATCCCAGAAAAAATACAAAGTTATCCAAGAAAAAAACGCGATTCACCAGGATGGACCAATTGAAGCACATATGTTTATGAAAACTACGTCCCGTAGTAGATAAAAACGGTCTTGAGACGAGTCAACTATATTCCAGAATAGTAATATCTGCTTACATTTGCAGATACATACAGTCGAAGAACCCATGAAACTGTTCGAGAGAGTTAGTAACTCACCTCCATGCCACTTCATTTCTCTACTACAAGAGAATTAGTATAAAAGCCAATGAATGCTGCAAAATTCGTTTAAAAGAATGCTGCAATTAAAATTACTAATAAGGCTCCTCGAGACATTGGATATAAAAATTTCGTTTCTCTTAAAGTTTATTCCTTTAGATCAGCTTGAGACTCTGTATCGGTACAATCAGACAACCTTTAGAACCTATTGCGAGCAACTTTAATATTCATTCCTAAGACAAATGATGAAAAACCAAATTTTGAAAGTTCTTGATTTCAGTTTGCCATAATAAGAACAGTAACAGCCGACAAATACTTCTACTTGTCAGCCTGCTTGCCTGCTCCTTTCTGGTCCACTTTTCTAAACAAAATCTCACTCTTAGGTAATTGAAAACGCTCTTTTTTCGTTGATATCGATTTCATTGCAATATCTATCTAACCATCTAACGTAAACCTTGATTATCACTGTGCAGGAGATCAATACTTTCCTTGTTGCTAAATAGAGAATAAATAACATGAATTGCTCGTGCTGAATTTAAAAGAATAATGAGAATGTCACAACGTACCCCAAGACTGCAAAAGAAGAATTATTATTGCTCACAAATGAGGCTCCTTGGCCTTTTATATTAGCTGAGAAGGATCGTACTACTTAAATTAAACACAGATTCCTATTATGACAAATTTAAAATTCTTGAGGCGTGAGATGAATCTGTTCCACTCATTTTACGACTCATTCAAGATTATATTAATCTCACTCAAATTTATATATATATTCAAGATTATATCAAACAAAAATCTTTTAAGTATCCGAATTTAATGATCAAGGCAAATTCGCGCCTAGCATTTGCTTTCCTTTTAGGACTCTTCTGTTTCCTAAATATCGCAGTTGGAGCAACCGTTGGTGGAGTCACACAAGGTGTTCCAAATTGTCCAAAGGCACCCACAGGATTTGTGGCTCAACACGGCCAACTTAGAGCGATAAATGGAAAAATCCTCAACAAGAATAACAAACCAGTTATTCTTCGTGGAATGTCGCTCTTCTGGAGTCAATGGAAGGAAGGAAGCAAATACTGGGTCCATAGTACTATTGCCTCTTTGAAAAATAACTGGAAAATCACTGTGATCAGAGCAGCCATGGGAGTTGAACAAGGAGGATATCTTACCGCTCCAGTTGTTGAAAAACAGAAAGTCATTAACGTCATTGAGTCTGCTCTTACTCTTGGCATTTACGTCATCGTCGATTGGCATGATCACAATGCCAACAAGAATTCTGCTAAGGCAATCGCCTTCTTCACTGAAATTGCTCAGAAATATGGCAATTGCCATAACCTGATCTTCGAACCCTTCAATGAGCCTGAACAGCAAGACTGGGCTAAGGTCATTAAGCCTTACCATGAGAAGGTTATTCCAGCTATTAGGAAGAAGTCTCAAAATCTAATTCTTCTGGGAAGCAGACAATGGGATCAGAGACTCGATGAAGTTGCTGCAAATCCACTCAACGCTACTAAATTCCTGAACATCGCTTACACAGTTCACTTTTATGCTGCAACACACAAGAAAGCGAACCGTGATCTTGTTCAAAAAGCTATCAATAAAAAGCTGGCTTTGTTTGCAAGCGAATGCGGTGTATCTGAAGCCTCCGGAAATGGCGCTATTAACAAAACAGAATTTACTACATGGATTAATTTCTTGGAGAAAAATGGTATCAGTTGGGTTGCATGGTCTGTTTCTGACAAAGCTGAATCGTCAGCAGCTTTGAAACCAGGATCTAATCCAAATGGAAAATGGACAACTGCTCAATACACTCCTGCGGGCTTGTTCCTCTACAACACTATTCGGGCTCGCAACGTTTAGAAAGAAGGAAGTTGAAAACTTGGTCGTATCGAAATAAGACGATTCAGCAATGGGATTAAGTCTGATACATATTTTCAGAGTATATTCTTTCCACATCCTTATGTTAGACCCGACCCAAATAGCCCAGTTTGATAAGAGTAACCTAAAACCAAACCTTGAATACAAAATTTCATAGAATCATGAAAAATAGTTGAAAGCAATTCAAGCTGTTACTTCTGAAGAAATTATGCCACAATATGATTAGCATACCGCTCTGCAAAAAATTATGTCCTACTTTCATTAAAATAAACCTGAAATTCCCTCCAGTGGCTCTCTCAAAAAAAAAATTTTTAAAAATCCAGCTTAAGGACAAATTCTCTCTCAGAGAGTGATAGTATTTTACTATTCTTTATCGAGGGCAGGAAAGATTACTATAAATCTTTCTTAATGCCGTAATTCATATCAGAATGAGTGTTGATAGAGAATAGAAAAAAATGAATGAATGAATTTATTTTGCTTGTTCTGAATAACTTGGATGAAAATACGCTAATCAAACCTCCGAAATTAGTACCAAATAATCTTTCCAAGAAGATGTAAAATATTTCAAAGATAGAGTTGATATAGGTAGGGAGGAAAAAAAAAAATTCGTTTAATTTTAGAAACCTCCGTGAATTGTTGATTCTGTCACGCCTTTACTAAAATAAACTGTTTCTATAGAAAACGAGCATCTAATGGCACTGTCTTTGATTAATTGCAGCACAAGGAGATCATCTAAGTACAAATTCAAAAATTCACAGGCTAGGTTTCTCAGCAGCATCTCATCAACAGACCATACATTCCGAATGAGTGGAGTTTCTCTTAACGAGGCTACAAACCGCAAAATGCCTTATGGCTGGGAAAAAAACAAAAAGCAAAAATAACAGTCGAGACAATTAATTTTGCGATTTTACTAAATCTAATTTATTGTGCTTGAGGCAAAGTGATAACTTAGAAAAAAAAAAATAAGCTGTACAGCTTTGCTTCTGTGTTTGACTCGCAATTTCATACTGCATGCGAACATTTCTCAATTAGGATAGCTGCTTCCAGATATCTCAAGAATGATCAGGGCGGAAATTAGTCCAACAAAACTACAAATAAACACTTAATCTCTGCTAATGGTGAGGCAGCTGACCTACTTCTAATGTATTTTATGCAGCTTTGCTCGGAGCTCTTGACCAGGCCTTCGAAACGTTGATGACGCATCATTTCCTATTAAATAATCGATTTCAAACCTGTCTGTGCGGATATTTAATTAAGCTTGAGCCAGGTTTATAATCTTATCTTAAAATTGAAGATTCTGAAAACCTTGACAATGCTCAAAGTGAAATCTCTGTTTGCCATCTTTGCACTCTTGGCTGCAGCGACAATCGGCTCAGCCCAGTCGACAGCCACCGCCACATCGACAGCGACTGTGACTTGGACTTCTACTACTACGACGACAAAAACCACTATCTCCACAGCAACAGCAACTTGGGTCTCGACGACAACAGCTACCCAGACTTCAACATCGACAGCCACCTGGATGTCTACTACCACGTCTACAAAGACCTCTACTGCAACAGCTACCTGGGTCTCCACCAGCACAACAACCTCGACCTCAACAGCAGTAGCAACTTGGGTCTCCACCACTACTGCTACACAGACCTCCACAGCGACAGCTACCTGGATGTCCACCACCACATCTACGAAAACCGCGACAGCGACCGCGACATGGGTCTCGACCACTACTGCCACTTCGACTTCTACAGCAATAACCACCTGGGTTTCTACCACGACCGCCACACAGACCTCAACTGCTACTGCTACTTGGGTTTCGACGACGACTTCTACTAAAACCTCAACAGCGACAGCCACCTTGGTCTCAACCTCAACTGCCACTTCGACCTCCACAGCGATAGCCACTTGGGTTTCTACCACGACTGCCACACAAACCTCAACTGCTACTGCTACTTGGGTTTCCACTACAACATCCACAAAGACTGCGGTCTCGACCACATTCTGGACTTCTACTTCCACGGTGACCTCTACCGCTACAGTAGTAACGACCTGGGTCTCGACCTACACTTCAACTAAGACCTCGACGGTGACGGCAACAGCCACCCAGACATCCACCTCTACAGCGACCTCACAGCCTTCAACGACAACATCTACGGCTACTTCGACGACAACCACTACTTCAACTCCTACAAGCACCGTCATTACAAACTGGGAGCCACTTTACACCTCAGGCACACAAGCCTGTCCAAAGGCACCTATAGGTTTTGTCAAGCAACACGGCCAACTTAAAACTAATGGCGGTAAGATCGTTGACGTCCTGGGTCAGCCAGTCATCCTGAGAGGTATCTCTCTCTTCTGGAGTCAATGGATGGGCCAATTCTGGAATGCTGGCGTTGTAAACAAACTCGTCACTGATTGGCATGTGACTGTTGTCAGAGCTGCCATGGGTGTCGAATCCGGCGGTTATCTCACTCAAGCAACTACAGAAAAAAATAGAGTTATAGCTGTGATCGAAGCCGCACTTGCAGCGGGTATTTACGTCGTCGTAGACTGGCATGATCACAACGCCGAACAACATCAAGGTCAGGCCAAAACATTCTTCGATGAGATCGCGAAGACCTACGGAAACTGCCCTCATCTCATCTTCGAAACTTTCAACGAGCCTGAATGGCAAGACTGGTCCTCGGTCATTAAACCATACCACCAAACTTTGGTCACCAGTATCAGAGCCAAAAGTCAAAACTTGGTGATCTTGGGAAGCAGAATGTGGGATCAAAGACTCGATGAGGTTGCCGCTAACCCCTTGGATACCTCGAAATATCCTAATATTGCTTACACCGTACATTTCTATGCCGCCACTCATAAGCAATGGAACCGTGATATGGTTCAAGTTGCCGTTAACAAAAACCTTCCTATCCTTGCCAGCGAGTGTGGATTGTCTGAGGCCAGTGGAAACGGAAACATTGATGTGACTGAGTTCAATACTTGGGTCAATTACTTAGAGTCAAAATCCATCGGTTGGATTGTCTGGTCTCTGGCCGATAAGGCAGAGTCATCGGCTATGCTGAAACCTGGAGCTTCAACAAGTGGAGCCTGGAGTACTAGTAACTACACTCCGGCAGGTCTGGCAACTTATAATCTCCTCAGAAGCAAACAATAACTATATACAGCTAATATTTGATTGACAGAATTAAATAATCAAGTTCTGTACAATCCTTAAGTAAGCAAATATATCTCTCAAATATGACAATATTTTACACGTTTATGCATTTGTCCCATCAAGGAATAAGGGTGAAATAAGAGGAAAAATTATACCTAACTCAATTTATTGTTTAGAGAAAATCAGTAATAACTCTTAGATTTCAAACTGTTGGATGTATGGGTGATACTGCCCTTTGGACTGAAATATTTTCCTCTATTATGGCAATTGAATCAAAGACTCACTCAGCTTCTTGGTTTTTTTTTTTTGGTTTGTTGTTTTGGTTATCAATCTGTTTCTCATGACTCCCAACCCTCAACTTGTACTCAATATAATGTGCTTTAATAAATAAAGCTCATTGAAAGAGCTGACATTCTGTCGAAAACGAAGCACTACCAGTTACTACTGCTAATGAAAGCCTAATAATTCTATGATGGCAAAACTATACGGTTTTACAAGGAGATCTAGGGAAATTATTCCAAGGAAAACCCCTTTTTGGTATATCAGATGAGGAGAAATACCATCCACCGCAACGTATCAAGATGAAAAAGTTATAAACTAATGTATTTGGTCTCGAAAAACTTTGATTTCAGCTTCAATGCCTTTTTAGGCTTTAAAGTCACATAAAATAATAATAGAAAGCAAATGGTGAAGGAATTGCAATCCTCACTCCTTCTTAAGCTACTTTCGGTTTCATAGCCGGATGGTTGCGAGTGGCAACTCACCGGAATCAACTCGAAAACTCTAAACATGCGTTTAAATAGATTTAATTGCTGAAATTTAACAAAACCAGTAATTCTGTTCCAATAAAAAAATTCTTGAAGCTGGCAATCTCAATAGAACCCGAAAGAGATGCCGGGAAAAACAAAACGTTAGCCACTTTCCGCCTTTGTAATCATGAGTCGTTTATGTGTAGCTCTCTTGATAAAAAAATTTTTAAAAATCTTAGAAAAAAACTTCCTTTGTTTATGCTATTCAGTGACCTAGTTTCTTTTCGTTGTAGGACCGCTTATTCAGTAGAGATGAATAATTAAAAAACCCTACTGAAGAGAACTTATGTTAACTTGTCACATTAGAAATTTCCAACCTCTGCCGCGATTATTTAATCGAAAATTAATCACACTTTATTATATTTTACAGATCAAATCAAATTCTTTCTTTAAAACGGATGCTAAAATCGAAAACACCTTTTGCCATTGTGGCAGTTTTAGCTTTTGTGCACTTGGCAAGCGCCACATTTGTGAGCTCAAATGGACAACTCAGAGCTAGTGGTACTAAAATCGTGAACGACGTGGGTAGCCCGATTGTTCTTCGTGGCGTGTCGCTCTACCATAGCCAAAACCTCAGTAAATATTGGAACCACGACACTATTGCTTGGCTTGTGAGCGATTGGCACATCAATGTTATCAGGGCACCCGTCAGTGCCACTGCAGATGGTTACATATTGAATCCGACTCAAGAGTATGACAAATTAGCAGCTGTTATCCAGTCCGCAATTAATTTGGGAATTTATGTGATTGTTGACTGGCATGGAAGCTCGTCTCAAAGCTATCAGTCCGAAGCTATCGCATTTTTCAGGAAAGTTGCTCAAGAATTTGGCTCATATCCCAACGTCATGTTTGAGGTTTGGAATACTCATACTACCTATCAAACTTGGGCAAGCAACATGAAACCTTTCTATGATCAAGTAATACTCGCGGTTCGAGAGTATACCGAAAACCTTTTTATCGCTGGTACCATTTACTGGACTCAGCAAGGCATGGATGTGGCTCCAGCGCAGCCATTGGAGCCAGGAAAATACAAAAATATAGCTTACTCGTTGGAGTTCTTCGCAGGAACTGACACTCAGACCTACCGTGAGCTCGTTCAGAAAGTGATATACAAAGGCATAACATTACTCGCAACTGTAGGCTCTTTGTCTGAATCAAGTGGAACTGGAACCGTCAGTGTCACTGAGTTCGATAGCTGGATCGATTTCTTAGAGACCAACAAAATCGGCTGGATAATTTGGTCGATTGCGGATCTACCAGACACCTCCTCAGCGTTAGTAGAAGGAGCGAGCGAGAGCGGGAACTGGGCCTCTGGTGATTTAACTACATCTGGCTCGGCAGCAAGAGAGAAGATAAGATCCCTGAATAGCGCTTCTAGTGATGGCACTTCAACAACAAGCACGACAACTAGTGCGACCACAACAGGTTCTGCGACAACAGCTTCATCATGCACGGCAACAGTAACTCGTACCGTCACAGCCACGTCGGTCTCGACGAAAGTATCTATCTCCATATCCACTACTACAGTGTTTGCCACCAAAACCGTTTCGACAACCAGAATTAGCACAACGACATCATCTTATACAACAACAGCGACCAGAACAGTGACAGCGACGTCGACAAGTGCATCGGTTTCAACAGTTACTAAAACTGCGACAATAACCACTACAAAAGGAACAACTTCAACTATCACAAAAACTGCAACGACTACTCAACCATGCAGCAGCAGTCCGACTACCACTACTACCACATCGACAACCTCATCTACTACGGCTTCTACTTCCACCTCTACATCAATCCCGACCTCGAGCACGACGACTACAACTACAACTACGGCTACATCCACATCAAGTTCAGCAACTCCAACGTCAACTTCAACTTCAACTACGACGACGACTACAACAACAACCACAACGACTATTCCCCCAGCGAACCCTTGCCCTGTTTCCCCTGTGGGGTTCGTCGCAAAGAATGGTCAGCTCAAAACAGTTGGAAATAAAATTGTCAACAAAGACAATGTAATAACCGTTCTTCGTGGAGTGTCATTGTTTTGGAGTCAATGGATGGGCCAGTTCTACAATTACAATGTAGTGAGCACTCTGGTGAATGACTGGAATATCACTGTGATCCGTGCTGCAATGGGCGTTGAAATGGGAGGTTATCTCACCAACCCAGACCTAGAAAAACAAAAAGTGGTCAATGTCATCGAGGCTGCGCTCTCACTCGGTATCTATGTCATCATTGACTGGCACGATCATAACGCTAATCAACACCAGAACCAAGCCATTACGTTCTTTACTGACATTGCTCATACTTACGGTAATTGTCCGAACGTTATCTTCGAAGTCTTCAATGAGCCAGAATGGCAAAGCTGGAACTCTGTCATTAAGCCATATCATGAAGCTTTAGTATCCAGTATTCGTACAAAGAGTCAAAACTTGATACTGCTAGGAAGCAGCAACTGGTCTCAAAAACTCGATGAAGTCGCAAACAACCCTTTGGATAGCACCTTATACACTAATATCGCATATACCGTACATTTCTTCGCTGCAACTCATAAACAATGGTTGCGTGACCTAGTTCAACTGGCAATTAACAAGAATCTTCCGGTTTTCGCAAGTAATAGTGGCCCGTCTGAGTCCAGCGGCGACGGCTATGTAGATACTTCAGAGTTTGGAACTTGGCTCTCATTCTTAGAGAGCAACTTTATCAGTTGGGTTGTTTGGGCAGTTGATGATAAAGCCGAGTCATCAGCTGCATTGAAACCTGGAGTTTCGTCAAATGGAGGCTGGAATCCATCTTCTGATCTGACTACAGCTGGACAGCTCGTAAGAAACGAAATTCGAAACAGGAATGGCGCTTCGACAACTCCGACGATTACAACCACAACCACATCTAGCACGACTGCATCCACAACGACAAGCTCAAGTTCAGCCTCAACAACTAGTCCAACATCGACAACGACTTCCACGTCAACAAGCACAAGCACAACTACCTCCACATTGGTGCCTGATTATACTCCAAACTCGAAACCCTGCCCAAAGCCTGCTGTTGGCTTTGCTGCTGCGCATGGCCAACTGAGGACCTCTGGAAAAATGATTGTGGACATTCATAATCAACCTGTTATACTAAGAGGTATATCCCTCTTCTGGAGTCAATGGTATGGTCAATTCTGGAATTATGGTGTTGTAAACACTCTGGTGAAAGATTGGCATGTGACGGTTGTTAGAGCTGCATTGGCTGTAGAAATGGGTGGCTACCTCGAGAACGCAGCAACAGAAAGGCAAAAAGTCATCAATGTCATAGAAGCCGCCCTCGATCTCGGTGTCTACGTTATTGTTGACTGGCACGATCATAACGCTAATTCACACCAGAACCAAGCTAAGACGTTCTTCACTGACATTGCAGACCTCTACGGAAATTGCCCTAATGTCATCTTTGAGCCTTTCAACGAGCCTGAATGGCAAGACTGGAACTCTGTTATTAAACCATATCATCAAGCTTTGGTATCAACCATCCGAACCAAGAGTCAGAACTTGGTCCTTTTAGGAAGCAGAATGTGGGATCAACGACTCGATGAAGTCGCAGCCAATCCATTGGATAGCTCGGTTTACAAGAATATCGCTTACACCGTGCACTTCTATGCTGCTTCCCATCGGCAATGGAACCGTGATTTGGTTCAAGTTGCCATTGATAAGAACCTTCCTATTCTTGCCAGCGAGTGTGGATTATCTGAGGCTAGCGGAGCCGGAAACATTGATGTGAATGAGTTTAATAACTGGGTCACTTTCTTAGAGTCTAATTATATCGGTTGGGCAGTATGGTCTCTAGCTGATAAAGCCGAGTCTTCAGCGATGCTTAATCCTGGAGCTTCGACTATCGGAGCTTGGACTACCAATAACTATTCTCCGGCAGGTCTCGCCACTTACAACCTCATCAGAAGCAAACAGTAAAAAAAATTTACAATTAGCATTTGACTGGCAGAATAAAATTGATTTCTAATTCCCGATCTTGGCTTTATTTTTTTTAGTAATTGGAAGCTACATGAGAATGAATGAGTAAAACACATATTTCATTTCTTAGTCAATTTATTCAAAAATCAATTGAATCATTTTTTGGTGAGCATTTTGTTAGCAATCACACATCAATTTACTAAAGGCAAAATTTCAAGCTATTTAATCAATTGAACTAAATTTCCATTGCTAGAGATTATCGGGAGAAAAATGCCCTTATAAATTCTCATATGCTGATATATTTTCAAGATATCAGATGGAAAGCTAGTTCATTTTTAGCTCGAGTGTCCGCCCCATCAACATTTCTGCAGTATCTTTGTATTAGATGATTCGCAATTTTCACAGATATTCGGCAAACGGTTTAGCACTAACTCATAAACCCCCGCAACCCTAAAAGTGATTACTTTTTCTGTGGAGAGCCGTTTAATCTCTCTAAATTATTTGTCAGCGAATAAATCGCAATAAATTCGATTTTCTAAATACATCATTTCAGTAATTTTCGTTCCACGATTGATAGGCCTCTCAATTAAATCAATGCATACTGGACTCGAAAACCGTTTGTAGAATCAATTATCCGTCACTCCATCTACTGATCTCAGCTCAGTGCAAATTTTGAGTCATAGAATATTTTTGTATTTTCTTAACTACTTTATCCTTCAAGCGTCCATTGAGCATCAGAGTCTAAAGTCATGTCTAAATCACCTGTAACCGAAGCGCCGTCTCAGAAAGTGCAGCCAAAAGCCAATCTTTGGCAATCTGAATTCACAGTCTTTATTTTATTTGCCTTGCTTGTTGCAAGCGAAGATCTCATCACAGGTCTGAGTGAACACGCGTTTGCCCTATTCGTTGGGCCTCCATTGGGCATACTTTGTCATATTATCCTTGGAACCTTGGTGCTGCTGAGTTACTATGTGAATTTTCGATGGATTCAATCGAATTCTTTGGTAAAATCCTGTATCGGAGATGCTTGCGGCTTGCTCCTGATCTGTGGAACTATAGTAATCTACACTGAAATTTATATGCTTGCACCTGCATCAGAACCGCAAAAATTGGCAGAATTCGTAAACATCATTCAATTGAAGATCATCATTTATACTTTGGCGGTAAGCTATTACACTACCACTCTCCTCTACAAATGTTCCTTGTATGGTGTTCCAACGGCGTATGTAGTACTCAGGACCGGATATTTTAGAATGATTGATTACAATTTTATCGCTGTGCCATGCTACCTGCTCCTATTCACTGCTTGGTGGATTTCGAAAAGAAGTGCTGTTGATAAAATGAGCATCCCTCAAACGCCAAGCGCACTCAAATTGGAACCAGATATGTCTCTAAAATTCAAGCCTGGTCAAACACTTTCAAACAGTTTAAATGATCATGAAACTGTCCTGAATCTTATCCCAGAAGGGATAATGTTGTTGAAGCAGGACGGGCAACCTCTTCTGATAAACCAATCACTTATTAGCATAATGAACTGCAAGAAGGAAAATGTCGTGGAAAATCTGTTCGCGCTTCCAAATAAAGAGTATTTAGAGTCTAAGCCCAACAAGATTCATACCAAGCGTCGTGCGAGAAGCGTGGAGTCTCCAGGCTCCGCTTTCGATTCCGAAGCTACCACAGCTGAAATCCGAAAGAAAAATAGCAGATACACGTCTGTTTGCCATACTCCGCCACAAATAAAAACTGCCACCCAAAAGACCACAACACTCCACGCTCATCAACATAGTGATCATCCAAAAACGGCATCCAAAGTACAGGGCTCTCGGGCGCGACTTTTTTCCAGAGCGTCACCACTTTCTCAAATTGATTGTGGTACAGCAGTCCTTGACAACGGCCTTGAATTCAGAGATCAGCCAACACGCCGCTTCAGAACGGTAACTGTTGATCACGTACTTCGCAACACCACTACCACCAATCCACGAGACCATGCGTCTGTAGAGCCCAAAAAAAATACACCTAATCCAAACCTTGCAGCGAGAAGACTCATCAGATCTGATGGAAACAATGAAATTTGTATCGAGTCCTTGAATCTGGAAAACATCCGAAGGCCTAAAAACCTCTATCTGGACACTATGAACAAAACGCTTCAGAGTCGAGAGCTTCCAGAGACAAATCACAGAGAAACGGTATTGCGAACCAGAAATACTGAAGAATTTGCTCAAGCCCTTAAAGAAACAGAGAACCTAGCCGATCTTCAAGCTCAAAATTTGCAGCCTCAGCTCGATGATATTGTTGAGCAACTGCTCTCTACAAATATTCGCTCAAAGCATGAGACTGTTGGGCAAGCAATTCAGAGCGTAGTGAATGCGCTACAGAATAAGATCAATAACAGCAAGTCTCGAGAACCATCTCCTTTCGTATTAAAGACCAGAGCGAAAAATACGCACACCTTCGAACGGGAAACTATAAGAAAAGCTAACTCAAGTTTTTTCTCGGATTCACAATTGATAACCAACGGCTTAACCTGCTGCTCTTCTTTCTCAATAGTTTTGGAATCTTTTCTTCAGATCTCGAATTCCAGTGTCAGATATCTCGAAGTTAAAATCAGTCCGTTTATCTTCCATGGCGAAACATGCCTTATCCTGATAATTCGAGACATTACTCAGAAGAACATGACAAGAAGACTGAAATATCAGGACCAATCCAAAGCTGCAGCTCTCGCTTCAATCGTTCATGATTTTAGAGCTCCGTTAAATTTGATTACCTCAGCAATTGAGTCACTAAACAAGAAAGTTGACAAGCAAACTTATGAGCTTTTGCTACAACCTGCAGGAATTGCAGCAAAATCGTTAACTCTGCTAGCGAATGATATTCTTGACGTCTATCAGATCAGCAAAAATAAATTGAAACTTAACTTCCAAGAGGCAAATGTGAGGAACACTGTGGAAGAATGCCTGCAACTGTTTAAATACAAAGCAAAATCTAAGAAAATTTCTTTGGATGTAACGGTTGGTGAAGACGTACCTGTGAAAATACACACTGACCCTAATCGATTACAGCAGATCTTGGTGAATTTGCTCTCAAATGCTTTCAAATTTACAGAAAAAGGATCGATTAAAGTCAATGTCTCGTCTCCTGGTCATAAGAAAATTCAGATATCAGTGAAAGATACGGGAATAGGCATAAAAGAGGAGCATATTGGCAAATTGTTCAAGGCCTTCGGAAAAATTGAATCAGAAACTAACTCGATTCTAAACCCGCATGGAATTGGACTCGGACTTAATATCAGCAATAAGCTCGCCAGGATGTTGTGCCGCTCAGAAGAGCAAGGCGGATTGAATGTGAATTCTATCTTTGGAGAAGGAGCAGAATTTTTCTTCGTAATCGATGACATGAGCCCTACAAGACAAAATCAGAAGAGGCTCTCGTCTCCTGAGCCGATGATGAGAGGAAGATCGAAGAGGAGAGTTAATGGTGGCATGTCAAACACATCTCTAGGAGAAGAGTTAGAACGCAAGGCTTTGAAGGTGCCTGAGAGTGCCACCTTCGTCGATATCGATGAATTCGAAATAGGCATTAATACGCCGCATCGAAACATGAGACTTTCGAAAACGATTTGCTTTAAAAATGCTCTTTGCCACTGTGCAAAGGTGCTTATCGTCGATGACGATGAGTTTAATATAGTAGCTGCAAAAGCGCTCCTCAACAATATTGGCATTGATAGGATTGATGTTGCTTATAATGGTCAGGAAGCGGTGGATATGATCTGTACAAAACACACAGCATCTCAGTGTTGTCGAGACTATCAATTTGTACTTATGGATTGCGAAATGCCTGTGCTAGATGGAATTAGTGCGGCGACTAAAGTAACCAAGCTATTCGAAAAATGGCGATTGAACCCAGTGAACATTATTGGAGTTACTGGACATTCATCGAGCACGGTGCTTGATAAATGTATTCAGGCTGGAATGTCGCATGTGTTGACCAAGCCACTCAGAAAAGAAGAATTAGCATCTTGCATTTCTCAATATCTGCCACTCTGAAGATATGTATTTAAGTTTGCAGCTAATTTATCATTAATGAACATCTAATCAAATAAAAAGTTGTAAATTTTCAAAGGGGTTATATCTACTTCACGTGTTATGTAATTTGTATCAAATTCTTTAAGATAATTAGTTGTTTTTGTTTATGCACGAGCAAAAATAAAACTTTCGTTGAAAAATATAATCAAGATTCGGGTTTAGATTGCTGAATTTTTCTTAGCCAATGTCTTCAAAAAAAAAAATCAGTGGCGATTGCTTTGATGCTATTCAGATCACATTGAATGAACATATCTACAATATCAATCATTCTGTTTCGACAAATAGATTTACATCGCTATATGAAATGAAGATCATCTCACATAACAGCTATAAAAAATTTTAGTTGCTTCGTTTTCTTTTCCACTTTGTCAATTCCGAACTATTAAAAAAATTTGCAATCCAACTTTACTGTTCTCAAGTCACGTTGATAAGGGAAACAAGAGGATGATCTTTGATCTTTACTGAATGAATTAGAATGATATAACTGGTTTCTCGTTCAGCTCACAAAATCTGTCTGATTTAACCGCCAAAATTAGGTTAATATATTTTTTGTTAGCTAACAAGGATAGTTAGAACAATGAAATAAGGATTTTGCTTCCAAATGATTTGAGATACCTGCTTGTGGCCAAGATGCCGCTGTTATCTTTATAATTCGTACTACCTATAAGCCTTAAATCACTTGTGATCTCTGATCTCATTTTGGAAACTTTATTTGGGTCTTTGAAGCTTCGGATTTTGCCCTGGATTAGAAGTTTCCGCCATTATGTAAAAATTGAAAATTCCATCTCTGAGTCTGCTGTGGTGAATATTCGCGCTTAAGGAATAATTCTAACTTGTGTGTAAAATTTCGTAGTTACATGTGACAAAATAGCTCCAACTAATGGTCACACAATTGAAATACTAATTCTTGAAAGGTGTTTTCCAAATTTTTGTTTTCATATTGGAGCATTTCGAGTTTTCAAAAAATTTTAAGAAATAATCAAAAATTCTTTTTCGGGTTTAGTAGGCATCCCAATCATATCTTCGAAGGAATTCACATCCATATAATTCATCGTTCCCTACTGATTAACTATTTAAGCAAAGCATTAATGCATGTATATATCATGCTAAATAACGAAAAATTTAAAGAACTTTTCTCTCTAGATCTGTCAAATAGAAATCAAGCTCTATATTTTAGCACCTAGCTCTAATTTTGTAGTGTAGGCAAAGAATAGTCTGCTCAAATCGCCATTTCTTAATAGAAATCCTCCATTAAACATCTTAAAATTTAATCTAACAATCGGTACGTAGAATTCAAATTTCATAGCAAACCCGTATTGGCACACGGGCAGTTATGTCTCAGAGCAAACTAACTTTCTTTAAATAGAAACAAGATTAGAAGGGTGCAATCAGCTAATTTGAATACCTCAACATTGTAACATATGAATATGACGCATAATAGAAAGCATCTAATGATAATGCAAATGAATATGAGGCATTTCAAAATTATGTAAGTTTATAAGCTGTATATAAGATTAATTCTTTGCTACTTAGCGCTTATTGGCCGCGTAAACTCGCAAACACATCAAGCTTGTAAAGCTTGTGAGCTTCAATATTCACAGATTGGTCCATAAAGGTTTCAATTGGTTGCTCGATATCATCACATTGCTTAATTGTAAAGATATCGTCCATTATTCTCAAGAGCTGGGAATAACTTGGCTTTACTTCACGAATAGGCATCTTCTCGTTATGTAAAAATTGGCATCGAGGCCCATATTGGCACCAACTTTTCTCTTGGAAGTGCCTGCATTTAATTGTTCTATAATTATTGACTGGTTTGGCTCTGAGCTCTTCGACTCCATGAGCAAAAGAGCAGGTATCTCCTTTGGGGCAAGGTTCGCCGATCTGATAATGCTTACAAAGCTCAGTTTTCTTTTTATGTTGGAATCCTTTTCTTCGATTCGCAATTACTCTCTCATGTCTTGTTGGAGCATAATTCAATTGGTTCTGTTTCAACGGGTTGATATCCTTCGGGACTTTGTCAAGGTAGGCAGGCTTGAAACTTTTTGGTGCGATGAAGTCTGTCATTTCTTCTTTGTAGTCTTGAGTCAGAAGTACTGTTTATTTATTTCTGAGTTGTTTTTTATTAATTCGGAAAAGCTGCTGTTTATATAGCCCTATGTAAAAAAACGACTCGCAAATAAAAAAACTACTAAAAATTTTCAATTTCATAGCAGTGCTTGATTCAACCGTTATTGAGTTAGTTATCAGCTCATGACCAAACCTGAAAGCCATAAAACCTCCAAGCCAGGTATAAAATCAGGAATTATTCGAACAACCAGAGAGGGCTAAAGCAAACTCCGTTTGATAAGCCTTGAGGCTATTCTATTCATCGTATATGGCTCGAAATTTTAGCAAATACTCCGTTACTCCAAAGGAAAAGTTAACAACCTAACAACAAAGTTGTATAATAGCAGTCGTCACGCGTCGGTAAGCTTCTCTAGAAATTTCTAGGCTTTCTCTTTTTAGAAAATTTTGAGGTTTGGGATCAATATGCGAAAAGCCAAGAATTAGGTTCTGTGAATAGTGTTTAAAGGCGTAATTGATATTTTTAAGAGTGTGAGTTGGTTTTCCAAGAAATTCTGCGGTTGCTTATCTAAATTACTTCTTAAGAAAATACCGTTTAAATTAAAACAGGTTAATTAACGAAATTCTGTTAATAGCTTGCTCATGCGATCGTTCTATGTAAACGGCTAAATTCAAATTTCTTACCTCCTATTTTATTATAAAGAAGTTGAAAAAGAGCAGAAAAGATCGAGTTAAGTCTAAAGATCGAGGAGGTATTTGTTCCTCTGTTAAGAAATACTACGTACATATGGATTACTCCTAAACTGGGCCAATAATCAGCAAAAGTGTGACTGAAAGCGTTTTGAATGCAATGACTCAGAACGACAACTTTGACTTTTAGCATCTAATAACGCTGCTAGCAAGTGTATTTAGGGGTCTCAACACCTGAAAAATGACTCAAACTGGCCTCGCTAAGATTCCAAAGTCTTTTCTTTGAATTCTTCAGATAATTCGTATCACAAGCATCCATTGCAGTAGAATTCTTAAGAAAACTTGGGATGAATGAGCAGCTCTTCTGTAGTTCGATCTTCTGAATCAGTCTGGATCAATGAATGAGTTCTTGAGGAAGATTAGACATCTTTGACTTATCTGAATGAGCATACGAGTGTAAATTGGCTGATAGTGCCTTTTGAAATGCATTTTTTCGTGCGAATTAGCATCCTCTGTGCTTCTACATAAAGGGCATTTATTCTTCTTGCGATTTGGAGTTTCCTAAGCTAAATTAAGGTCTGATTATTCCGAGTTCTGATGGATAGCGTTTTGAATTCCGCTTTTGGCAGGTGTGAATATACTCTAAAAGTTGCAAGGCTTCGCTAAGAGGTTTAAAGTGGAATCAATTTTACTTAAAGTTGAAAACTAAATGAAAGTCAACGCTCTAACGTTGTCTCGAAAAATTTTCATTCTTATCGTATTTTTTGACTTATTAACTGTATCTGCGATGAAAATAATCTGCAAGTACAATTTCTTTCAACTCCAGCATTTGATCAGCATAGAAGCAAAAACAACTTTCGTTAATTAGTTGCTTGAAGATGGAACTTTGGGTTCTAATGTTCTGTCGACAAGATGGTAAGCTTGAAATATCTCATCGAATAAATCCAAAGTACAAAAGATTTTTCGTTCTCCATGGAGCTTCAGTTGGAGAAGTAGAAGTTATTCTCTCTTTTGAGAAGCATGAAATTTCGATCATTGTTTTGATATTCAAGAAAATGATTCTTAAAGTGTGGGGTCGTTTGTCATTTAGAAAGCGAAATGATAATATCTGTAAGTAAATTCAGTTTGGTCGATCTCTGCATCAATTCCAAATAGAATAAGCCCAATTTACTCACTGCTCTCTTGAGTATTATCACAAAAACAAACCTCTGACTTAACTAAGACAAAAGTGCATTTCGATTTTCTAAAAGGAATATTATGTCGACACCGGGAGGTTTATTGACATCTACACGATGAAATTTTACGCAAAATAATGAAAAAAACAATGAATAACTCTTGTACAATATTTCGTGAAATCTAATCTAGATATTCCAAAGTCATTTACATGGCTTTCGCAACCTGTCGATTGTTTGTTTTTGGAGAATCCTGATCGTAGAGAGAATAAAGGCCTTGAAACCTCTTGTCGGTCATTGGATAATCTGTCACTTCATCTCTAAGAAGAAGTACTTCTTCCATTGGAAGGTCTTTTTGATCCAAATGAGCAAAATGACGATTCTCACGTCTTTCCGCCAACGTAGTAGACGCACCAAAGGCTCCAACAAAGAATAATCCTTTCAGCACGGGCTTCATACGTCTGGGCTTGAATCAAAGTGTTGAGATAGTTTATTTGTTTAGTATGTTTTATAAGACTTTATTCAAGGTTTTTTATCCTATTTTTTTCGTTTACGTCATATAGCCCAATTTTCATTACCGATTACGTCTCCTGCAAACCTGAAAAAAATTTTCATTGGAACGCTCGAAAGATGCTGCGCAGTTTGAGTTCACACAAGCACATCATTAGTCTCCATTTGCCATGTGAAAAGGAGAAACCATTTGAAATATCGTATATGTTGAGCGAATCTATGTCATAAATGCTAAATTCGCAGAAGAGTTCTGAATCTGATTGGTTGATTTATTTTGGAAGTTTATGCTCCTTGCAAGCTAAACAACTCTCTAACAAGGTTACCTCCTATTTTAGGAAGAGTACTCAAAACGTGTTCAATTTGAGTCTATTACGTTATATACTGGAAAACATAGCGTGTATTTCCTATATTACCTAATTGCAAAATTAATTAATTCTGATAGTAAGTCATAAGCTGATATCAATGAGAGAAAATTCTTCAACTGTTTTGGATCATACCAGCTAATATACTTTCGTTTATTGATGTAAACTCAAACTACTTCTTATCCCTGGATTGATAACATGATGAAATACCCAATCCTAATTTCTTAAATAGTGTTTTGATGATATTACATTCAATAATCAAAAGAAATCGCCGAAAAAGTAATGACACACTACATATTTTGTAGAATAAAACTTACAATCGATTACACTAAGGTGGAACAGGAGGAGTGAAAAAAAATTTGAATTCATTAATCAAAATAGGAACATAAAAGAATATATGTTGAATTCTTTATTAATTAATGTCAGCAGCTCGTGGAAGCTAATGACAGTGGTATAATAGTAGCAGTGCATGTCTTGAGGAATTTTACTCACAAATGTCTTCAATGAATCACTCTAACTTTTCCGTATAAAGATTGTGCCAGACGCAGGAGAGGAAGATCTAATGAACTTTAAAAAGTGTTCTAAGATGATTGTTACATTCAGATTGCAATGAATAGCAAACGATTTGGATGTTCGAACTCATGCTCATCATGAGAGCCAAAGCATTTCGATCAACATTTTCAAATTCTGAGTAGTTTTTCGCATTCTTCAAAATTTTGTCCCTTATACTGGATCCAGGTCTGCTGTTGCAGATTTCCAGGAGTACGTTATTTTCCAGTCGATTTGGACTCTTCTCTTCAGTAAAGGATCGATTGATAATTGCAACCTGAATCCCTTTCATCAGCGCGAGACCTTTCTTCTGCATAATCGGGTTATCCCATTCTTGTGTTTGCAGATAAGTTACGCAAATAAGATAAAATACTGAAAATTTGGTTGCATATGGCTCTAAAAGCTAGGAAGCGATTAGCGTTCTCATTCGGATTTGAATATCGGACAAGCAGGATTATCTTTCCTGCTGCAGACAAAACGAAGACGTTACCCCACAGGATTTTCTTGATCTCTAGCACAAGGTTGCTAATACTGAACGGAATTTTCTGTGAATAATACAGCATTAGAAAGTGTAATAGTTTGAAGTAGACTTGTTGTCCAAAGGAAGGGGATGAAATTACATCTTTAATATAGTATAAAGGTGCTTCCTTCCTTTTCCTCTTGATAATCTAGTTGTCAGCTTCACGTTGCAATATTATCGAAAATTGAAGCTACCTCTGACATGATTGGTAACGAAACGCAATATATTATCAGTTGAACTAAGGTTATCTTCGTTTGATAAATTACTCGAGAGGCAGTTCTTTCTGAAGCTTCATGAGGTTCTAAGAGATGTAGTGTTGCAGGTATTGGTGCGGGCACAAGGAGTCTATCAAGGCATAAGAAACAGATGAAAATAAAAAATTAATCTACCTTGTCAGCACTGCAGCAGAAGCTCCAGTATAAACATACTGCAATGACATGAGAAATGAAATGACTGTAAGACCGTGGCGTTCGTGGGAATTGTACAGATGTTCGCAAAAAACAAAAGCCAAACTAATAAAAGCTACTGAATTTCCAATGAAAATGATTCCTGAGCTATAGAGAAGCTTAAGTCTCTGATGACGGAAAGTCGGTTACCTTATCGTTGGGATAATTCTGCCAGTAAGGAGTAAACCGATAAAGAACACAGAATTAATCTATTTTGTGAATAATGTTTTCAGACGTCAATGTTGCACAGGTGACCGGATTACCTTTATTGCGTTTGCAATGAGAACTGCTAAGAAGCTCAATGTTTGCGTGAGCCTAGGAATGCCCCACAACTTGTTTGAATTAAGTATATAAATGATCAATGAAATCTTTACTTTTAAAGTGACATCTATTTTATGAGTCTTGTATGATTCCCATTGTGCAAGTGCTTTTCCAATTGAAATCATGTTCACAGTCATTATCAGCATATTGTTGATAGCAATTGAGACGTCTACGTCAATAAGATGGGTTCATCCGTAAATTAAATTGTACCTGGAAATGGTTCAAGCAATAGAAATAGTAAGCATAAGATGTTTTCAGCACTATTCCATGGCTGGCACTTGTATGCAATCTTGGCTGAAACTTTGACGAATAGTGCGGCTTTCCTCAATTTTTGATTGATAAATTTCTTCATGATCTCAATAAAAAAAATCGATTCGATATCTTATTAAAGCTGCTAATAAGAGAGAGATATATAGTTATATTTTGAGTCCTGTCAAGTTTGAGGGAAAGAAAATCGCTGTTCTCTCTGGTCGTTTAACTTGAGGGATTCAAGCAGTGACCTAGGAGTTTATGAGTATTCTATCTGATAGATTAGTGTAACTAATCAGACTAAATATATCATGTTTTTCAAAAAGAGGAATAAACAAAGTCATTACCTCCATTAAGCCAATAGCAAATGTTTAACACGACAAAAGTACACCCCAACCAGAATTTATCGAACTCTTCAAAGGCAATTCAACAAAAAAATAAAATATAAATCAAAAGTCAGCTAATACGCAAAGGAAAAACATACTTTTTAGTAAATCAAGTCTGTAGCTAGATCAAACTTTGTCCTCTTTGGCTCAGATGAAGCATGAGAAATTAATCTCTCTTTATTTTCTGCTCTTAATTATCTCACCGAAAAAACAAGTAGTATGTTCATCATTGCAGGGACACAGAGATTATGGAAAATAATAATATGGCGACTATTAACATCAAATTTCAAAAAAAATTTTTGAACAGAACAGGATTATTGGAAGTTTATAACACGTTCAAGCTCTGAGATAGTGGTCTCTAATACCTCGTCTTGTTTCATCTGATCTGTATCTATAATAATTGTTTTAAGAGGGTCTATCTTTTCACTAAACATTTTCTCATAGAGTGCTTCGAGTTCCTGTAGGTAGCTCTCTTTTATGTCCTTTTCCATTTCACGACCTCTCGATGCAATTCTCTCCATCAGGGTCTTCGTATTTGCACGCAAATAGATATACGCGTCGTAACCTTGAAACTTTGATACGTATTCAGCGGCCTTTTTCCTGACGATTTCAGCGTCTTCCTTTCCGATTATTCCAGCCGCAATCAAACTTTCACAGAACACCCAGCATGTCTCATAGAGCGTCCTGTCAAAAACGACGTAGGTTTCCTCATACTCTGCAGAGTGTTGGGTGAATAAATCTTCCAGAAAGAATAATTCTGTGTTCAAAGCATAGCGGTTCGGAAGTACATTGTCTTTTAAATCTTGATAGAACGGCTCCAAGTAAGGGTTATTCGCGTAGTTTTCGAAAATGTATTTTGCGGATAATTTTCTTACAAGATCTGTACATAGAGTCGATTTCCCAACTCCAATATTGCCACAAACTGCGATTCTAAGATGTCGGATCATTAAGATTGAATAAGGAAAATTGAGTTTCTCAAGAAATACTTGACTGGCTTCTTAACCGGGATCCTAGAGAGGATACCATGATCGGCGTTCTGATCTGAAACATCAGCCTCATCTGACTTTATGATGTTTTGAGAGTCAGGTTGAATGTTCAATTTCTCTGTTCTATTTGTTTGGTCTTCCATTCACAGGGGATAGATTAAAAGCTAGAGAGAAAATATAAGGGAATCGGAAGTTTTGAAGTGGGTTAAGAAAATATGAATTGAACCTTCGTGTAAGAAGTTGGTAGATAGGTTGTCTTTTATAGAGTAATTTTATTTCTGGTTGAAAGTAGCTTGACTGAGTTAGATTCTACTATAAATGAATTTAAAGAGAATAAACCTCAATCTAAGGAATCAAAGACTTTGAATCTGAAGCTGAACAGAGCAAGAAAGTATGGTGTGAAACATGTTAATAAGAAGGCGGCCTGACACAACTTCCGAGGTTAATTTTCGTCAATTAATGGTAGAGCTTGAATTCTTGGAAGCTCTAATTGTAATATTTGACTTGACACTGGTTTTATCAGTTGATATTTTACCTCGTAGCGACAAAAGTAGGGTCATCTTTCATAGTATTGTGATTTATTGTGAACTCTGTTCACGATTTTGACTTACTTTGTTATTAGAGTTTCTCATTTTCATAAAATATTGAGGGATCAAACAGTACAGCAGTGAACTTATCAATTATGAACTTCACGACGTGATCAGCTGATGTGCTACCATCAAACACAAATAAAGCTAAGTATTTTCTTCGCTAATTCCTCAATCTTAAGACATACTAATAAAGTATCACGTATGAAGCAGGAGTCTTCTGGAATCCATTGAAAGTAGAAGCTGATGCTCTTGTAAAAGCGCCGAAATGCTCGACATAGCACCATTCACCAACAACTAGCTCGGGAAGATATATATCTCTGGCAATCGTATCAATCGAATCACAGGTTGGGCCGAAAATGATAGATTTGTAGGTTTTTTCGTTTCTTTCGCTGAAAGGGCTAATCTCAGGTTTGGCGTCATCGAACATGATGCAATTGAAGCAGCCATAGATACCTTCATTCATGTAATACGAAAACATTGTTTCACTTCCGTTGTCGATTTTCTTCTTTCCAATTACATTGAAAACCAGAGTGTGCGAGCTCTCAACTAAGAATCGGCCTGGTTCTGCAATAATTCTCAAGTCTTCAATATCTCCGAAATGCTTGTCAAGGGACTCATTGATCCTCTTGGCGACTTCTTGGACCTTAGTGATGTTAGATCCTCCTTGCCCATAGAATCCGTCGCCGATATTCAGGCACTTCATTTCAATTCCTAGCTCCTTCGCTATGTTGAATACCTCTTTTGCGGCTTTGATCGCGCCTTCATAGACTGATGCATCGCAAAGCTTCTTGCCAGCATTGAAACTCACTCCATAGACGTTTAATTCCAAGAATTTGCACTGCTCGAGGAGACTTTTTGCGGTCTCCATAGAACAACCAAATTTCCGATTATCGGTGTCTTTTTCGAAGAAGTGGGCTGTTGTGATATGAAGCAGCAGCTTGGCGTAAGGATGATAGAGCTTGATTTTATAAAGCTCAGTTTCAGAGTCAAATGACATAAAATCAACGTCTTGACTCCTGGCGTATTTCATGAACGATGGATCTTTTACTGGATTCGAGTAAATAATTCTATCAGAGCAGTTTTCCTCAGCATTGACCGTGATAATCTCCTGTTTGCTTGCGCAGCTGAATCCACAGCCTAGGAGAGACAGGATTTTGATTATCATATTGTCGGGACAGCAGCGAACAGAGTAATAAGGTTGAATCTTTGGGAAAAGGGTTTTCCAAGCCTTATACTGTTCAAGTATGCATCCCAGATCAACAATGAAAAACGCTTCGTCAGTCTTGTTCGTTTCAATGTAATAATTGATTAAATCTAACACTGACATCTCTTCTTTGGGAAAGAGCTTAATGTTGTTCTCTTGGATGAACTTGGGAAGCTCAGCGATGTCATTCAGCCTTTCAGGGATCTTCTTGAGCGTGCTTTTGATCATGTACCTTCAAGTGATGTGTGCGTTGGTTTCCTTGGTTTATTATAAATTATAAAAAGGTTCTGGTCGATTAACACGCCTACATACTCAGCTTTCAGTCAAGCGTAAACGCCAAGAAGTTAAGAGCAATAACTCAAAGTAGTCTTCAAATTGCAGCAGATTCGCCAATCATGGCTAGTGTCTTCCGACTCTTTGAATAACGGAAGCTGTCATAGGAAAAAAAAAAGAGTAAAACATTTTGTTCTTTCAAAAAAAAAAAGCGTAAAGTTTACAATAACAATGCTCAAGCTATTCACAATGGTGATCAATGTTAATAGTTCCTCCACATAATGATGAGATAAAACGGATATTGGTAGTTTCAACTTAAACAAGCTGATGAAATTTAAGATCTCGTTCGGGAAAAACCGGACTTGATTCGAAAATATTGTAGCACAATGAAAAACATTATCATCTTCACAACCCAATCTCTGAATTTAGAGTAAAAGTAAATTTCATCGCATCATTTCAAACTATCATTAAATTAGCATCTGTCAAAACTATGAATCAGACAGCATGTTCTGGGACAATTTTCCGTTTCGTAGGAAGATAGAGAGCCCAAGCCTACATTTTGTGCTTTTTCGTGATACAGATCACCGATACATGTGCTATGATTTACTGCCTAAAAGTTTAATCAGCTTATCCAATTTTCACCTTACATACATACACATTAATGAAGCGGGCTTAAGATTTATTTTTTATTTTTTTACCAGGTTGTAAGTATAATGATATTGTCCAAGTATGATATTACTCTATCACTTCAGCCTTTTGCAGCTGACTATTTTAGAGATAATTTACTTGGGTTTACAACAACTACAGTTTTTTTCTGAAAATTAGCAGCAAACATTCTTTGGACGTTGGAATGAATCTCAATATATTAATCCACTCTGCGGATCTTGCAACAGAGGACTTTCTCCATCTCTATACGGATCAGAAGCAGAATTAATTCAGAGTGTCTTTAAGCTCACATGAAACATAATATTAAGGTGCGGTGATGTTGTGACGATATTGCAGTCTATCATGGAAGATGTAGTAAACACCATTGGATTGAAAAATTCGATACTATTAATGAAAATGATATATTCCCATCGTCAAAAATTATTTTTATTCTGTCTCTTCCAGAAGATATACTTGCAGTTATTCAACAAATTGTTTCATTCGAACCCTACCTCTCTTACTTTATTGATCGGAAATGAGATCCTATTCAAACGAAAACTCGAGAAGCTATACTTATAATTCAATATGCGAGGACGATTTATAACCATCGCTGCTAATTATTTAAACAAGTCTAATCAAATTTTTCTTTTGATAAACACTTATTTCCCGCGAAAAGTTCCTACTCGAATTACTGTCGGCTAACATATTGAAGACTTGAAAACTATTGGCCGATGTCCCGGTATTGCCGTCAAGGAGAAATCGATTTTCTCATCTTGAAATTTTCTTTCATACAATTACAAATGGAAGCCCGGCTTAAATTTTTAATAGTTCATTTACGTGATATTATCAAAATCAGATTAAAGATTTCCTTGCGTAATAAAGAACAGAATTTTATTGCTAACAATCAATTGCGTTATTTCAATTCGTGATTAAAATAATTTTCTCATATTAAAAGCCCTGAGTAGCATCCTTCCAAAAATGCAACAGGAAAATATTCCTTTGGAAAACTTCAGAAAACCACAATTTTATTCTCAGGCTCGGCTTTTATCTAAAATCATTGTAGATGCTCATTCATCAGCAGCAAAAGTGAAAAGACTCACTCCACTCGCTAGAAATGAAGTGATTCTGACACATCCGCAAAGCTTAGTCTCAACACGATCACAAAAAATAGGAAGAGGAGCACACTCAATACATGTACGGTCAGTTAGTCACACTACTTTGGAACAATCGAGCTTGTATGAACAGAAGCAAGGATCAGACGCATTGGATATTAATAAGTTCTCATTTAGCGAGCCTCTGCCTAAAAGTTCGAGAGGAATGAGTGAAGAGAAAGTCCTCCAAAAAGAGGGTTCACACAAAAATATTTTTCTTCCAAAGTTGCCACCCAGACAGAGACCAAAGAGGCCATCACAGAGCCTTAACACCAGTGTTGAGTCTCAAACCGGAACACCTCCTCTGAAAACGAGTGATTCAGTTCTAAAACCTGTAAAATTACCACCTAGAGACACATCAAATGCACTGCATCACATCAAATTTCATTGGATTGGCAATAGAAGTGAAGAACATTTTCAACAAACTAAGCCTATCCCAGTTAAAGACTCAACTATGGTTGGCATCAACTTGAAAACTTTTCTTTTTGGAGGCGCGACGGAAAATGGTCTTTCAAATGAGCTTTGGATTTACAACACTTTCAAAGAAAAATGGAAGGTTCGCAAGTCAGATGATCTTCCCGGACGATCTGGACATTCAGCAGTGGTTGTGAAGAATCAGATGTATGTATTTGGTGGCGAAGTCGGAAGACCTCATGATGCGCTGGGATATCGGCAGCTCTCAAATGCAATCTATTGCTACAACTTAAAGCTCAATCATTGGAACCATGTGGTCCCTTCTCCGAGCTCGACCCAAATGATCAGTGCAAGGAAATATCATGCAGCTTGTAACTATAAAAACGTAATTTTTATTTATGGAGGGATTGGGCAAAATGGAACTGCACTGAATGATATCTGGGTCTTCGATTTAGGTTTTAACGTTATCATAGCGATTAAGCTGAGTCACATTGATTTTTAGATATGAAGATATGGAGAGAGATCAAGATTAAAAAAGGTGACAACGATCCAAAGGGGATTTCTTGTCACAGTATGGTGAGTGTATTCGATGAAAAGCTTGCAGCCTCGAATTCAACGGTATCGTTCTAGGAATAAGCTCAGTTCCTAATTATACATTTAGAAAAAAATCGAAGGCTTCTATGTGTTTGGAGGTAAGAACGAAAATGGGGATTCTCTGAACACTCTGAAAACTTTATCTTATGATAACGGTTCCAATGAGCTGAAGTGGAATTATCCTTCTACCAAAGGACAAGGGCCAAGTTTTCGCTTCCAGCATACGATGATATACCAACCAGAAGGCAATTACATCTTAATTTACGGCGGAAGAAGTGGCACTTTCAATTATACGAACTGTTTCGGTGATATCAAAATTTTATCCTTAAAAGAGCTCACTTGGGTGACGCCAATCATCTCCGGCGACATCTCTTCGAAGGAACGATTTGCACATTCAGCTTGCTTATTAAACGGTCAACTTATTGTGTTTGGAGGTTACTCAAAAGGGAAATACTGCGAAAATAAAGTTGAGATTCTTGAGTTGAGTATTAACAAAGCAATATTTGTTCAAGCAAAGTAACGTTCACTCGTAGGACCTGCTGAAATTAAAAGGCATACCGACAAAATTGCTCAAGAGATCGCTGCAGATGCTCAAAAGAGGGCAGCAGAAATCGATGAGAAGAACAAGATTGACGAAATCATTAGAACCTCACGAGAAAATTTCTCATTAAATGATGTTCCAGAGGGTAGATTATCAATGTAACTAGCTCTAATATATGCTACAGAAACGTGGGATCAAAAAGCTTCGAATTATTATCAAAGAAAACCTCCACCTCGTTTAGAAGATGAAAAGCTCGATCTTATCCCAAAAAGGCCGGGACAAAGGCGTCACAATTCATCTGCTCAACTAGATTCTCCACCGACAAGTACGCTTATGAGAATCGTGTTATTTTTATCAAATATTTAGAGCCATGCGAAAAGTCCCCTCCTGAAGTGAATAGCTTTCATAAAATAAGCCAGTCAACGTCTGAACCTCCAAAGATTAACATAATAGGCGTTGATGGCCGGCTGTTGTCTACAGAAATTTTCACTATCTCCAAATCAAGTATTCAATTCATACATTGTTGAGTAAATGCTAATAATATGTAGGTGAGTCACAGAGTCCGGGGAAAGGTTGCTCCTTGGTCTCTCTGTCTAATATTAAAGATAATCAATCATCAAGCCCAGAAAAATTAATTAAACTAATGCCTACCCAGACACAAACAAGTAAATTATTCTCTCAAAGACTGAGTATAATGTAACTTTGATTAGATTTACAAACCGAGCAGGTCGCAGAGAGTTCCAGTGAGAGTGATAACGCAAAAATACCTTTCAAAGCGATTTTTTCAACGAATCAAACTTATAGAGTAAATTATAAAAACTCTCCAATACAAGAACGAAAGTTAAAACCCTACAATCAAAGAAATGGCTCTTTAAAAGGTTTTTTAAAGCAACAATAAAGTGCTGATGGCGTTTCAGTATAATTATACCAAAGTTTTTATTTAAAATTTTAGAATATAACAATAGTCATGAATAAGCTATTGTGTTATTTTATTTTTTTCTTTCTTTTTGATCATTAGTTTTATTCTAAGTTGTTTTTTTTTTTGAGGGTGATTTGTGTGTCTTCAATTTTTTTCTATAGCCAAAACGTCATATGATGACCTTTGGCAAATTTAATTCACAAATATTCCTATTATTCTCATCGCTCATTTGCTATGTCTCAAAAAACTATCTAGATGGTCATCAAAATGAATCAATAAAAACTAAATAGAATAGGATTGGACTCATTCTCACAAAGAATTTTCAATTTTAAACTCTCTCAGTGTCTTAGCTGTATCATAATTAAAGGTGTATTATTTTGCTGAGACAAGCAAATAGAATAATATCCTTAGAGTCAAGGTTTTGGTCTAGCAGTTTTGTAGCAGTTCACAATGAATAATACATCACTATTTCTTTTATATTCGCTTCTTTCTGTCCTGTTTTTTATTTGTTTGGAGACTCTCCGCTCTCAAACTGTCTGGTACATATTTATAATCAGTTTATTAAGAATTTAGTATAATGTCTGTCGTGATCTTCTTGAGATTGTTTTTGTCTCTTTAACTCAACATGAATTACCTCAAGCTGGAAGAGTTCACAACTCTTAGAAAATATACAATTCTCTATTTTTAAATAAGCCCTGAAAAGCCCATAGAATCTCATCGACGAATGAGACAATTAGGCAAGAGTTTTATTTGCCATTCAAGCTCCCTCAACCTCTCTCATAACAACTCATTAAGTAAAACCGCTTGCTGCTGAGAAATTGCGGAAGAGTTCGCAAATAAGTTAATAGAATAAGCCACATTTGACCTATTGGAAGACAATATTCCATTTTAAGAAAAAAATTCCAGTGCTTGGAGAATGCCAAATGAAAGCTAAGTCCGAAAACCAGCATTCCAGGATTTTTTTAGATATGCTGAAAATCATAGATATTGCTTCAATCGCTGAAAAATTTTAATGCAAATCACTAAAGAAGTTTCTAACTTTCACTTCTTCAATGAAAAAGCCTACTTATATGTTGCAGTGAAGGACGTTCTCGTAGGAGATGAGAAGCCTTATTTGCATATTTCGCCCTTCCACAATTGTAGCAGCAAAATAATTTCCTTCTTTTATATACAGCATTATTTGAGAACACAATGTCTTGATTTATCGGTACCCAAACTAACAAGGCTCTCAAAATCTGAAATTCTAAATTATTATCTAACTTTCCCAAATTAAAGTCTTCAAACATCTTTTCGCTGAAAAGCCTATTCTGCTTTTGATTTTTCTCCAGACTTCAGGAAGCTGCAATACCAATGGATCGTTAAGGGCAATAAAATCAACATTTTGATTTGTCAATTTATCAGTTCAAACTTATCATTTTTTATAATCAAAATAATTAAATTAGAAATTTCTTCGCTCAAAATTTCTAAACGGGTGCTTTTCGTTTGAAAAGTTCCTCTTCTACTGCCTCGAGGTAATTGGTAACTTAATTTCTATATGCTAATGATGGATTGCTTGGGTAGCGCTCTAAGTTAATTAGTTAGACACCGAAAAAACTCCTCAAATTCGTAGGGCAGGTCACGTAGTTAATAATGTAATAAAGCTAAAATAGCAAGAAATGTAGTCGAAGTTGTGGGGGTTACCGATAAGTTGGCTGATGAGAGTTTTTAAAAATTTGAACATTATGTAGGAAGTTCTCATTCGAGGGCTCTTCAAGTCCAATTCATTCGCCAACTTCGAAAGGTTCGTTTATTTCAATTGATTTATTTACTGCTAAAGTTTTCTAAGAAAGGGAGAGATGCATGGATGAGTGAGTTTTCACGCGCAATATCCTGTTGATCATACAATTAGTTACTGACTAAATTTCTTAAATTGTTAGTCTCTGATATTTTCACTTGAACAAAATAGGCGTTGGCAGAAGACTAGCGACAGGAATTGAAATTGATAATTTCAGCTACGCCAATGATGGATTGCATATAAGCCACTCTGAAGTTTAAAATTCTTTAGTTAGACACCTTTACCTCCCAATACGCTGCAAATCTAATCTAATGGTCTAGTAGTCTAAATGGAAGCATTTCTACAGCTAATATCTATAGTCTTTGTGGAAATTCGTTCGAAAAATTGGTTTGTTTCTAACCTTCAATCCTTTCAAGCAGACTGGCATCGACAATAGCCATTCTGAGCGCAGACAAAGAAATTTCTGTCATAGAAGGAGATAATATCTCGGAGCTCAGAGAGCCGACACTCAACACGGCTAGCGATCAAGCAATTTTGGCCGAGCAAGAAGCCTTGCGTGCTCATGTATTTCCTGAATTTTTAGTATTCAACATTTTGAATTCTCTCTCAAATGCTTTCAATTTTGAGGATTTTTTGAATATCTGAGAGGCATTTCATTGAGGTTTTGATATAGGTTTTTGAAAAGTGGCGTGAGAGTTCTCACATGGAGTAATTCACCATTTTTCGAAGCTTTCATTTCAAGTCTTTCGGAGAGTTGTTCATTACTTCCTTGAAAGATAGCGCATTTACAAGTTGAAGTTTTCATTCGTCGTGCTGACTCAAACCTCTTCCAGACTGAGAGCAGAGTGAAGAAATACTCGAGAAATCAATTTTCTTGCAGCAAGCTGAGAGTTTATGAAAGAGAAACAGAGAATGCAATGATTCTTTGTGAGGTGATTCCATGATTGTTTCTTCGAACGTTTGCCTGAAGGCATTAAGACTCATGGTTGGAGTCCATAATGCAAGCCGAAAGAATTCCTTAACACCGTACAACCCCTGAGTCAATGACGCTGCGTGCCATTTAACTACACACTTTTTTTGAATTTTCTAAGAATTTTTCCCTTACAAAATATTTTTCATATAAAAATCGGCTTCGAGTACATATTTAAATATGTTCATTTTCTCTTTTCCATGAATTGAACTCATAATCATTTACCAAAAAAAATACATTTGCAACCGTGTCTGGAAATCCTAATAATCTAAGTGGACCTCTTGAACTAAAGTAGTCGTAACCCTTACAGGGAAAGCAATTAAAAGAGAATGTCGAATAGTATTTCATAATGTCTAAACTTTAGTGACATATCGGAATAATGAAAGCAAATGTGGTTATATATATAAATGTCAGTTAGATCCGATTCAAGTGGTTTACGAATTATGTCGAAATTTTTCATGGCTATCAATGATGTTCCTAACAAAATGGAAGGCTTTTTTCTGAATTGGAAAAAAGCCAGGAAATAGGATTTTTCTTTAAACATTATTTTCCAAGCAGCTATCATTGGGTTCTCTCTATTATTGCTTGCAGTGTGGATGGTAGCACATTCAGAGAGTCGGTTAGCTTGGTTTTTTTAGAGATCGCTCGGCTATCTTCATTAAAGGAGGATGCTGGCCTTACCGCAAAGATACACTGGCAATCCAATGAGAGGTACATCCAACAATTACAAATTTTTTCCCCTTAAAATAATGCCAAAAAAATGATTATAGAAAGAGAGCAATTTACTCATAGATGAGAAGAAAAGTTAACAGGAATAAGCTCTCGATGTGGAATTAGGCAAACTGAAAACGGAAATTTAATAAAGTGACTTGCGCGGAAACTGTTGTGTAATTAACAATCAAACCGTCGATAAAAATTAAAATCGTAAAGAAAAAAGTTTCTACTCGTAAGTATTCTAATTCGGAGGCATAGTTAGCGCAAGTATCAGCATTTTTTTACTGCCCAAGAAGTTTCTTTGTTAAATATAGCGCTAATTTTAGATCTTTGATCCTCATTGAGGAAGAATGCATGATTTTAAAGAGTCATTGTGGCTAGGATCACATCGTTGTTAATACTTCAAATAACTCCCGGTTTTTACCTCTAAACACCTGATATTTTTCCCGACTTTTATATAGTATTGAGGAGAAAACTGACTCTAATTGCTCCATTTATTTCTATCTTTCAAAGAAAATGATCCTTTCAAATGAAAAAAGAAATAAGTTTTTGTGAAATAATGGATTTCAAGATCCACATTAGGAAACCGATTGTACGAATACGCTCCAAAAATCAGCAAATACTTTTACAATGAAAAGTATTCGGCAAACTCAGAAAGCGCTTGATCCAAGCGCAGCCATCTTAGGATAAAAAGGCACTGAGATTCATATAGAACGATTTATTTCTGTCAGATTAGACAGGTGATTATTCGCAACTTTTGTTTTTTGAGAATTTAATGAGAAGTAAATTAGAATTATCTCTACGTGAACTACGAATATTTTGGGTCTGATTCAATGCAGAAAGCAGATCCTTAAATACATTTTCTCAATTGCTTTTGCCAGGGCAATTTTTTTTGGTTTAATTTTCTCTCATAATGTCACAAGGTCAGTGTATTTTTTGTTCTCAGAAAACTCAAATTGCTCTCAATTAAGACGGCTTTTAACGGTGAGAAAGTTAAATTCTTCTTTTCATTGAAGATCGGTGCTCCAAGAACGGATCCTAAGACAAAACTTTGGACATACATTTATTCACTCTATTAATTTTAGATGAAATAAATTCTCGAATTGGACTTGAAACCGAAGTGCGTTTCATTACTCAATCATCAAAGACCCATGAAAATTCTAAAATGCAGACAGATTGCAGAAGAGAAATTCCTGATTTGCTAAATTTAAGTAATCTCCAAATTATTTCTCGAGACGAACAGCATTATTCTCATTAAATTGCCCAGAATTTCCAATGAAAAAGATCGTAATTCTGATTTTGTGGGTATTGCATACTTTACTTCACTTCTTTCGAAACTCACAGTGCACAACAACTAGAAAATAAGCCTTATTAGACCATCTCGAGGATGGTTTTTGGCTCGAGTACCTTACTCAATTATAAGAGTGATCTGGATTAAATAAAATAAAATGGAATGCACTCACCGGTTTCTAAGTATTGATATATAGAGAAAATGTAAAGTTTGGGTGGCCTAAACAGTGAGGCAGTAAAGATTATAGGGAACCATGAGACTTTTTTCTTGAAATTTTCAATTTAGCCGATTTTTTTTTTTTAGTCAAATTGATTGATGATGGAGTGCCATTCATGTAAGGAATGCTCATGAAAATTTTTCCATGATGACCTGACGAATAAAAAAATTGCGCGACTGAAATCTCTAGCCAATATTTTCTTCTCCAACTTTCGCAAGCTGTCCTCTAACTGCATTTTGAGATTATTTTTGATTATTTCTTATCAACATCCAAATCTTGCGCCATTTCTCACAAAGAAGCCTCCAAGTCTCACCAATAGCTCAATTCTCTTCAATATTGAGACTCAAAAACCACGCACTCCTGATAGTGATAATAATATTTTTAAATGGTTCTTAGGAACTTTCATCATTTGTCCCTCCTCTTATCCTTTTCAAAAACCCATCCAATGATTCTGAAGCCTCTAATCTTTGAATTATGTTCCAATATTGCTCTTTAATTCGTGAGAGGGACCTTTGAAATAGGATCATGTTGATCTAGATCCTGAAAGTTCAACACGCAATGCAGGGAATTCGTGAGCTTTCCTGGTCTCCGTGCTGGAGAAGGAAGAAAATATCGATTTCTGAAAATTGATTATCAAGAGAAATCGATCTAAATAAAATACACGGTAGAAATAAATGAAACCTCTTCGACCCAACAAGGCGGCCCCAGGGGGTCTATGTCTCAAAAAAAAGAGGCACATCCTTCTGAACTTATCCAACAACCTATAATCATTGTCAGAAAACTGTCACAGAATTCATTTTACCCTCGTTTTTGACAATCATTTTTCTCATTGTCTCATTAACAAAATTAACTTTTCAGGAATTAATTTCGGGTAGCTTTTTTTAGTACGCTTTAAAATAATTAAAACTTGAGTCTTTCGAATTTCATAACCAAAATTAGCTACTTGACTATTTAAGAGGAATCATTCGTGCGAAATTATATAATATAAATTTTTCTCAGAATCAAATAACTTTATCGAAATGAGTGGCGACACTTCCCCCACTAAGCATGGAGTACTTGCACGCATACCGCCTCTCAATGAAAGCAGGCTTTCTATGCATGCCAGTCCTTCACGTAATCCACTGAGAAATCCGAATTACGACCAAGAGGTTACCATGGAGTCATATGCTCCTTTGATCATTTTGAACGATGTTTCTACTCATTACTTGGCACCAAAATACACTAGTAGAATTCTTCCTCCCATCAAAACCATCATTGCAGCCGCTGCAGAAGGAGAGAAGAAAGAAGGTGAAGGACAAAATAACGAAAATGGCGATGAAGATGACGAAGATCACAGCGAAAGTAACAGTCAAAGCGGTGGCTCCAGCTCCACCAACAGACGAAGAGAAGAAAAGAAAGTCGATATCTTTGGAGATGGTGACGACAAATCAAAAAAGAAAAAGAAAAGGTGTACCAGAGTCCAAAAGATTCTAGACCACCCATATTTTCAAATATTTGTTAATGTGCTAACAATTTGGGCATTATTTTCGGATGATATCAGAGTAATCGCCGCTCCTGCTGAAGCAGATACAGCGTTCAGTGTACTTGCAATCGTAATTATGGGAATATTTGTCGTGGAACTTGTAATGAATGTAGTCGCAGTGGAAGATTACTTGTGGTCTTTCACGTTCTTGTTAGATATAGTTGGAATCGCCTCGATGGTATTCGATATCACATGGATTGAAAGCATGCTGAGCGGAAACTCCAAATCTCTTGCCAAGGCAGGTAAAGGAGCGAGAGTCGGTGCAAGGTAATCAATCCCAGCTTCTTTTTTTTTGACTAATATTGCTAGAGCTGGTAAGATCGTAAGAATAGTGCGACTCGTGCGTCTAGTGAAGTTCACAAAAATTGCAGATAAGGATAATAAGAAAGCCTTACCAAAGGACCTAAACAAGGTGTTCCCAAAGCCAAGTGCCCCTGGTGAACCGAAGAAATCATTCACAGTCTCTGGTTCTCAAAACCAACTTGAGATCAATGATAATGCCTCAGTAGTCTCAGGCACAAATCGAAGTACTCAGTCGCACGCCATCTCTCTTCAAGACGTGTTTGCTGGAGATAATCAGAATTTGCTGAAAGAGTCCCGTGTAGGCAAACAACTTTCGACTTTGACGGTCAAGCGAGTTGTCATCATTGTCTTACTTCTGGTATTCCTCGTACCTCTATTTTCCACGGATTATTGGAACGAGCCAGACCGAGAATATAATTACATGGCTGATGACCTTAAACTTCAAATCGTTAGTGGCTTAAATGGAACCGACGTAAACACATATGTCGATTCGGCAGTGCAACAGAGCAACGAACGTTACAAGCCAATAATTCAATTTGTCACTCCTAACTATACTGTAACATTTACGGACCCAAACACTTACCGTGAAAGTGACCTCGAAATCGCCAACTCAAGCTTTGAGGGAACTCCTTATGCTGGAATCTATGCCGACGTCATGGTCGTCTTGGATAAGCGACCAGAAACTACATTTGAGGCCGAACTTGGTATAGGGAGAACACTCTTTATATCTTTAGCGCTGGTCCTAGCTTCCATCTTTTTCAATAAAGACGTAGAGGATCAAGCCATCGCTCCTATAGAAAGAATGATAGAGAAAGTTAATAAAATTGCTGCCAATCCTTTGGTGGCGAAGGAAGAGGAGCTCATCGCAGAAGCTACTGCAAAAGAAAACGAAATTGCCCAAATCGAGAATGCTATTATCAAGATTGGTACGTTGCTGGCATTAGGATTTGGTGACGCTGGCTCAGGAATCATCGCGCAAAATATTGCAAATGGTGGTGACGTCAATCCAATGATCAAAGGACAAAAAAAGATGGCAATCTTTGGATTTTGCGACATTCGAAACTTCACCGATGCGACTGAGGTCTTACAAGAAGAAGTCATGATGTTTGTCAATTCTATCGGCGATATCGTTCATAGAATCGTTGACAAATATAATGGATCAGCAAACAAGAACATAGGAGATGCCTTCTTGCTTGTTTGGAAATTCCCAGATGAGGAAGTTTGCCATCCGACCATCCATGACTTAGATGTTAAAAATTCAAAAGTTGTTCAGAACATTTGTGATCTGGCTATAATTTCTTTCCTGAAAATTTACGCCAGGATTAACAAGGATTTGAAGATGCTCGCTTATCGAAAACACGAAAAACTCAATGAGCGAATTCCCAACTATAAAGTGAAAATGGGATTCGGTCTTCATATGGGATGGGCCATTGAAGGTGCTATCGGCTCTGAATTCAAAATCGATGCTTCATACTTGTCACCAAATGTGAACATGGCAAGTAGACTAGAGGCTGCCACAAAACAATATGGAGTACCACTGCTGATCAGCGGAAGTCTCTATAATAAGTGTTCGAAGCCAATCCGAGACATCATGAGACATATAGACCGTGTGACAGTAAAAGGATCAAAGCAACCTATAGATTTCTATACCATCGATTGTAATATCGATGAGTTACCAGAATGCACTCCGAAAGAACTGACTAAAAAAGAGATCAGGAAAAAGAGACAAGCATCTAAATTAGCGATCCAGCAAGAGTATATTGACAATGAAGGTCGAACAGCTGATCTGCTTGATACAGATAAAGACTTAAGAGTGATGGTCAAAGATAATGGAGTAGGGCCTTTCTACGAAACCTTCCAAATTGCGTTCAAGGCTTATCTCAAGGGTGACTGGTCAACTACCAAAAGAAAACTTGAGGAATGCTTAACTATGAGACCTGGTGATGGCCCATCAACCAATCTTTATGAATTCTTGAGAGACAATGATTTCATAGCTCCTGAAGAGTGGGCTGGTTATCGTATCCTTACAGAAAAGTAGTACTTTCGAGCTTAACAATTAATGGAATTTTTTTAAATGTTGAGTTGAAGAGAGAGAGAAAAAAAACTTTGATATCATTTCCGTATGGAAGACTTTTAATTATATAAAAAAAACAAACTAACACATATGTTGATTGCTTTTCACTTTGTCTTTTGTTTACCAAACATTTCATTCAAAACCAATCTACTTTGAGTATATATAAGCTGGGTGAGAGTTACGTTTTCAGTTTCAAATTTATTTTCGGAGAAGGGGATAGTTTCATAGAAGTGGAGGATGCGAGTCTCAATAAATTGGGGTTCTCTAAATTCTGTTATTCTCTGAATGAATGCGCAATACTCAGGTCTAAACAGCAAGAGGAAATTAAAGGCGTCTCTCTGTTTATTATAATTACTTCGTTTTATTAAAATTAATTCTGTTTCAAACTTAATATGAAAAGACCTATCATGTGAAGGATAATCTTCTGCAATCTTATACGTACAAGCTTTATCATAGATTGAAGAAATAAAAAGACAGAGAGAGAAGGGGGAAAAAAAAGTGATACAAAATTAGGCAGCAAAGATGCCTCAAAGACAAAAGATTATTACAAAAATTCAAGATTAATTCATTTTGGGTTTTTGCAAAGAAAAAATTTTCACAAATCAGCTATAGGTTGAGGTCTTTGATGGACTATATGGTTTTTGATGAGTCACCCTCGAAAATAAATCCGTGCTTTGAGTGAGCTCATTAAAATCTCCTAATGATTCCTTTTCTATTTGTGATTTTGTTGAACCCTGAAAATCTGTAAACTTTCCACTGTATTCGACTTGCAAGGTTGCTGCCCCCTTATGAGGATAATCAACTGATTCTTTCTGAGTTGCCGACATTAAATGACCCTTCAAAATGCGGCTTTTTAAATCTTTTATATTCACATTTATTTGTGAAGAAAGTGCAGCAGTTCCTTTATATAATCCTTGCTCCTCTTCTTCATCATCAACTATGTCTCCACAATCCTCCTTCTCGTCTTCACTGGGTACCAAAAATGGTCCGAATGTTCCAGAAATCTTCTTTTTTTGTTGACTAAACATCTCGTAATACTTTTTAATGGGCCTAATGTCTTCAAACTTTGAACATTTTTAGAATACTCGAGAAAAATTTTTCGTTACTTGGGAAACAAAAATTAAAAATGGAATCAGTTTTATCAGGCTATCATCATCATTATCGGCTGCGTTGCCTCTAAAAGGTTGCACTAAAACTCCATTTGAATGATTCTTTGAAATTTGCTCTCTGGAACTCTATAAAATTGTATAACTTTTCAATCCATCAGTAGGGAGTTACATCGATAAAAATTGTCTTGGATTTGTCCGCGAGAGCCCTTCCATGTCGTAAAGACCTCCCAGGAATAAATACGTTTGTCTTTTTCTTAAAAAAATCAATGAAATAGCTGTCAATACATGCTTTTTGCATTATCAATTTTGTTTTCTAGGGCAAGTAATCAAAAATGTTGCCTCACGTGTGGCTATTACCTTCTTAGACCAACATGTCAATGCATAAAGATTATAGCAACTTGATAGTGCGATTAAAAATGTTTCAATGCCTGGGCGGTTAGTAATTATGAAATTATTTGATCTATCAGCGCTTGCATCACGAAATTTCGAAGGTTTCTAGATATGGGGTTATTCACAGCACTCTGATCGAACTTTTACTTGGTTCTTCTGAGGAGAGTTTAGAAATGCCTGCGGTTTTTCTGGCTGAAGATTGATAAGCAATCCATCCAACGCGATTGCTAAGTTTTTCTAATAAAATTGAATACATAGCCGCTATATCGAACTGCCAGAGCTCATTGGAGTTACTTTTTTAGGACCTTGCCTAAAGATGGAGACCTGATGATGTAGCGAAAGTCTTGTATCATTGAGATCCTGAAATGTAGTTGCTGAAAGTCTGACGAATTCTCCGTTAGAAATGATAGCCGTGAGTTAATTTACCTCATCAACGATTCTTGAGTCCTCCTTCTCTGAAAAATTTCGGTTCCTGGTTTGAGAGTGTCAGCCTCATTCATCGATAAAAATTCTTGGCTGTGCAATAAATTCTTACGCCAACCCTCAAAGTATTTTTTATTTCCCAAGTCCAGCAAAATAATAAAAGGATAGATGGATTGAAAAATTAATAGTTAATCACCGATCAGAATTTCTAAATCCTTTTCAAGGTTCTATTTGATTGAGACGAGTTAAAAATAGGGACTTAGATTACCTATCACGTAAGAGTATGTGTTAGTATTGTTTTTAATATCTCTTCAACGAAATTATTTGAAACGTGGTCTCTGGAAAGATTTCAGAGCAACAGTCACATAGAGAGAGAGAAAAAAAAAATAGCAATATAGCTGGCCCGCAAACGAGGGAAGTGCGTTTTACATGAATAATGAAGCTTCTGGATATGACAAGCGAAAGTAGCAGCTCACAATTCCTCACTAATCTCATGAACTCCATAAAAAAAGTGATCTTGTCTTAATATTGCCGAGTATTGGTGCTTTTGTTTTATTGATAAAAAAGTTCAGGAAAAAGCCTTGAGTTTTATAAAAAGAAAATGTAACTTTCTCATAGTGAGCACTGTATTGATACTACCAGCTGTGTTGGAACAGGAGAATGAATAGTAGAGTATGAGGAAGACTAATTTCCGTTCGTCTCTCACGAGGTTTTCAACAACTCAGCAAATTAGATAATCGCCTTATTATCTTTCTTTTCTCATTTCTATGCTTCGTCGATCTGCTGAGGAACATTTTAAATTGCACGTGCATGAAAATAATTATTTAAGAAACCGGAAATGCGAATTAGCGATATTTAGAACATTAGATCCTGCACTTTCGAAGAGCTTGTCATCTATACGATTGGGATATGTGCCATCTTAGTTATCATGCTATTTATTAGGATTTCCTAGAGTAATATAAGAAGAGTTTCATTTTAATATCACACCATCGCGGAAAGTAGATATATCCTGATAATGAATGAAAATGTAGTGCAGCAGGCTTTTGGCTACATTCGCTCTCTTCCAATCATGTAAATTTATAAAGTCTCAGGAATCCGAATCGTTCGAACGATGAGAACTGCCTTTTTTTTTTTGTTGGTTATCATGTTAGATTTGAATCTAAAATTTTCAGCCTTTTCAGCAATAAATATACATTCGACAAGAGATTTCCTTCGCAGAAATCTTCTCGAGTAAAGTAAATGCAATCTACAATGTTAATAAATTAGCAATGCTTATTTATTTCTTGAATGAAAAGCCAATGTTTCCATCTCCTGGAGGTAAATTAGTTGAACCAACAAGTAGGCCTCAGAAAGAGTTGCTTGCTTTCATATCAAATAAAATAAAATAAATGGAAAATTTTTCATTTTCTTTTCGTTGATCACAGCAGTCAGTCTTTTGTAGTACCTAAAAAGCAATTTGCACACAGAAGAAGATATATTTAAAGATAAATAGGGTACGGTTTACTCCCATCTCTTTAGAAAATTCTTTTCGTGAGCATTAAAGACAACTCCTTGAAACAGAGTTTTCGTTTCAAATTAGTTACTTCAGTAACGGGTATAAAATTTTGGAAGTCCAAATCGAATCGATTATCTTTTAGTTAAGATTAAACATACTACTGAACGAAGGCATTTACTCAAAGAGCAGTAAGTTTGAGCAGATAACTCATACAAAAACGTCTCAGCTGAAAATCTTACAATAAAGTTCAAGTTTATTCAAAACCTTTAAACAAAAACAGCCATGAATCCAAATCCTGAGGTATCTCTGTTACTTGGAGAAAATGATCAAAGCGAAGTGACTGATACAGATTGTCATTTACCAGAAACCGAAGAAACAATCAAGCTTGACAACACCATGAAAGCAAAAGACAAAAAACAAAAAACTGTTGCTCTAATCGTGATTTCTTTCGTTCTGCTGGTTATTGTATTGCTTGTATTGTTTATCGTATTCAGATCTAAAGCAAATTCTTCTAAGACTAAACCAATAAGCAATCTCGAACTTACGAAGGACCCTGGATATTCCTTAAAGAGCGTAGTTGCCGATAACTCTTGGATCAATGCCACAGCAGCAATTCATACTCCTTCAAGTTTTGACAGCGTCAGTAATCCTTCTGTAAAATACATCAATTTCACGAGTCGTCTCCTACGTCAGAATCATTTTGAAATTCGTATGATCGATGCAGAAAATAGCAGGTTTGAGGTTCCTGATGAGTATCCGTTTCCTGGATATTCCGAGCCTTATGAGCAAATAAGGTGGAACAAATCTAGGGGCAAATTGTATCACCCCACTAATGTTGATGACGATTTTTCTTTTGCAATTACTCGCCGAGAGACGAATGAAACTCTTTTTAGCATGAACTCGACGCTAATCTATACTAAATTCTATTTAGAGTTAACATCTGAGCTGCCAAGAGGCTACTTATATGGCCTTGGAGAAAGAGCAGGCCCGTTCCAACTCAGAACAGGAACTTACACGTTATGGAACAAAGATGCACCTTTCATGTTGGATCATGGAATTCAAGGTTCTCAAACCTATGGTTATCATCCCGTCTATCTGATCCGAGAAGAGTCAGGAAACTTCTCTCTTGTTTTCTTGAAGATTTCTAACGCAATGGATGCAATTATACAATCAGACCAAAAGCGAATTACCTTTAAAATCGCAGGCGGAGGAATTTTTGATATTCACGTGTTGTTAGGTGGTGCTAATCCGGAAAACTTGATTAAAAATTATCATGAGTATATCAGAAAATGGAGTATGCCTCCATTTTGGAGTTTGGGCTGGCATCAGTGTAGATGGGGATACACCACTCTTGATGTCGTTGAATCTGTGCTGAACAATTATACGGCATTCCAGCTTCCTCTTGATGTCATTTGGAGCGACATTGATTATATGAGGGACTATGTCGACTTTACAATTGATGAGACTCGCTTTCCAGTCAAAAGATTTAATGAGGTGCTTCAAAAGTACCAAAAACGATGGGTTCCCATAATCGATGCAGGGATCGGATTGAAAAATGATACTTATGCTGTTCAAAAAATTGAAGACCTTGACATAGGAATAAAGTACGCGACAAGTGATGATATATTAGTCGGCTCAGTGTGGCCTGGAGACGTGTATTGGGTCGACTTCTGGCACCCTGGAAGTGAAGATTTCTGGGGGGAGATGCTTGAACTCCTCTATCAGCAAGTCAATTTTTCAGGGATATGGCTGGACATGAACGAGCTCTCAAATTTCTGCAATGGCAATTGTGACCCAAGCATCCCAGTATTCGCTGAGCTTCCGTATACACCAGGAGGTGTTGATTTGTCCACAAAAACCATCGATGTTGGAGCAAGACACTATCAGGGGTTGACAGAATTGAACGTGCATACTTTCAATGGGTTTGTAGAAAGTAAGGCAACCTACGAGTACTTGAAAACGAAATCGCCTTTGCCGTTTATACTCTCGAGAAGTACAACTTATGGCAGTGGCCAATTCGCAAGCCATTGGACAGGAGACAATGCAGCCACAGTTGATTTCTTGAAATATTCAATATCTGGGATTTTAGCTTTTAATATCTATGGAATTCCTCACACGGGGTCTGATATTTGTGGATTTTCTGGAGATACGACTGAAATGCTCTGCGCTCGATGGATGCAGCTAGGTTCATGGTACCCTTTTGCTCGCAATCATCATGAAATCGGCGGTATAATGCAAGAACCTTATGCTTGGGGAGCTAATTCCACAGTTCTTTTGACATCACAAGCTGCATTGAGATATAGATACGCACATCTTCGCTACTACTATACTCAGTTCCTCGAAGCAAATGGTACAGGTACAGTCTTCAGACCGGTCTTCTTCGAATGGCCTCAAGATGAAATGCTCTACAACTCTGAATATGGCTACAGTGAAAGACAATTTTTAATAGGTGACGCATTAATGGTGTGTCCGTCGCTTAACCTGACTGAAATTGATGAATTCGATTCCTATTTCCCTGCAGGGAGATGGTACGATTACAAAGAAGGGGTCTTAATCCTAAGTGACAATAATGACGGTTCCATCGTCACGATCCAATCAAAGCTTGGAGAAAGCTCTCCAGTGTATCTCAGAGGGGGTAAAGTAGTTTTTGCTGAATTTTCGAGCGCCAGTAACGTTAGTCGTTCCGATGATCTCCCCAATAAATTCACTATGACTGTTGGATTAAGTAAGACTTCTGATGGAGAGTATTATGCGAGTGGTAATATCATGGGTTCCAAGGACATTTCGGATGAGACTTTAGTGAATGAATGTATCTTGAAGAGTTGCATCATAGAAACTGAAGTCAAAGGAGATAATTCACAGCTAAAAATATCTTTTGCTTCTCGGGCCGGGACATCAATTTTGATCGATGAGATCAGAGTTTGGGGACTAGATTTCACCGGAACAGAGTCTCACCTGGATAGCTCTTCGTCCAACATGCAAGTGACTGTTGAAGTAAATGAACAAAGCGAGGAAAATTACATCCCTGTAATTAGGGAAGATGGAAGGCTAGAGTTGAAGGATGTTTTGATCCAAGTAGAGGAAAAAACCACCATTTACTTTAGATTTTCCATTTCAAAATAACCCATATATAGATTACATAACATATACATATGCGAAGATCCAGACAATTTGAATTATTAGTTTGGATATGATTATTCATGTAAGAAGTTAAGTGTTGTCGGCCTTCATGAAGGAAAAATTTAAAAGAGAAACATTGCATTTGGTATTGGAAAAAGCTTCATTTTGTTATTATTTTAGGAATTCAACCTATAATTTATTGTTACTACCATAAAACAAGAGTAGAGAGAAAGAGAAAGCAACCTAATATGCTCAATGCAATAATTGAGGGGTTAGGGATACAAAGTTTGAATGCTAACTTATGGAGACCCAGAGCTATTTCCTTCTCTTAATGATCGGAGTAGTGACTCAATAGGATTTGATTGGATAGATATCTAAACCTAGCAAGACCTAAATGAAGGAAGTGCACTTCATTTGATATTGCAGTAAAAACTCAATGATAAAAAACATTGCACAATCTTTTCCTTAACCAAACTATTACTGATGATGTAGTCCATTTATAATTTCAACATTCTGAAGAGATTGATTTAAAATATCATATAATAAATTACAATTCATAAGAGTAATAATACAAAGCCTAAAGACTTCATGAGTGAACCACATAGTTCATGAATTACCTATGGAAACTGAACCACTACTTAGGCAATACAACAAGTTTTAAAATATAATCCCTAAGAACGTTCCTCTATTTTGACATCAGCGTGCTTCTTTCTTATATGCAAGTTAAGTGAAGTCTCCGATCTAAAATTGTTTAAATTTAAGAACGCTTTCAGTCATGCTAAATCTCACCCATATTGTTTTTGGCAGCTTTCAACAGGGCATTTATGAGATCTATTGATTTGAATGGCTAGTCTCCTGAGTCTCTTTTTTTTTGGAACACAAACAAATTCAGTAGTTTTAGGCAGCGGCACAGACAATCGTTCCATTTCTCTAGCCTCAAATTCCTTCACTCTTTGTGCCAATAATTCTTTCTCCACAGTAATTTCTTGTATCTAAAATAAGACAGCACTTGAGTATCAATTAAATCGGAAGTGTCTCACCTTGTCTTCTAACTGTTTCTTTGATTGTAAGATTTGATTCAGGTAAGCACTTAGAGCTAATATTAATGGTGAGTATTATATGAATGTGATATTATTATTACAGTGATAAGCAGCGGAGTCCAAGCACTGAAAAGTTCTAGAGGATCCCACTTGCAGGGAAGGATGAGAAATCGTTTTTGATTGACTAATGAAAATGCTATTTGGGCTGCATGCTGTGATATACTGTGGAGTTAACGAGCCTGATTGGATTCCTTCTAGGCAGCCACCGGTGTTCGATTTTTGGAGTATCATATTTCTTGCAGAGGTTCCAGCTAGAGGTAGCAAGCTTGTCTGTAGTGAACAAATATTTTCGGCAAGAAGGTCTATGAAGGGTAAGAGGTGTGTGTGAGAAACTGCATCTACGCTTCTCCATTTTTGGTAAAATGTTAATGTTTGCAGTCTCTGCTTTTGATAGAACAGACTGTCTCGCACTCTCAGTTAGCAATGAAATTGTTTTGGGTCCTTTCAGATACGAAAAGCTCATACTTTAATTCTTTTCGAACTCGTTCTCGAGGTGACAAACTGAATTTATAGAATCCAGCTGTGCGATTTAATTCATAGGTAGGTTCTAAAATAAAATTTCTTGAAATCATTGAATTCAGATTATAGGAAATTAAAAAGTTTTGATAAATCGAAATTCTGGGAATTTTTTGCTATTCAACGTGATTACCTCTTAGTATTTCCAATAAATTAAGAAATTCATGGATCAAAAATTTTCAAAATAAAAAAAAGTTAATACAGAAATGAACCAAAGCTCCGTTCCAAATTAAAATCGAGACCAAGCGAAATAGATTTATTTGATGGATATCTCTGCATGAATAGATTCATTAGGAGATGGAAGCGAAATAGAGCAGAAGATATGCTAGAAGCTTTCAAAATAATAATCGAATTCTGAGAAATGAGAAAGGATGAGTTTTTTTAAAGTAAGGGCAATAATATAAACGGAGCACAACAAATTTTGGAATCTGTGTTACTCTTGCCACTGAGATACACCAGAGATTGGACTGCATCACTGAGTGAATGGAGTTCTCTTTTGAGTTTTCACTATAAATCGAACAAAAATTGTGCTCGAGAAATAAATTTTCTTTCGAATCTAACTTGAATTCCTACAGGGTTTATCGATTATTTATAGAAGCATTCCCAAAGCTATTTTTTCTATAACGAAATTAATTTTGCCGACAAAACTGGTGTACCAGCAAACAGTGGAATATATCAAAGGACTTCTGAGAAATACATAAGGGCAATGCCCAAAATTGTGAGAGCAAGCCTTCAGCTTCTCTCTTTGTATACTTTGTAAAATTCATCACACGGTTTTATTTAATTTTGAGGTATTTCATGGATTCATCAAAGTAGCTGCTTAGCAAGCTCTATACAAAAATATAGTGAGCCGTTAATAGTTTACATAGGAAAAATTAATCTATGCTCTGATTATATGTCCCATCTTTTGTTGGACTTAACCTCTAATTCACAAAAATAAGAAGAATGAAGAAAGAAAATTTTTTAATTGGCTCAATTGAAGTTTTCGTAGTGTTGTAAGTCTGTGAGATCTATTTCTTATATTGGAAAAGTTGAGCTAGCCACCTAAGAAAATGATAGGTTTATTGTCTCAACAGAAAGATTATTGAAGTTTATTTGAGCCAATTTTTTTTTTTGTGGGAATTTCACTTGGAAATGCCGCGCTATTTTCGAAAATGTAGCAAATCCCCCTTGCTCATGATCCATTACTAAGAAGATTTTGTATAACAGGTTAATGGTACTCTTAAAAGATATTTATAAACTATTCTTTGGTCTACAACTGCATTCAGACCCACATAGATTTGCTTTTAGGTCATGAGAATTATCTTTAAAACTATCATAGTTTAAAGCCTGGCCCTTTTAAAATAGAATCACCGATCATATCTCTCAAGCACCGAGGAAAAATTATAACAAAAATGCAAATTTATTGAGCAAAGCATTGGTTTATCCAGAATAAATCAATCTTGTTCATTCCGAAAGACCATTCTACCAACTAAATTAATCAGGGATCGTGATTATACAAGAGAATAGTTAATCTCTAGAAGCATTGCTATCGCAACACTCGGCTGCTACGTTTCTTCTTTCCTCTATACATTGCTTCAGTAGAGTTTACCTAGAAGAAACCTTTTTCATTAGGTGTTGATTGTGTTATCAACAAAAAAAAAGTAGGTTGGCTCGGGAATCTTTATGAATGTAAAAACAGAAATTTAAAGTCAGGGTTATAAACATTAAATCGAATTACTTGGATATAATTTTCTTATCAAGCGAAAATGGGCGGCATGTTTACCATTGTACCAAATGAAGTCGATCATAACTTACCTCCAGACCAAGTTTTTGCTTTAACCGGAGATAAACACGACATTGCTATGAAAAATGGTGTCGGATGGGTTCATCGAGGAGGTCCTGGAGCAGTCAGCAAACATGTCACGTTTGATGAAGCTACGAAAGATAAGTTCGAAAGTGGACCTGCTCCCAAGACTCGAATGCCAGCCAAAACTGTATTTTCTGCTCCGAAGAAAGTCGGTGACCATTCTACGATAACGAAAAAGAGGTCTGGCACCACTTACTAAGGTTTTGCACAGTTTTGGTTCATAAAACTAGATATTTATCCTTGAGGTCATAGAAAGGCAAGGTTAATATTACATATTTAAAGATGTTGCTTTTGAAAAGTTGAGTTAGCAGCTTTGAGCTTGATGCGATTAAATTTTGAAAATCTCTGCTAATCCATAAATTATCATTCGATGATTCATTGAGTAACAAAGAGCTCTGTGATGTTTATCTACGCACTGCCAGCTGCAGATAGGCCGAAATAGCTCGTAACTTTAACAAATGTGGTTTCGGAATTCTTTAAAACAAAAGTTACTCCTCCTACATCTACAAAGAAATCTAGAATACGTATTTTTTCCAATTTTATAATCTATACAGTGAATTACCGAGAAGGCCAATAACTCGAACACATTTAGACAACAAATTCATTTTTCAGTAAATCTTCTAACCCTATTTCAATCACGACTTCATACAGTCTATTTGCTAGCTAATGTTAGTTTCATTGCAGGTTCCAAATCATATATTTTCAAGCGATTCTGTCTAGGAGTGGAATATCTCTGAAATATGAAATCATAAGCACCACAGTAACTCTTTCACTTCAAGGCGAGAATTGGAATGCTATTTTAACAGATTTAGAAAGATAAGAGATTTTAGAGTCATATATGTATTTCTTGGGGGGGGGGGGACCGAAAGAATCACTCACTCAGCTTCGGAAAATAGAAATAGTGAAATGAAATCGATCGAACGCTTGATGACTGGGAATAGCTAGCTAATGGAGGAGATTGTTTTAAATATCACTTGAACTTAACCCATTCTCCAATCTATGATCTCTACTTCTTCCCTGCAAAACTGGACTCACATCCAGCTAGGGTTTATCCATTGATTTGTTTTTTAGAACAATACTCAGATTTTCGGAAAATCTGATCTAAGTAAGAGTGATTCCGACTTCAATCACCCAATATCGATAAAGATATATAAAATTCGTGTAATATTTTGATAAATTAAGATTCAGATCATGGAACAAGAATACGATTACGATCTTTTTGTCATCGGTAACTCTTAAAAAAATCCGAGAGAGTAGTTATCCCAATTACTTTTAAGGCGGTGGCTCCGGAGGTCTTGCTTGCGCGAAGGAAGCAGCAAAACACGGTGCTAAAGTTGCGCTAGCTGATTACGTGCGACCTTCTCCAGCTGGAACTAAATGGGGTCTTGGAGGCACCTGCGTGAATGTAGGTTGCATCCCAAAGAAACTGATGCACTATGCCGCTCTTCTGGGGGAGCTCCGTACTGACCAAGTTGGCGCAGGCTGGAATGTGGATCCTAAAGGTAAGCATAGCTGGGAAACCATGCAGCAAAAAGTTGGAAACCACATCAAGGTGAACCATCTTATCTTGTGCTCTATGTTAATCCTTATAAAGGGCCTTAACTGGGGCTACAAGTCCCAAATGATTGAAAAAGGAGTGAAATACTTCAATAGATTCGGCTATCTCGAAGATGCTCATACTGTTCGAGTAACGATCCCAACAAAGAGACCATTCCTCATAGTTTAATTAGCTTCTTGACCCAAAAACAAAGAAAGAAGAGAAGAAAACAGCAAAATATGTTGTCATCGCAGTTGGTGGTCGACCTAATTTCCCTGATATTCCAGGAGCAAAAGAGTACGGAATCTCTTCTGATGACATCTTCTGGATGGATAAAAATCCTGGCAAAACCCTCTGTGTCGGTGCCTCTTATGTCTCTCTTGTAACCTACTCACTCTTATGTGTCATAAATCTAATTTCTCTCTCAGGAATGTGCAGGGTTCTTGACTGGCATCGGCAATGATGTCACTGTTATGGTGCGATCTATTCTACTTAGAGGATTTGACCAAGAATGCGCCAATCGTATTGGAAAATATATGCAGGAGACAGGGACCAAATTTGTACATGCTGTTCCTGAAAAGGTCGAAAAACTCGAGAGTGGCAGAAAGCTCGTCCACTGGAAAGATGAGAAAGTATATTAGATTCCACAGACACTATATTAACCATTCTAAAATTCAATTTACAAAATAGGGAAATCCACAAAGTGAAGAATTTGACACTGTATTATTCGCTATCGGAAGAAGTGCAGAAATTAATGGACTTGGATTGGAAAAGCTGGGAATCAAATTGGAAGAGAGAAGCAATAAAATCTTAACAGACCCTGAAGATAGAACAAATGTGGAAAATATTTTTGCAATCGGTGATATTGCTTATGGAAGACTAGAATTGACCCCAACTGCGATTATGGTAACTTTCTTTCGGGAGTAGGGTTTTTTTTATCTCTCGAATATTAGGCGGGAAGACTTCTCGCTCGAAGGCTGTTCGCAGGCGCAACACGTTTGATGTCATATGACAATATCGCCACTACTGTATTCACGCCATTGGAGTATGGCTCATGCGGCTGGAATGAAGACGAAGCTCTCAAGAAGTAAATTTAATACCTGAATATATTAGCAAAATTACAAACTATAAGGTTTGGAACTGAGAACATCGATGTCTACTACACGCCTATGAAACCTCTGGAGTGGTGCTACAATGATGGTCATGACCCTAACATCTGCATGTGCAAAGTGCTAGTCAACAAAGCCGACAATAACAGAGTCATTGGTGCTCACTTTTTAGGACCTAACGCTGGTGAAATCATTCAAGTAAAAGGAAAAATTTGCACTTAGTTCTCTAAAATTTATTTTTCAGGGATTCGCTGTTGCGATTAAAATGCGCTTAACCCTCGAAGACTGGAAAAGAACGATTAAAATTCACCCAACGGCGGCAGAGGTTCTCAAATTTGCAGAAACACCTCCTTAATAAAATTTTCTCATTATAGGAATTGCTGGACTTCACCAAGACCAAACCTAAAAATTAGAGGCTGTTAGAGCGAATAAAAGAAGTTCACTGAACTGAATGTTATTGATCTCAGCTAATTCTCTTCAATATTCGTAGAAAAAAGCGTAAAATTATTGATAAGTTGAATGTATTTGGTCAAATCAGAAAAATAATTCAAGACTGAAGGAAAAACACTTGCTAAACTAATACATAAAATTTTCTCGTCAGAGAGTTTTCTTAGAGAGAATAATTAACTAAGTATCAGCATCAATTTTTTTCAAAGCAGATTTTTGAGAAAAAAAAGAAATTGTGAAAATATCAGCATTATCGAGAAATAAATTTTAAAATTGTTCCAAAATTGGAAAGAGAAAGCTTTCTTTCCTTTGTTTCGACTCCTAACATAAGACATAAAATTCCCTGAATGTATCGTCAAATTGTGAAATGGAGATGTGTGGAATTTTTGGGCGCTTGCTAGAATTGGTGACTTGTAAACAAAATATGATTCATTTCTCCTAAAGTTTATGAGCAATGAGAGATAAGAAATTCAGACATCTCTTATCCTACATTGAGTAAAGTATGACACATACTGCTTGGTCGGGTACACCTCTCATCACTATAGACAATTAAGGATGCTGCTATTTGAGATGTTATCTCCAAATCAAAATCTTTTCTATATGAACTCTGGATTGTGTTATAAGCTGTATGTATGATAAATACCTTCTTGTCCTCGGAATCAGATACTTTTGGTGCAGACGAATTATCAAATTCTCTGAGCATTATCTGGAAATAAAATCGCGACTTCAACTTAAGTAAAGTTAGAGAGATGAAAGGTTATGCGAATCAATCATTTTGAACTTTCTGTAAGTAATTTTTTTCTAATATGCATGCACTCTTACAAGATGGAGCTGCTGCAACATAGATCTCAGACAGTACTCACTTGTTAAGTAGAAATTCTAAGAGTAAAGTTTCTCGCGATCATTTTGAAGTCAAATCAGTTTGCGAGGTCAGATTTAGGAAACATGAATAGCAACTGATGGAATATAAAAGCACTCTGCAAGTTGGATTCTAAATTTCGCGATTCAGTGAAGCTTTATGGAATTGGTAGAGTAGAATCTACTATCTTCAGATAGACAAGACATTATAAGCTTTTTGTTCCCAACTGGAGTGTTTTCTATTTGGACTGCATTTGATCTAACGACCTCTCTGGATTGCAACTGTCACGTTCATTAGACCTGAATTTTGTAGTCTATCAAAGCTTGGATTCGTCTGGGTTGATGCTTTCTGCATGACCTATATCCATATTTTTAAAAGTGGCTTTGAGATATAGAATTTTGTTTCCTTTCTATTGGAATAGTGGCTCCACAATGGAACACTTAGTGAATGGTACGATTGATTTGAGAATGCGACGTTGTATCAAAAGACGTATTTTTCAAGATTGAACCTCAAAATTTCCGAAACGTCAGGATAATTGGAGTCCCCATTAGTAGGAATTTTTAAAACTGAGATCACATTAGCATGCTCTTCCACCTATTATTTTCATGCCAAAGCTCCGGGATGACTCGGAAACCGTGAAACGTCTGATTTATTAGCATAAATTAACGTTGAAATAGAATAATTAAAGTTATTTCGTCAGTAAAAACAATTTTTTACTCTAAATCTCTCGAAGACAGCTTCGTTTTGAGTTAGTGAACAAAAACAAGCTCAATTGTCACATCTGTTTTTAATCGCATTAGTCGCTAAAGTGCTCTCCTCATGAACAAAATAATAATCCTGAAGTGTTGATTTAGGTGAAATTCTTTTCAGTTCCGTAATGGAACTCTTATTATTAAATAGAGAGAGAGAACGCAACTTACTTAATTGAAGCAACCCATATTACTCTTGAGAACTTTTAGGAAAGGTTCATTGTTATTTTATTTTTCCAATTTAAGAGATCTTGCCTGGTTTACAATAAAATCCCATTGTTAAATCGGTGTTCAAGTTTGCTCCTTCCAAAATGGCTCTGACAATATCGTGATCCATCTTGTGAATAATGTATTTGTGCGTTTTTGGCATATTTCTAATTGTGTATTCTGAACTTTTGTTAAAAATTCACCAGTATATTTGAGTTCCAGAAAAACTAAGAATGAATTCGTAGGTGAGCTGAGAAATAGCTAATATTACAGTGTGTAACACAATAAAAACAAAATTTTTAATTTAGAAATCTTGTTTTGTAAATTAAATCAGCCGTGAAAGCATCTGGAATGAATAACGTGTTCCCGAAAATCGGAGAATGTAATTTTTGTTAATAAATGATTGGCCAAAAATTTAATCAATCCCTTGAAGTGAATGTACTTGAAAGTTAATTGTGCTGATTTTTGCCGAAACTTCAGGGAGGCAAGCGCTAAATTCGAAAACAATTAGAATGAATAAACATTATAAGCAATTTTATAATTCAAATCGATAATTCACTTTCAATATGAAATTTTGAAGTTAAGATTCAGCACATTCCGTTTGAAATTCTCTGGGGTAAGGCTGAAGAGTTTCTTGGCAGAGATGGCAATGTAAATAATGTAAGATTTGATGTTTTTAGCCTGGTAAGAGGACTCATGAGACACGCATTTGGTTGGCTCAATCAAGAGTGAATTTCAGGCCAGCGCTGTTTGAAATTAGCAAAGCAGTCGCCATAACATAAATCCAACTTGCTGAGCCGCTGATCTTTTTGGAATCTTTAACAGTTCCAGACTCACTGCGTCGTCATGAGTGTACGGATTACTAGGCTAAATAAACATCAGAATCTGAATTTATGATGAACAAAGGTACAATTACTGCGTCAGTGGTGAAATGGAAAATTAGAGAACTCAAACTCCCTTTGAAATTAGTCATTAAGGAATTGAAATATTTCAAATTGAGTGGAAAAAATTAAATAAATTCTCAAGATTTTATTGGTAATTCCAGTTGCATAAAGAAAAAATAAACAGCCTGATACGGATACACTTGACACATTAGCATTTAGAGCAACTTGCAATCAAATCCTTCACTCCTTAAGAGATTCTTCTAAAGAAAAATCCTGAGAATATTCATATCTATACTTGAATTTTCGACTTTCTTTCGTGATCTCCAAATGTCATAGAAGTACCAGAAATTTGTGAGTAGTGACAAGGGCCGAGTGTTAGCACCACTATTGGTCCCAACAAAAAATCATGCAATAAGATTTTTTTTTGAAGTTGAAGCTTCAATTACTCCACTAATACTCTGGTTAAACATTACAAATTGAATGGGAAATTCAGGGAGAAATGTATATGACTGGTCCTCATTTCGTTTTGTCGGCAGTTATGATGCTGTGCGAAGGCAATCACAAAGCTATTATTGAATGAAAAGCCAAATTGTAAAAAGATGTCTTGAGAGGCAAGCAATAAAGAAGATGCCGACTTGAAATAAGCAAACGATTTTGATGTTATATTAGCAATCATCTCATTCATATAATTTGATGAGTTGATTTTAGATGCAAAATAAATTTTTTTCCGTTCTCGAATAAAACCAATTCATCTCATCAAATTGGAGTCCATCCAAAGTTGTGTCCAATTGGCTAAAAGCTGAAAAGGATAGGACTAATTTTCTTTCATTAGCTTCAATAAGCATTCGAAAATATTCCACATTCGCTGTTCTTGGATAGAGATCATACTGCAATCAAATTACAGATAAAAACAAGAAAATTATAAAATAGGTAAATTCCAATGCAAAACACATGTGAGAAAAATAAATGACGCAGAAAGAAAATAACCAATCCCAAAACCTAAGAACTTTTCCTAGATATGAGTTATTTTTTAAAACGAAAAAAGTTTATAGAAGAGAAGGATAAAGAAAATTAAAATTCCTTTCAAGTCTAAAATACTACGCAACACCAAGAAGGAGATTTGAATTTAATCTTTAAATCCAGATTCGGCATAAATAAGTTTATAATATTGATCACTGGGTTCTGGTAAAGCGGTAATCAATTATACATTCGGCAGCAAGCTTTTGAACTAGTGATCACATAAAAACCAGTATCCCTCTCAGAGAGAAAAAGCTCTATAGGAAAACACTCTAATAAGAGATTCTAAAGTTCTGAAATACCTAATAAAGAAAGAAAATATGAACTGTTCCAGATCAAACTGAGCATTAGCAAACTGTTGCTTAAAAAATATTGAGTTTGATACAATCAGCACACATTAAACTTACATAGTTTTCATATTCAAAGACCAATTTGTTTGTCAAATTAATGACCACTGAAGCAAATTACCTGATATGAGGCATATGATCCACAATCAATGAATTTGCTTGATAAATCAAAAGGCTATTCATATTTTCTCTTCACCTTCCTCACTAATCAACTCGGAAAGTGCGGGTTTAAACTCTTTCATAATCATATCCATAAATCGGACATAATCGCCCTGTTTATGCTTGTGTTAGAAGAGAATGTAAAGGAAGGTTTACTTGTTTCTTAGTGAATTCAATGCAGTTTGTAACTTCATCAACCTTGAAAATTTCAATCTGGACTGCTAAACTTTCTCCTGATTCTGCATCTTGAACAGTGCCTTTGATCTAGCAAAGGAATAAGGTGATAAATCTTGAAATTCTGGTTATCACTCACTTTGAATCTCTTGTCACTGATAGTGTACTCAGTGAAGTATGAATCTACTGCAAGAATAAGTTTTCTGAATATAAGAGCTTCCTCTGCGAGGGTAAATATGGTGGTCGCAGGCTTTTTATGAGTGTCCTAGGGGTCCAAGTGGCAATATTATTATTCACTGGATGACTCATTGCATGTTAGTTTACATCATAGACTGAAATCTCACGAGCCGCTTCAAGGTCGCATTTGATATTTAGCTCACTTATTGTCTTATCCAAATCCATCATCTAGTAGAAATTAGCACAATGATTTCAAGCATTCCTTACAATGGATGAGTCTCTTCCACTATACACGCCCATGAAAACACCTTGTATTAGTTTCAGATTTCTCATATGAATCTCTTGAAGTCTTAGTTTCTTTTCCTCTTTTCTTTTCTCCTTTTCTTTTTCATTGATCTTGCCAATATAATTTTGATATTGGTCAAATTCTTGCTTAAGATCCTTTGCATCTGCGACTCGACCATTATACCAAGCGTTCTCTTTGATTTTTTGGATTGTTGGTCTATCTTCTGGAGATTTCGCCAACAGAGAATTAATAAATTCTTTGAGCTCTGCTTTAAGATATAGTCCATCTCCTTTCTTGACTTCATGAATTCGCCAGAATTTATCAAATTCTCCATTCCATATCCATTTATACCAAGGATCACTGCTTGTAGCACGTTGGAACGGAGGTACTCCTACTATCATTTGGAATAAAATAACGCCTGCCGTAAAAATATCTGTAGCTTTTCCGTCATACCACTCGCCTTTCACGATTTCAGGAGCTTGATATCTGGTAAAGTGAAATAAAATAAGCCATATAGATGTCAGAAAAATGGTTTTTTACGCAGGAGTACCAACATTTGTTTTCAACAAATCGGTTGAGTACTTATTAATTAGTGTAGCCCAACCAAAATCGGCAACTTTTAGATTATAGTCCGCGTCTAAGAGTAAATTGTCAGGTTTCAGATCTCGATGCACAATCCCTAAGTTATGACAGTGATCCAAGGCTGAGATTAACTGGTGAAAATATCTGCGTGCAAAATTCTCGGTAAATCCTTTTCCGAAGGCAATTTGAGAGATCTGTAAGTACTCAATCAAGCATCCCTTCTCTGCCAATTCTGTCACTACAGTAAAGCGTGAGAGAGTCCGTCCATCTCGTTTAACATATTTCAGTTTTTCAAAAAATTCGACAAATTTCACAATATTTGGATGATTGAGTTTGGACATAATGAGGATTTCACCCATAATATCAGTTTTCTCCAGGACTTGTGGCTTAATAAACTTTAATGCATATTTTTCTCCTGTTCCGTCGAGTTCTGCTTGTTTGACTCTAAATAATTTAGTGTGGTTAGCTGCTTATTCATAAGGCATATGTTACACTCCAAAGCCGCCCTCACCAAGGGTCTTGATGATTTTATAATTGCCAGCATATGAATATTTTGACTTGGTATTTACAGGTTCTACCATTAGCTGGTTGTTGATTGTAATTCCACTACTGTCCAATAAAGTCTAAGTTAAATAAGCACTAATATCGACTCGTTGAGCAATTTTTCAAAAAGACTCTTTTTGTTGGCTTTGCTGGGAGATCTATTTTGTTTAACTGAGTTTAGAATGTGGAAAAGTTCTTTATCAAAATTAGTTGTGCTCTGACCAAAATATGTGAGTTCTGATGAGACAAATAGCAGTCTTTGTTAACAACGGTAGGAACAGAAAAATTTCTAGAAATAAAAAGTTTGTTTGGCTCCTCAAAGATGGTGTACGCGTCTCGCCACTTCGCTTTGTTTAACGTTGATAAACTTCTATCCCATGAACTATCATGGAAAACTTATTTCTTTCTGGTAAAGGGAAAGCAGTGGAGGATGTGCAAAGTTATCAAGTTCCTGAACGTTGCAGAGTTTGTACGCATGCCAAAAGAGTCAATATTAAAGTCTAATACTATTATTTAGTTGGCTGTAGCGGGAAAAATTTGAAAACATTCTGATCGTTTTCAAATTGAGGCAATTCTCAATAATTAGAACAGGAAATATTTTAAAAAATTTTTATTCTAGAGCATTACAACGTGAGATAATTTCTTCTAAGAACGGAATTTAATATAAAGCGAATTATTTAACTAAAAAAAAACACTTCTGAGAGAAGAAAATATACCATCTAACATCAAAAGAACAAAACCGAAATTGGTTTTCGTGTAAATTAAATGCTACCAAAGCTCGAACACTCAAACGAAGCCTTCCCAAAGATCCAGAAGCTCAAAGAGAGCAAGAAGAAGGATAAAGTCACCAAGTTCATTGAAATCCTGTTCGATATTTTTGAGGTGACCGTCAATAAATTCTATCACTGACTTTTTAATAGGGAGCACAAAACCCAGAAATGTACAGCTGGTCCCCAGATGGAACAGGAATCTTAATACACAATCACGTTGACTTTTCAGAAAAAATATTGCCAAAATATTTTAAGCATAACAATTTTGCTTCATTTGTTAGGCAGGTTGGGATTCATTCCTCTTCTGAATAGCCATTTATGTCCTTTCATAGCTAAATATTTATGGATTCAAGAAGATCAAGTCTGAGGGTTGTGATAATCATTACAGTCACGAAATGTTCCGACGAGGACGCAAGTAATCACTATTTGTTAATTACTTTTGCAAGTTTCTTTGACAGGGATTTGCTCTGCAAAATCAAACGGAAGAAAGTTTCGTTAAAAGATCACAAACTGGCCCTGAAAAAACCTGAAGTCCCAAGAGAGGCTTCTGCTTCCGAAGGAGATAAAGCAATCCTAGAGGTAACGCATCGTTTATATATATATAGCTTGATTGAATGTTCTGAAGAATCATCGTCTCAAAAAGCAACACAAAGAAATGGCTGAGAATCTTATGATTCTGAACCAAAAATATGAGAAGCTCAGCACCGAAAATGACATGCTCTCCGAAAAATGCTTTGGTCAACAGTAAGTTCCAGTCACTTTTTTCATCGTAGTCACGATTTCTGGGAAAAAAAAGGCAACAAATTGAAAAATTGAAAATGTTGCTTTTAGGAAGAAATCCTCAGTCTAACACTAATTTAAATCCTCTGTTGAACCGTGAACTTCAACAGCAAATGAACCCTGAATTTTCATTCCCTGGAGTTTCTCAGCAATTAGTAAAACTTGATTGTTGCCTCTTGTCTGAAACCGAAATTCTAGAATTTAATGCTTTCTACACAATCGCAGTCTACCCCCAAGGCTCATCTCCAGGCAACATCAATTCCAATGCAGCAAGCGAATTTTGCGCCTCATCAGCAGCTGTTTACGAATCCACAACAGCTTATGATGAGACCTCCACATCTCTATGATGCAATGAGATTATTCCCGAATGAGCAAAATTACCTCGAGAATCCATCAATGAGATTTAATCTTCCAATACCAGGATCCGACCCAACCTCATTTGCGAATGGTAACCTTAAATTAGGCATCCCGACAGACCACTTGGTACCATTTCTTGCCGAAAAATTCATTTCTGATCACTATTTTTTTCGATAGACTGACGCAATAGAACTTCTTGAAATGAGAGAAGCTGAGAACCATGGTCCGCCGAATTAAGAGCAGGATCGATGTATGTAAATTATAGTTCCTGCTTTATGAGGCTGTCTTATGGTGAGACATATTAAGAAGTAATATACAATTCTGCGAGAAGCTAATTTTTTAGAGAAATCATTTGAAACATAATTTTTCGGCATAGAACTTGGCACATGCTGCATAACCAAATATATATATAGTCTGTTGCGATTACATTAAGGTAAAAAGAAATCAAAATTTAGAATGTATATTACCATGAGAGCAATCATAAAAAGTTTTATATCTCTCATCGAAGCGCGAGCTTGTTCATAACCATCTCTCGAATAAGGAAGAAAATATTATAACTTAACTAGAAAGTCGCGTTTGAAATAACGAACTGCTGCTAAATATTGACTAAGAATTGATTGAGATCATCGTTGTGAATGTCCCAATGCTTGAAGAATACATTTTGAATCAACTATTAGTGCTTTTGATTCACCCATCACATAACATTGATTCAACTGGTGTGTAGTTCTCGCAAATTAAAACTCTTGTGAAAATTCAAAAATTTGTTTTATTTTCAAGATCTTTAAACAACTCATCTGATACAAAAAAATAATTATACAATTCTATAGTTATGAAGTAGCATATATGAGAAAAGAAAAAAGAAAGCTGCTTCGTCAATCAGCTGGCGGCATAGTTGAGTATATTTGTTGAAGACATCGAATACAGTCAAGCTATTTTCTTATGGGGTTATCTCGATTTACTTTATTAATTCTTATCATTAGCTAGCTCAAATTTCTCTGTTTAGATGTATATTAAGAGACTCAACTCTGCATACAGAGAGTAAACAGGGTTTAACCTCTACCAGATTATTATTTTTTGCCAAATAACGACTGATATTCCTTAGAAAAGACTGAATGTTAGGGTGTAATCGTTAATTTGCTTGTGAAAACTTCTAAGTTAATACGAAATTTATTCACTATCAAAAGACTAAGACAGATTTAGTCAGATATGAAGAATTAGCTCTAGGAATACAATTAGTTGTATCCTTCTTCTTCACCTTCACCTTCAGCGGTTTCGACACCGACTTCTTCGTAATCCTTCTCCAAAGCA